>Ga0123341_1001354_pt1 | contig 18156 bp, 10 predicted proteins | sample Turbeapinknodule_FD_89959 | JGI IMG/M metagenome (GOLD analysis project Ga0123341, IMG submission 89959) | Root nodule microbial communities of legume samples collected from Mexico - Turtle bean Mexico pink nodule | ecosystem: Host-associated > Plants > Roots > Nodule | place: Mexico: Nepantla...
AAATAAAATAAGAATAAATTTGGATAAAAAAATAATTATAATAGAAAATCTCTTTATATATAGAAAATATAAATATTTACTTTTGCACCCCTCTTTTTCACTCTTGACTCCAAACATAAAACACACCCTAAATCCTTGTAATATATGTTAGTTTCGTTTTCACTGGTCGCGCGCTACACTTCTGTGTGCAGTTTCACGTAGAGTGCGTGTGCGGCGGTTCGCCTCCTTCGCTTCTTATTTTCCGCCGCCAATGAACGGTCATCCTTTTTCTTTCCGCGGCGGCCACCGACAGCCGTCGCCACCGCCGCACTCCGCCAATGCTCCAAACCTTAACAACTTCTTCCTCCAACCATTGCCGCCGCAGTATCCTCTAAATGTCCCCAATCCCACCACCGCCTTCTTTCATCCACCGCCGCCGTCTTTCTCATTCCCCAACACCGCTCGGTCTTTCCCTCCTCAGCACCCGCCTCCTCCGCCCCCAAACTCTAAGCTCGCAATTGAACACGCTGACCGCGCGGCCTCCACCGCCTGCAGCGCCCTTCTCGCCGCCGGTGGCTCCGTCTCGGCGTGGGAGGTCTCCCAGAAAGCTCTGTTGATGCTCCAAGTCGATTCATGGAACTCCTTGGGCATCAAAATGCAGCAAGTGCCCTCCCTTAATCGCCTTATGATCACCGAAGGCAAGGTATGAATATGTTGTCATTTCATGTATTGTCATATCACTCGTTGGGAATATTTGGTTAAAAATTGATTATGTTAGTCGTTGAGTTGAATAATGAATGAAGAAACCATCAATATTTGCGCCTGAAGTATTACTAATACTCTATGCTAAGTGGCTCCTGAAGTAATAAAAAACATTTAAGCAATCCTCAAATATTGAATTTCCGTCTCTCTAGTTCTAATTTTATGTAAACCAGTAAAGTTTAAGGACCAATTTTAAGTGGTTTTGAATATTTGGCAGACTACTTAACGTGATTTCCAATGATGTGCAGGTGAATGCTCTTGTCCATTGCTTTGTTGGGGTCCAGAGGATCACTTCCTTGTATGATTTGGAAGTGACAATATGCAAGAAAGAGTGTGTTGACAACTTTGAAGCGCTAGGATTGGGACCTTTGTTGCAGCATCCTTTGGTTATTCATTATTTCTCCCTTCGCTCTGATGTCACCCAGGTGTTTAAGATAACAAGTGAGGAGATAATTCAGCTTTTGAGTGAGTTTTTGGATGCTTCTAGAAGTAACGAAATTATTAAGGTTGAACAGTTTTTGGATTTTATTGCCAAGCAGCGATTGGTTAAATGCAAGGAATGGCTTGGGATTCGGATTACGAACTTGGGGTATGTTATTTCTTGTTTCACTTACATTTTGGTTGAAGTGTATGGTTCAAAAGTAGCATTAGAAAGAGGAAGTGAACGTAATATATTGGAGATGTTTATGTGATAATGATTTGATTTACGCTCCTCACAAAAATTGATGACATGGGAGATTTTATATAATGCTAAGGAAACAAGTGCAGTTAGTAAGCCAGTGAAATTTCTTAATGGGTTATATCTTGTATGATATTTAATGTGGTGGGTCAAAATTTAATATTTATAGTATCAGAGTTGATATAGGCATAATTTGCAAATGAATTATCTGGTTTAGCTGTCATGGAAGATTCTTTAGTCCATTCGCATAAAATAACTTTTGTTTAAGCAAAATGAGTTATATGATTATGTCATGCTGAACACACAGATTGAAAGGGGGAGTATTTTATATTTGCATCTTTGAATGTAAATTTAGGTCCAAATATTTTTAATTGGTTATTGTATTTATTTTATTTCATACCTTCAAATTTTAGGATTCATACTAATTAATGCAGAATAACCTCTACAATTTGCTTTTGCCTTTACTTCTTTGGGCAATAGTTGTAACCCAACTTTTGCAATCTAGTTTATTAAAGAAGAAATATTATTATGTGTCTATTAGTAGCATTGTTTTTTTTCTAGCCTTCTCCCTTATCTTTTTTACACATCATGTCAATGACAAGAATCATATTCATATCTCCATTTCCCCCTTTAATTTCAGTGAATTGAGACGTTTTTGCTGGGCTTATTTTCTGGATAAGTATTGTAGTTTCAAATGTTTTGTATTGAGATTTGAGTGTAATTTTTCAACATAAAGACCAAAAATGTGCATGGGCAGTTCACTATGGCAACATGCTGTGGTGTCAGCAAACAATATCCACCTCCACAACCTTCTTAAAAAGCTCATGGAGAGAAATAATTGCTTTTATGTTGTCAGGGTTTTTGTTCTCTGTTCTCTGTTTGGATTTAGATAGGCTTTCTTATCCAAATTAATGATTTTACATTCACAGAATGCATATATCTGCCATACGAGAAGCTAGAAATTCGGAGCAATCAACATTAAAGAAATGCTTGAAGACCTTAGATTTGAAGATTGATAACTTTGGGAAGCGTCCTCTCTCTTCCTCTCAAAAAAAGCAGTTAGATGAACGTTTTAATGCCATTACTCAACGTGTTGAATGTTTTTCTCCCGTAAAAAAGTCTTTTTGTGGAAAGCATATAAGATTTATGTCATCAAGCTCAGAAGATGAAGATAGTGATTCTTCTGCACATGAACAAAGTAATAACATTATGGGTAGCCAGTCAAACCCATCACCACAATTCACTAGAAGATCAGATCGAGTAAGTAGTTGTCCTTACCCATCTGCAACTGAAGAGAAGGCACGACTTGGGGTGAGGAGTGATATGGAGGGGCACTCCCTTGTTAATAGCAGCCTTAAAAACGAGTTTTGTGAGCAACCTAAAAAGAGGAAATTTGAAAATGTAACTTCTAAAAGATCTGCTTCTTTTAAGTTGCAAAAGAGAAACAAATTTGGACGTGTTGTAACCCCAATCCATAATGGTAACAAAACAGTTAAAACCAAGGTACCAATCAATATGGAAGGAGATCTTTCAATCACTAATGATTCTTTGCAATTGTTTGTCACAACTTGGAAGGAGGCATGTTTGCAGCGCACAGTTGACAAGGTAGGTGTTAAAGATAAAAAATGAGATGATGCTTATTATATCTATGCTTGTTCCCAACCTCTCCCTAAGTTTGTTTTGTCTGTCTGATATAAATTTGCAATCTAATGTAGAAAAGAAACATTTTGAGGATTTTATTTATCTGGTGTGACATTGATTTGAATATTGGTTTTTTCAATTTTTTTGAATTATTATTCGCTTTTCTATTGCAATAGACATTATCAAAATGGAAATTTGGAGAATATACTTATTGGTTAGGCTTTTGGATATCTTTTTTCTTTCCAAATCATATTTAGCTGAAAAAGATTGGACGTCCTTGTGTGTTTTTGAGATTGAGGGCAAAATTCAGAACCATTTCCATGGCTTGAAGGTTGGCTCCTTTGGCAAAAACTAAGAGTGATATTTTTCTTTTCAAGTATCTTATAGGATATTTGTACCCTTGTTTGTTGCTTTATGGTGCTTAGGAGGCGTGATTTCCTCATGGTCTAGTGTTTCCTTTTTACATATATTTTCTTGCTTATTTCTCAAATTTTCCAGTCAAATGTGCCAGAAGGCATGCCTGAGGTCAAGGCAACGTTTGGATTATCTCCTTTTGCTAGTTGAGACTTGAGACATTGCCACTTATAAAGAGATCCAGGCATGGTGCCTTGGATGAGCTTTTGTTATTCGGGCTGGGTATGCTTTTTTAGTGCCTTATTGATAGAAAAATCGCAAGAAATCCAAACATTTTACTTTTTTATGTTATGCTAAATGGGGTAAAATAGTCAGAATGTTAAGTAAATAACTAGTCTTGGGTCTCTGGAGTCTTAGGCCTTAGTGGTAAACAACCTAGGATTTTGTAAATTGAGCATTTTTATATTATTGGGATGCATGAGAAATTCATTTATATGGAAAATCTATTGCAAAATATTCAAACAATTTATCATTATAACGGTTGTTGTTGGAGGATTAATGAATTGAATTTTATTTATTTGTTTTATTATGGAGTGATTTGGTTGGTGCCTTTACATGGAAAGCTATGCCAGCTTTGAAATATATTTTTCTTATTCACTCATCACCTCTTTGGGATGATATGGTCTCCTTGGCTTCTTTCTATGTGGCACCCATGTTGTTCATATTCTGAGTTTTCAATGTGGTTTTTTTCTCATTCAATTAATGTTTTCCTTCTCTTTGATCCCTTCCCAACCAAGGATGGCTTATACATGTATGTTGTACTTTTTTTTCTTCTGCAACTTCAATGAATTTTAGGGAAACAAATACTCTTCTATGAATTTTTATTCATCTACTTCAGCTAGGAATAGTTTTTGAAGAAGTTTACTTGTTTTAGATATGTATAATATAGGTGTAACGCAGTTCTTAATACACAATTAATATGTAGGTTTTCGAAAGGATGCTTAAATTCTATAGAGTAAAACACGGTCGCTGGAGGAAAATCAGAAATTTGTTCTCGTCATATCCTTTCATTGGGTTACTGAATGCTGCTGTAAGCTTCCTTTTATTCATTCAGTTATATATTTATCATTACTTATGTAATTTTATTTACTTCTTTTATGGTTTATTAGTTAATTAACATTTTAAATTTAGCTCTAGTCCCCCATTTTCACATGTAATAAGTTGATGGTGTTAAGAGATGATTGATTTTTGTTTGTTAATTCGGTTCCATTCATATATCCTTGTTACAGTATTCCAATATTAACTTGTTTGACACCCTATTAGAGATAACCGTTTCTCAATGTGAATCTGATATTATTGTTTTGAGAATAATAAAATACACATCCTTCAGTCCAGTTTACGGTATATATAATAATATAGCTACAAACAGGGCAACAATTAGAAAACTTGATTGAAAAACCTTTAAGTGACATTCTAACATAATGATTGAACATTTCAACTGTGCTAAAGAAAAATTGCAAAAACCAGAAAGTAAAGAAGTTTGATAATATTCATATATAAATTAAAAAATCTTAAAATAAAAACATTTAAAAAACTATTATGTTAATATTGTACAACCAACCACGGCCAAATAAAAAAAAGTCACTATTCATAAAAATACTAAGGTCTATTTGAATAAACTTTTCTAGAAGTACTTATAGAGGTAGAGAAAGAAGATAAAAAGAAATGAACTTCTTCATAAGTGAAAATTGGTTTTTGTACAAGTTAGTTTGTATAAATTCTTTCATTATCTTCTCTAAAAGATGATATTTAACGTGCACATAAGTTTATTTTAGCTTATAGAGATGCTTATGTAATTTTTTCTTTCCTGTAAATGTTATTGGAAAAATTTATCCAAACAAATCCTATAACTTATATTCAATGGATAGGGACTGCCACAAGAAATTGAATGCTTAAATTGGTACTTGTAGATTAAGACTCCTTGACATTGCTATTTTTTCGCTGTGTTGGAGTGTCTAACATGATTTTGACTCTTACACTCCTTCCACACATAAATCCGATGTCAAAAATAAAAAAATAGCAACTAGCAACCCTGTTGGAAATAGGAATGTCTTAGGAGATAAGAGCTTCTTTAAAGTAGCCTATACTTGGTTTAGCTAAGTTCAATGCATCTTAGGAAGTGGTGGTATTTTAATTGCTCTTTTGTAAATTGTTTTGTCTTTAATTATACCTGGATTGGATATGATAAAAAAGATCAGTGAGTGTCTTGCTCAGCTGATGTATATTTTATATATATGAAAAGAGAAGAGTATATTACAATGAAAAGTTATATCCTACAACACTCAATCATTAGATTAGGTACATACATCCAAAAACAACTTTATGATAGCTTTACAATACAATAGCAATCATAGTATTAACACTCCACTTCAATCTAAAGCATATAAATTGTATGCACCAAACATGGAACATATTGATTGAATTCCAGGCCCTCTCATAGTGAGAATATTTGCAAATTGCTAGTTGGAGCTGATTAATCTAGTATGGAGTTCCATGGACAACAACTTCTCCTTTATAAAACTTTATCTTCCCAACTTCAAAATATTTCAATTAATTACCATAGAGCAACACATAGTTGTAAGTTAAGCTCCTGCCACTAAAATTTATCTTTAGTAAAAATATCACTAGCATCCTTTTCCAATGGTCATAGTATCCTTGACCAAGGAACCACAACTCCGTTGAAGTGGGCCAAGATAAGTAATTCTTCTAGTTGAGTTTTGCATTTGTAATAGTAGGAGTGCTAGAAACTGTAAAAATTATGACCAACAAAGGCTATCTCAAAGATTGGGCACGATATTGGAGACCAAAATAGAGATGCATGGTAGAAAACGTGTGACAATACGTTCTTAACAACTCAGTATGCTGAAACTAAGAACCAAGGTCAATAAAAGGTTAGAAAATGTTGATGAGTCTTATGGGATCACACACAGTGACTCCTGTGGTTGGAGGACGGCGTGTGGTCTTCAAGTGCCTGGCTTGCAACCAAAGATGTAGGTCGTGATGTCGTGACATGTAAATCTCTGTTGCGATGGCTACCAATGTCAGATGTTGGCTAGATGGTGGTCAGACAATTGTGAGTGACTGTAATTCACTAGACAATTACCAAGTGGGATCAACTTGCTTTGATACAACCATGAATTTAAAGATGCCAAAAATTGGTTAGATTTTTCTTAGCGGATGCAACCAACAAAAATCTTCCCTCAACAATTCTCGTTGGGAATCGATCTCATGACCTTGGCTTTGATACCAATTATTGTAGTGAGTGCTTACTAATTGGTCAAAAGTTATAACTTATAGTCAAGGAAGAACTCTTTCCACTGAAGAAGAGTGTAGCAACAAAATTGCCATGATTCGATGGTGATTTGGCCCACTTGACCTCTGTCATGGACAATTGATACAACTCACAACAACCTCAATAGCAGTGGTGGCATAGTAGACAATTATGATGGTTGCTCTTTTCATGGCAATGGAAATAAAACTCCCAAGATCAGCTTTGATTCTAAGTTGAACTATATAAGGAAATAAAAAAAATATTTTACTGATAGCCATCATACACATTTCATTCACATCACCTCTATTCGTAACAATTAAACATTATATTATAAGAAAATAAAAATATGTTGAAATAAATAGGAAGATTTTAAAGATATTTTCTCCTAATTAATTAGAAGGAACTGAGTATATTTTTCTTTTAATAATCTGTTATTTACAACAGCTAGGTTATTGTTTTACTTGCTAGAATTATTTAAGAACACCTTTGGGGCTTGTTGTATTCTTGGTTGCAGGTATTTGATGGTTGTAGGATTTCACAGCTTGTTGGGATTGATGGTTGAAAAGATTTTTGATGTTGATGTTTTTTTTTTCACTTTCTTGCTCATGGTTGGCTAGTATTTATTATTCTTCATAATGCATTTTTTTCACACTAATTTATATTCTATATTAATAGTTCAATTATTATTTTTGTTGATGTATATTGTCTCTGCTGCTTGGTTATGACTTTTTTATGGAACAGATGTATTGGCTTATAGGCTTCTTGGTTAAAATGTTTATCATCATCTTTTGAAATCTTCTCACTCTTCAATGCTTTAGGTTTCATCTATCAAATCTGGAATGAGGATCAACATATATGATACTTTGCAAGATATCATTGATAGTGAATTAAGTAACTCCCCAACCAAACGGTCTTCTGAATATGAGACTATAGATGTTGGACCATGCCAGGAGAATGTACCAGTCATAACAATGGATAACATAGAGAATGCAAAGTGTGAGTGTTTTTTCCTTTAAATCAAACTTTGGTTGACATATTTTCTAGTCATATTCTAATATTGACAACCTGTTCCTTTATACTTCAGTTTCCATAACCAGTCAAAAGCACATACAATGAATTGCAATTGGAACTTAATATAGCTTAATCTGCTGAGTATTTTATTTGGCAATTTGATATTGGAGTTATATCTTAATGATTTACAATCTATTTGATTAGAACTTAAGAAATTTATTTTCTTTTAAATTCTCAAGGATATGAGCATTATTGTTCTACTTTTTGTCATAGTTTCCCTTATTATGTATGCTATCTTTATATTGTTGCTGACATGAAAACTCATTATGGGATGTCACAGGTATTTCTTCTGGTGATGTCATCAGAAAAATTGGAACCTATTTTGACCATGACAATGAGATAAATAGAATTAGTAACAACTCACTTGTGCAAAATAGAATTACGCTGTTGAGGAAGTTTTGCAGCTGTGGAAATTGGGTGGCCGAGCAATTTGGTATAAAAAACTTCGATTCTCTTGGCTATGGAGATTTTATATCATTCCTTGAGAAGCACATTAACCAGTTGCCTCATGAGCTAATGAAGTTGTTTGATGGCGATAGATGTGAAAATTCCCCTTTTGGGGCCTGCATGTCCACAAAGCAATTGACTGCTCTAGTATCTCAGGCTCTTAGTACTTTGTGGGAGAATGAAACAGTAACCAAACAAATGGTATCCATGCTGCTTACAAGGCAGTTCCCTTCAATTAAGTTTGAAATTGTGGAAAATGGCTCTCTCGTGAATCTGCTGGATGCTGTTCAGGGCCATAAATCTTGTGTGACTTCAAAATGTGTTGTATTTTCGGCAACTATTATAGGAAAGAACTATAATGGAGAATCATCAAGTGACAGAGATAATAATTGGTCAGAAATGATGGCTGATAGGTCTGAGATGAGCCATAAAACAAACACTAAAAATGTTATAGCAAAAAATGCAATTGAAGTCTTACTCAAGTCACCGATGTTGTCTGATTTGAGCAAGTGGTCTCATTGGGATCTTAGGTTTGCGCCCTTTCTAGGACCGCTAATATCATGGTTGTTGAATGATGTAAATACCAAGGGAATGTTGTGTTTAGTTACCAGAGATGGAAAGGTGATACGGTTAGATCATTCTGCTTCCGTGGACTCTTTCCTGGAGGCCGCAGTTCAAGGATCCTCTTTCCAAACTGCAGTGCAGTTACTGTCTCTGATCTCACTTGTAGGGGGGGAAAAATATGTTCCATTGTCACTTTTAAAATGCCATGCTTGTCATGCATTTGAAGTTATGTTCAGAAACTCTGTAGAAGATGTTGAAGTTAGTGATGATAGGAATGCTCTCTATCAGTCTGTGGAAGCATTAAGTAAAACAAAAATTTTAAGTGAAATTTCAAATGCTAAAATGGGAACTGAGTTTAGTAAACACTTACATAAAGTGAGTAAAGTTGCATCCATTTTGTCAAGGTTTGTGATTGATTGTCTTGGTTACTTACCCGCAGAATTTCACAGTTTTGCTTCTGACTTGTTGCTTTCTGGGATGCAATCTGTTTTCAAGGATGCTACTTCAGCTATTTTATGTGAATGCAGCAATATTGAGCAACGTTTCATGCTTCATGAAGTAGGATTATCTCTGGGTATTTCCGAATGGATTAATGATTACCATGCACTTATTTCAAACAACACTTCTGACATTCACTGTACTCAAGTTTCAAGCTTAAAAGATGCCAAAACTGATATAAACGCAAGGGGTCATGACCAATATACGTTGGATAAGTCTCCTATTCCTGAAGCAAATATTGAAGTCACTGGAACAGTTGATCAAGATAAGTCTAACCAGGAATCTAATGCTTGCTGCCGGGGAAATTCATTTCAAAATGGTGCAGATATGGATGCTTCACTGCTTATTGAATCCATCAGGCGGGATGAATTTGGCCTAGATTCAAATCTTTCTGATATTGATACTTCAATGTTGAAGAAGCAACATGCCCGGTTAGGGAGAGCACTGCATTGCCTTTCACAAGAACTATACTCTCAAGATTCACATTTTATTCTTGAGTTGGTGAGGATAATTCTTTAATACTTTATCTTGTGATTAGTAATAAAGGAGAAATGGAGGATATTTTGTGTTTTGTTGTTATTCTTTTTCTTATTTGTTCATAAATACAATGTACTGAAAATCTAAGATGGCGTTAAGCTTCAACATTATTACCTGATAGACAGATGAGTTTCACTTTTTGCATTACTTAAGAAGTTGAATTTTGTTGAGAAGGGATAAATCTAATATCTAATATAGATTTAAGACATAATACGCCGAAAATGTTTCTAATATCTGAGTGATTTTAGTTTTTGGAGTACTGACATCATATACGCACCATTGATAGATTGTCCATGCTATGCAAGAGGGTGAAGAACAGAGTGTGATTATCTTAGAGCAATTCAATTTAAATTTTAGTATCATTTTACACTGTTCATGTGCAATTATTAGTAATAAATCATTTACATTTAACATTCATTCTTAAATTTGAAAATTTGTTTATCTTGTTGGCACTTAGTAAAACTATATCTAGCGTTTGAGAGTCAATATGTCCTGTGCCTGATAATTGCTCCTTTTGATTTAGGTTCAAAATGCAGATGACAATAATTATCCAGAAAATGTGGAACCAACTCTTACATTTATTCTTCAAGATTCTGGTATAGTTGTATTGAATAATGAACGAGGTTTCTCTGCTCAAAATATGAGAGCACTTTGTGATGTTGGAAATTCAACAAAGAAAGGATCTAATGCTGGATACATAGGGAAGAAAGGCATTGGTTTCAAGTCTGTTTTCCGGGTATGTTTTGAACTATAATTTTTCTTTTGGTTCTCCTAAAAAACAACATTTTTTTTATCCGAAGACCCAACTTCAATTTTCTTAATTGCTAAAATCAAGTCCTCCACCAGTTTTTCCATACCCAAAACTCTTGAATTCTTATTTTGTTCTTAATATTTCCTTGAATGAATCCATTAAATCGTTTTAAACCATATTCTGCTCTAGACTTTCTTCTTTGAATCCTTAAACTCACCATACAAAATGTCTTAGAAATTTGATAAAAAATTTCATCTCTAAACCTTTCTAACATTTGGTATCTCTAATCCATCCCAATCCTCTACTTGTTGAGTCAAAAAAGAAGTCAAGGGTTTTATAATAGTGGAAAGTGGATGAAGGACTTGATTGTAACTACAATTAAAAAAAAATGAGGGACTAAATTCTAGTGAAAAATTATCTAGTGACTAAAATTGCAATTAAGCCTTTTTCGAGATTTATGTGAAAAACTAAAGGTATTTGGGAAGTCTTGAGGTTTAGTTGTATCATCACATCAAATACTGTTAGTATACCTATTTTAGTTAGACAGTTATTACCAACCTGTTTGTTTTGGTTAGACAGTTGTAATCATATTGTAACTACTTTGTAGTATAAATAAATGTCTCTGAACAGAAGTCTAGTGCAATGCACATCTTATCATTTAAAGAATACAGAGTTTTCTTCCCTCTCAATATGGTAAGATAGCTATCGGATCTAAATTTTTCTTTTTCACTGCCTCTACTATAAATCAAGTGAACCCAATTCGTGCAACTCCTACCCAGTCACAACCTTCTCCTGATGATAGTACTTGAATTATGTAACAATCACACTAATTACATTCTCATTATCTCTATTTGTAATAATCAAAACCTTTAAAATAGGAAATGAAAATATGCTGAAATGAATAGGAAGACTCTGAAGATTATTTTTTTTTCTAATTACTATGGAGGTAATGAGAATATTTTTATCCTAATAATATGCTCTTTACAACACTCCCCCTCAAGTTGGTAAATGAGTATCAATCATTCCCAACTTTCTCTGGCAGGATTAGCGTTTCCTATGCCTGAACTGATGGCTTTATGCATTTTTCTGAACTTTAAAAATTTTAGTACAATTTTTTTATTTAGAAGTTTCTTTTCCTTTTGTCTTACTTTCTATTTGCAAGTTATTATTATATTTCTCCTTCATCTTCTTTAATCTGTCAGAGGTTAATTGAGCTGACTTTGGATTAGTGCAAGTGCTTTTATTCTTGATCATATTTATCTACATAGAATTATCACTACACATTTTTTCCCTTCATTTTTTATATGTTCAGATAATGAGTTTCATTAATCTTAGTCATTCTCATTGCAGGTCACAGATGCTCCAGAAATTCATTCCAATGGTTTTCATGTTAAATTTGACATTAGTGAAGGCCAGATTGGTTTTGTTTTGCCCACAGTAATACCTCCTTGTGACATTGGGATACTCAGGAGAATGGCATTTACTGATACCGAATTGTATGATGATAGTCCCTGGAACACATGCATTCTGCTTCCATTCAGATCCCGTCTATCAGAAGGAATGGCCTTGAATAATATTTTGACTATGTTTTCAGATCTTCATCCTTCATTGTTACTATTTCTTCATCGCCTGAAGTGTATGAAGTTGAGAAACATGCTTAATGATACACTCATTGTTATGAAAAAGGAAATTTTAGGAGATGGTATCATTAAGGTTTCTCATGGGAAAGAGAAAATGGTGTGGTTTGTAGTATCCCAGAAGTTGCAAACAAATTCCATTCGCTTTGATGTGAAGACTACTGAAATCTCTATGGCGTTTACTTTGCAGGAATCAGATAATAGTTACATTCCATGTTCAGATCAACAGCCAGTTTTTGCATTTCTTCCTTTAAGAACATATGGCCTGAAGTTTATTCTTCAAGGTGATTTTGTTCTTCCTTCATCTAGAGAGGAAGTTGACGGAGATAGTCCTTGGAATCAGTGGTTGTTGTCTGAGTATCCTAGTTTGTTTGTCAGAGCACTGAGAGAGTTTTGTGAACTTCCCTGCTTTAGGAGTGAGCCTGGAAAGGGATTGTCTGCCTTCATGAGTTTTGTTCCATTAGTTGGTGAAGTTCATGGTTTTTTCTCCAGTCTTCCTCGTTTGATTATTTCTAAACTGCGTATGATGAATTGCTTACTTGTGGACGGTGACAATAGTGAGTGGGCGCCTCCATGTAAGGTATTGAGAGGCTGGACAGAACAGGTGCGTGATCTCATTCCTGACAACATGCTTCTTGAACACCTTGGGCTTAGATACCTGAATAAAAATATTGTATTATCTGATACATTAGCAAGGGCACTAGGCATTGAGGAGTTTGGACCTAACATCCTTGTTCGAGTACTGTCTTCCTTAAGTCATAGAAAGAGCACCCTTATATCGATGGGTATGAGTTGGCTAGCTACTTGTCTAAGTACTCTTTATATAACAATGTTCAATTCATCTGCCTCTATGTCAATCAATTTTGAAATGGAAGATGTTCGGAAAAATCTTCAGAAGATACCATTTATTCCACTTTCAGATGGTACGTACAGCTCAGTGGATGAGGGAACTATATGGTTGCAGTCCAATAATTTAAACTCAGGGTTTGATGGTGAGCATAAAATTGAAGCTTTCCCTAATCTATGTGCTAAACTAAGGACTGTAAGTCCTTCCCTTTTCTCTGCATCTTCTGGTACTCTGAATATGACCTTTTTGGACAATATTACCCAGTTACTTCAGAGTATTGGTGTTCAACAGTTGTCTGTACATGATGTTGTGAAGCTGCATATTTTACCTGCGTTGTCTGATGAAACAATGGCAAACAAAAACAGAATGTTAATGGTCGAATATGTATGTTTTGTAATGCTACACCTGAACTCTACCTGTTCTGATTGTTCTATTGAAAGGGATCATATAATATCTGAATTTAGATGTAAATCTTTGTTATTGACAAATTGTGGTTTCAAGAGTCCTGCTGAGACTCCAATTCATTTCTGTACTGGATTTGGGAATCCTGTCACTCCAAAATTGTTGGCTGATTGTGTAAATATGACGTGGCATGAGATTGACGTAAGCTATTTAAGCCATCCAGTAAACGATTCAGTTTCATCTGCAATGATGAAGTGGAGGGATTTTTTTGAGAAAATTGGCATCACAGATTTTGTACAAATAGTTCAGGTGGATAAGAGTGTTGTTGATATAGATGATGCCACGTTTAAGCAGGTGATGTGGGACAGGGGTCTAATATCTGCTGAATCATTAGTCAAAGATTGGGAATCCCCTGAAATAGTGCAATTATTGTCCTTATTGTCTAAAGGTGGCAATCTTGAAAATTGTAAATATTTCTTGGAGGTTCTTGATATGTTATGGGATGCTTGCTATAGTAGTAAAACTACGGGTATTTTCTATCCTAAATCTATTGGGGATGGCCATCCCTTTAAGTCTGCATTTATATGCAGCTTGTGTGATGTCCAATGGGTGGTTTCAACCATGGATTCAGAGCTACACTATCCAAGGGATTTGTTTTATGATTGTGAAACAGTCCGGATGATCCTAGGAGATTTTGCACCGTATGCTGTTCCAAAGGTTAGTTTTTGGCACATTTGTGTTATTCATTGAGAGAATGTATTTGCTTTTTGAGATTTTCTCACAGATTTATTCAGTTAGTCAGTGTGATATCTATCAGTCTGTTATTTCTGTTAGGTTTTAGGGCGTTACAGTGCCAGCTGTTACATTTAATTGATTTAGTTTGTGCATACACATTCTATTCTAACAGAGCATAACCAATTATATTCATTGTGAAAAAATGTGTAGGCAGTAAGCAATAATTATGGAATTACTTTTCTTTATATAAAAACGAAACAATACATTGGTATTTAAAGGAAAAATGAAATCCTAATAAAAGGAAATAAATCTCCTGAAATGAAGGTAATAAATCTCCTGAAATAAATATCTAGACTTAAGACTCTAAATCAGGAGCAAAAATTCTGATCAGGACCATCAAAATGTTGAATCCGCTTTATGTTCTGAGATTCACCAGTAATATGGAAACTTGCTCCATAATCTGGTATCCAGGATGTATTAGTGTTTCCTTGAGAGGTGGACTTCGTTAGCATTGTGCTAGGTTGAGTGTTATCTCCAGACTTATTATTAGGATTTGTTCATGTATTTGATGTCTAATATGAGCAGTTGAATAAGGAATATATTGCTGTGGCGGGATCAATAAAACACAGTGGTTCATGAGGTTGATACGAAACATCAGACCTGAAATGTCAAACATTGGCTGTATGACCAAACATAAGACAGATCTTACTAACACAAATAAACTACTAAACCCAATCCTTTAATTTTAGGGATTTCTTACAAACAAATCTATATTTATTATTCAATCAATCTGTATTTATTGTACAATAATTGTGCAATATTTACACCCATATTTCAACATCCCCTCTCAAGTTGAGGAATAAATGTCCTCCATTCCCAACTTGGTTAAGAGATTATGGAAGTCTGAGGTATTGAGTCCTTTTGTTAGCTGCCACCTGTATGTATGACATGCATACTAAACCTTCTTATTTTTATATGTTTTGTTCAGTCATATTGAATCAGAGTATGTGTGTTAGAACATGTCTTCCTAAATAGACTTTATTGAAAAGCTACTATACCTAGTTTCTAGATATGGCCTTTCTTATTGATGGAGAATTGGCCACACTCAAAATATTTGCTTCTTCTTACATGGTTTTCCTAACAAAATAACAAACATCTTTCAATCTAATAAGGTTGAACAACAATTTACTAATGAGGAATATCAAGAACATCTCAGGTTAAAATCTGGCAGCCAAGATAGTCTTTCACCCATTTCACCCATTATATTTTTGTCAAAAGCTTCCATTTCTCAAACCCTCAAGTGTCAAAGATCATGGATAATTGATCCGGTAGCTTTTGATCTCATTTCTGGTAATGCTTCTTTATTTTCTTCCATTTCTCATCCTGAAATTCCTCATGTTATTACTTTAGCTAATGGATTCAAAGTTGGTTCCTAGGGAGTTGGTCAAATCTCCCTTCCTCCCTCTTTGAACCTAAAGTATGTGCAATGTCTATTGCTGACTTATTATCATATTAGATCTTCATGGGTCCCTCCAAATTTATCTTCAAGTCATCTAAGATAATTTTTAGCCATAATAACGGACATTGTCCTTGTGCCATGGACCTGAATTCTGATTCAACGGATGATCATGCTACCAAATTCTGTTTTTGCTTCTCCATGTCACTGAGTTTCACACCTAGGAAAGTACAATATCCAGTTGTTGATATTTTATCAACAAGAGAACTTGCAGAATCTACATTAGTGTAGGCTTCAAGAGTTAGTCTTCCATTTCTTTTGAACAGTATCCCCTTTCCAGAGCTTTCCTTCAAGTATTGTAGAATTCTATAAGCAGCTTGATGATGAGATTCCCTCTGTTCTTGCATAAATGGACTGATGACACTCACTGAATGACCCAAATATATTAATTTTCCGACCAGTCTTTGATACATCTTTTTGTCTACTGTTGATTCCTCTTCAGCCTTATATAACTTGTTATTAGGATCTATTGAAGTTGATATTGGTTTTTACCCCCAATCTTCCCATTTCCTGCCAGCAAATCAGTTGTATATTTTGCTGAGATATGAAAATTCTGTAGTTAGAGTAGGCTACTCAATCCCTAAAATACTTTAATTTTCCTAGCTCTTTTAGTTCATTTCTCTGTGTGGCGGGATCAATAAAACACAGTGGTTTCAATTTTTCCTTCTCTTTTTCATCATTTCTAGTCACTATAATATCATCAACATAAACTGGAAGTACTATTACCGCCTCTTTCGCTGAATGTTTAGTAATCAATGTGCAATATTTACAACTATATTTCAACAACTAGCAATACAACTCTTTTTTTCTGTCATGTACTTTCTCTATATTGAGTATGAGTGGGTTATGGTTCTGAATGTTTTTAAATTTATGATGTAATTTTATGTTGGGAAATAGGGTTTGTAATTCAGAACTTATATATTAAGTACCAGTATGGTTTATATACTGGGGTCATTTGTTGTGCTATTTTTATGTTGTATTAGAATTGTCTTTCCTAGCTTGGATTTTTTTTGTCATATGTTTGGATTGCTTGTCCTGCTAGAGTTAGGATTGTTTGTGAGGATATTAGTTTGTCTATCTGCTTATATTAAATTTGAAATTTTTGAAAAATTATACTGTTTTTTTTTTATGTTTCCCTGTGGTTTCGGTACCTGTGCTGCATCAATGTTGTGTGCTTGTATTTTGGATTTTGAATAATATGACACAGTTAGCTGGAATTTGTTATTTGTTTTGTGTTCAATCAGGTGAAAAGTGAAAGATTGGTAAAAGATTTTGGGTTTAAGACTAGGGTTACTCTTGGTGATATTTTGGATGTTCTTAAGGCCTGGAGAAAATCATCAAAGGCTCCATTCAAGGCGAGGTATGCATGTCCTTTTCAGCTTTTACATCTGAAGTTTAACTAGAGTTATTTCATTAACTTCCACACTTTTCGTCTAGGCAGCACAGTATACATGACATGGAAGATGAATAGACAGTGACAGATAAATTTAAATTATTTTTTACACAGTATTCTTTGTATGTGACATATATAATCATTGTAGGATTAACACTACAAACACCAGAGAATGATGCAAAATATAATGATTTGTCATACATTTTTTACTATATTAGATATCCTAAAACAGGGATATCATGACCAGGGCCTTTAAAATGCCTCACGTATTGCTTTTGCTGTGTATTAATTTGCTGCTTAGTCCAAAGGTAATTAACCCAGCAGTAAAAACAGACAAGAGAACTAAATTTCATTAATGTGTGTTTATATGCAATCTAAAGAAAACTAAATAACATTATAACCCCACTAAAAAGTGTCGAGATATATTTGCTATTACAATATGCATGTCAAGTTTTATAAAACATAGTCCCAAGTAATTCGTTTTTTCACTTATATTTATATAAACAAATATGGGCTGTTCTCTAATGTTTCTACTATTTGGTTACAAATTGAACTAATGCCATTTGACCCAAAAAATTGATTATATAGCATTAACAACCGTAACAAAGTCTTATCTGGTTGACTATACAGATACTTCAGGTCATTATGTTTTACGCTGTTTAGATGAAGATTACGGTTAAGGGGGTGTTTGTTTCAAGGAAATTATATTACGTCCCATGGAATCATATCTCTGGAACATTATTGCCAGGAGTGTTATTCCTGGGTATATTTAGAAGGTTTTTAGTTACATTTAACTATTCTAGGATCCTAAATAATAAATAGATGAAAGTAGAAGTAACATGTGTATTAGACAATAATAACTTCTCATGTCCTCGAATAAACAATATAAGATAATGGCTGAAACAGAGGGGAAGCCAGGAAAAATAAATTGAGATAAGTAATTTTGGAGTAGTATTTTATTGTAAATATTAACTTCAAGTATTTTTTAAGACTTCATCTGCTTACCTTAGTC
>Ga0123341_1001355_pt1 | contig 18155 bp, 20 predicted proteins | sample Turbeapinknodule_FD_89959 | JGI IMG/M metagenome (GOLD analysis project Ga0123341, IMG submission 89959) | Root nodule microbial communities of legume samples collected from Mexico - Turtle bean Mexico pink nodule | ecosystem: Host-associated > Plants > Roots > Nodule | place: Mexico: Nepantla...
AATCAGCAAAGGAAATGTGGGACACCTTGGAGGTAACTCATGAAGGTACCAATGAGGTGAAAAGAGCCAGAAAGCATACTCTAATCCAAGAGTATGAAATGTTCAGAATGCTTAAGGGTGAGATAATTGTTGAGGTTCAGAAGATGTTTACTCACATCATCAACCACCTCATGAGCCTTGAGAAAACCTTTGAAAAAGAAGAGCTAAACTTTGTTGTGTAAGGCTGAGAAGTGTTGTGTGTTCTTGAGGTTGTCAAGATCAGCATTCTTAGTGGTGTATGTGCTAAGCCAAAGGAAGTGTGTGTCTTGAGGGGATCAATGTCACTTCTTTGGTGATGTTTGTAAGTAATCTAGGTTTGATTGTTTAGTGGATTCCCCCAGTGGTTACTGGGAAGACAGGATGTAGCTCTTGGTTTAAGAGTGAACCAGTATAAACTGTGTGTGCAATCTCTCTATCCCTTGAACTCTTTAATTTCAGTTTGTATTTTTCAACTAGTATAAGCAACTGATTGTTTCTGCGAAACAACCGATTGTTTTTCTGGTGCAGTATTGAATTGCTTTGTGTTTTTGGCAAAACTGAATTCTGAATCAAGTTTTCTCAAAGGAATTTCATTTTAGACTAAAAAGTTTGCGAAAACCCTCTTTAAACCATTCACCCCCTCTCTAGTTTAAAGCCATACATTCTAACAGTTCCCTCGGAGGACCTGCTGCACAGTAGCATCGAGATGATGTATCGTGTGCTTGCCCTAACCTGCCTGGGTTCTAAAGACCGGAGCCACCATGCCGAGAAAATCTCTTGGTTGGAGCATGAGCTCTCAGAAGCTTCGAGCAACCTGAAGCAGTCTCTCGTGGCCAACACAGAGTACGTGGAGAGACTTGCTCGAGCAGATGTCAAATGAGTGATTGCGAAGGGTCGGGCAACCGAGCTTGAGCGGCAAGTCGCTAAGCTGGCAGCTGAGATGGCTTGCATGAAGAAGGCTCTGTTGGAGGCCACAAGAACTTGGTGCTGCATGCCGAAAATCCAAACCTGAAAGCAAAAAAGGGAGTTGTGGAGGTGGAGTCGGATAGGAATATTGACGAAACTATGGAGCTGCTCAACCAGAGTTTCTTCCAGGTTGTCCAACATGCTCACGTCCTCTACAACGGATAGGAATATTGATGTCCACTACCGTCCGGTGAGTTCGACCCTGAAGGTGAAGTGTTTGAGCATCGTATCTTATCGAGGGCTGAGGTGAGGGCCTTGGAGAGTGCAACTCAACCTGCAGCGATCGAAGGTAATGAAGGCAAAGCTTAATAGGTCTTAGGCTTTTAGTATTTTATTTCCTTCAACTGAGATTTGTCCTTTTATCACTTTTCCTCCAATGTCGGGGTGTGACCTCATCTACCTTTCTTTCATTAATACAATGGTCGCTTTTTTGCATATTGTAGCTTTTTTTATTAAGTTGAGTAGTCAGTCAGAGAGCTTATTTGAACAAGTTAATACGCCGATTTAGGTTTCGTCCTGACCGAACTATGTATTTGGGGTGTCGGTAGGGTATGCTAGTTGAAGCTTCATCCTTGACATCACCGTGTCATTGGGTATCGGCAGGGTATGCCTATTAAGGCTTCATCCAGATCGAGTCAAGCTTCGCGTGGTATCGACAGGGTATGCCGGTTAAGGTTACGTATAAACTGATCCAAGTTTGTGAGGTATCGACAGGGTATACGGATTAAGGCTACATCCAGACTGGACCAAGTTTGTGGGGTATCGGCAGGGTATGCCGGTTAAGGCTACGTCCAGACCGAACCAAGTTTGTGAGGTATCGGCAGGGTATGCCGACTAAGACTACGTCCAGACCGAACCGAGACTTGAAAGATGCGTGAACTTATATTACCAGTAACTGAAGAAAACCGCCTCGTTAAAACCTTTCCGATTGAAAACCCTCCTTAGGGAAAAACAGTCGAATGAGGAGAGAGTGCATAAATTTTATTAATCAACTATAATAAAATTTTTAGGTGCGTGATATTCCACGTCTTCGGTACAATTCTGCCCGACCACCATTTTAGGTTATATGCCCACCCAATTGCAACTTCTCGAACCCGAAAGGGTCCTTCCTAATTGGAGGAGAACTTTCCTTCATTCTTCCTTGCATTGCTCCTCATTCTCCATATGAGATCTCCTTTCTGAAAACTCCTCGGTCGGACCTTCATGTTGTAACGTCTTGCTGTCCGAAGTTTGCAGTTGCCTCTCGAATCTTGCTTTTGTCACGGAGCTCATTAACCAAATCTAGGTTAACCGAGAGACTTTCTTCATTCTGGGTCAGATCAAACATTTGCCTCCGGACGGTAGGCTTGCCTACTTCGACCGGGATCATTGCTTCGGTGTCGTACCTTAGACTAAATGACATCTCTTGGATGGACGAATGAGGGATGCAGCGGTACGCCCACAAAACCTCTAATAGTTCTTCAATCCATCGACTTTTTGCTTTGTCGAGCCACTTCTTTAACTTGTCCAAGATAACCTTGTTAGCAGCCTCGGCCTACCCGTTGGTCTAAGGGTGCTCGACCGAGGTTGTTATGGATTTGATGTCGAGGTCATCGTAGAAGGATTGGAGTACTCGGTTGATAAATTGTCGGTCATTGTTGGTTATTATTGTGTGTGACACTTCGAATCGGCAGAGAATACTTTGCCATACAAAATTTTCCACGTTTTGACGGAGATGGACGCGAGTGGTTAGTCTCGATCCATTTGATGAAATAGTCAACTCCGACCAGGAAGAACTTTGTTTGTCCCTTTCCTGGGGCAAAGGGTCTGATGATGTCGATCCCCCAAATAGCGAACGACCATGAGGATGTCATGTTGTGCAGTGCTTTCGATTTAAGGTGATGTAGGGGGCCGAAGTCCTGACACTTGGTGCATTTCTTCACATATTCTGCGTAATCTCCCCAGAGGGTCGGCCAATAAAAATCAGCCTTGAGGACTTTGGCAGCCATTGTCCGAGCGCCCGAATGGTTGTCGCATACCCCTTCGTGGATCTTTTTCAGGTCGTATTCGGCCTGATCCTTAGTGATGTACTTCAATAGCGGTGTTGAGTAGCCTCTTCGGTACAGATCTTCGTTGTTCATGGTGTACCTTGAACACTACTGTTTTATGGCTTTCTCCTCCTCTGGCTTACACGCACCGTGTTCAAGGTATTGCACGTTCGGGGTCATCCAAGTGTCGATCTCATCGTTGGTGACCGCTAGGCATTTGGCTTATACCACACTAGGTTGTCTTAGCCAAATCTGTATGACCGACCTATGGTGGCTCTTTTTCTTCATTGTTGATAGCCGAAAGAGTGCATCAGCATGCTTGTTCTCCTGTCGACGTATGTGCTCTAATGTTGCCTTCTAGAATCGAGCCATATTGTTGCGGACCGTGTGATAATACCATTGTAGCAAAGGCTCTTTAACTTCAAATTCACCCTTGACTTGCTCGATCATGACTTGGGAGTCGCTCATGCAAACTTCATCGCGGGCTCCCATGTCGTATGCCAGATTCAGCCCGGCCAGGAGAGCTTCGTACTCAACCTAGTTGTTGGTGGCTTTGAATCTGAAGTGGAAGGTTGCTCCAAGAGGAGATAACCAGGCCCCTCCAAGACGACCCCTGCTCCACATGCAGTCCTGTTTGAGGAGTCGTCTACATACAACATCCATCCAACCGAGAGGTTAGAGAGAGGTATGAGCTCGGCGAAGAAGTCGGTCAAGCATTGGGATTTTATGGTGCCTCTGGGCTGGTACCAGATGTCGAACTCCGAAAGCTCAACGACCACTCTATCATTCGTCCTGCAAAGTCGGGCTTACATAAAATTTTAAAGATGGGGTAGTCAGTTCTTACCGTGATGGAGTGGTTCTGGAATGGGCGCATCCGCCTGGCTGTCAGGACTAAGGCGAAAAGGCCACATTCTCAATCATATGGTACCTTGTCTCGACTGCATGGAGTGTTCGACTGACGAAGTATACTGGTCGTTCTTCATTCTCCACCTCTTGAACGAGCGTTGCACTGATTGCCTCCTCAGAGACTATCAGGTACACCACAATGGGTTGGTCAGGTCTTGGCTTCTCTATGACCGCTGGAGATGACAAGAAGTTCTTCAATTGCTGGAAAATCTCTTCGCAGTTCTCGTCCCAACTGAACTTGGAAGCCTTGCAGAGTAGTTGAACCATCGACTTGGTCCTCTCAGCCAACCGAGGGACGAACCTCGAGAGGGCGGTGAAACACCTATCAGTTGTTGGACCTCCTTTATTTTTTGGGAACTTCGCATCTCGACAATCGTTCGACACTTGTCCGAGTTGGCCTCAATCCCCTGGTAGGTTAGCATGAAACCTAGAAATTTTCCTCCCTCGACCCCAAACGTGTATTTCTCAGGGTTGAGCCTCATGTCCATACGCCCGAGGGCTTCGAAGAGTTCTTCCAAGTCTTTGACTTGCTGCTCGAAAGAGTCAGACTTCACCACCATGTTGTCCACATATACCTCTACACATCGATCGATAAGACCCTTGAAGATCTTATCCATGAGTCGTTGGTAGGTCGCTCCAGTATTTTTTAGTCTGAACGGCATTACCCTATAATAGTAGTTGGCATCATCCATCACAAAAGCGGTTTTCTCCTTGACCCAAAGGTGCATGCTGACCTGGTTGTACCCAGAGTAAGCATCCAAGAAATTGAGGATTGTGTGGCCGGATGCTCCATCTACCAACCAGTCAATGTTTGGGAGTGGATACAAGTCCTTCTGGAAGGCCTTGTTAATGTTCGTGTAATCCACACACATTCTCCATTTGTCGTTCGGTTTGGTGACCATTACTACGTTGGTCAACCATGTCATGTATCAGACTTCACAAATAAAGCCGACCGCGAGGGCTTGTCGGTCTCTTCCTTGGCTGCGAGTCTCTTCTCGTCACCATGGTTTCTCTTCTTTTGCGCAACCGAGCGCGCTTCCTTTAATACCGAAAGCTTGTGGGACATGATATCCGGGCCCACCCCCAGCATATCGAAAATCGTCCATGCGGAAAGGTCTACATTCCTCTTCCGTGTGGCGTGCATCAACTCGGCCTCGATAGCTACTATGGTCGTGCCAACAATGTACTATGCTCTTCGTCCAGAAGGGGCACTCAGCTCAGCTCCTCCCTGGCCTCCAGCCTGTCTTCATTCGTTCGGGGATCAAGGTCCACCATGGCAACCGTATGCTCCGTGGGTGCAGGTTGGTCTTCCTTGCAAGGAGATTTTTGTCCTCGAGGGGTTTTGCGCTTAGAAGACCATTATTTGCATAACGGCTCGACCCTAAGACTCTCGACATAGCATTCTTGAGCAACCTTCTGATCTACATGCACCGTGAGAATGTCCCCTGATACTGAAGCAAACTTCATTACAAGGTGGGGTGTTGAGACGATCGCCATCAGCCGGTTGATGGACGACCGTCCGAGGAGAATGTTGTACGAGGTGTTGGCGTCGATCACCAAATATTTGATCCCAATAGTCTTGTTGTTCTTCCCCTCGCTGAAGGTGGTAGAAAGCTCGATGTAGCCTTTAGTACCGACCTTCTCACTCGCGAAGCCGACAACGTGGTCATCGTACGGTACCATCTCTGCCTGAGGTATCCTTATGGCTTTGAAGGTTTTCCAGTAGAGAATGTCGATTGAACTTCCTTGGTCCACCATCATTTTCATGATGGTGAATTTATCTATATCGACCGATATTACCATCGAGTTATCCTGCTGATAATCGACACCCTTGAAATCATCATTGGTGAAGGTGATGGGTGGCATTCTCGGTCGGAATGACACCGCATTCACCTAGTGCACGGCTCTGAGGTGCTTCTTCCGGACACTGTTGGAGCTTCCACCGTCGACGAATCCTCCAACGATGGTGTTGATGACTTCCTTGCGGTCTCTTCTTTCGCTTTCCCGAGTGGGGTCATCCCTGCGTCGACGGTCGTCCCTTCTTGGTCGATGCTCTGGTCGGTGGTTGTCTTTGGTCCTCTGAGGGGAGTAGTTCATTCGCTTCGTGGGCTCGTCCGGCCTAGGAGACCACCTCGAGCGCCCTGGACGAAACGCTGCAGATGTCCAACCTAGTTAAGCACTTCAATCTTATCCTTGAGGGCCTAGCATTCCTCAGTGGAATGCCCACTGTTTTAGTGGTACCGATACCACTTCCTCCAGTCGGCATTTTTGGGGCTTGATGCCTTCCTCAGTGGAGGGATCAACTTAGCGTTGAGATCCTCGTCTAGGATCCTTCCCCTCTCAGTCGTTAGGGGTATACCTTGAGAACCGGCTGCTTCGGTTGTCCATCCTCCTATCTCCCCGGTTGGTTGATCAGCCTTGACACTCCTTCTCATCCTTCCCCTTCTCTTAGTCGTCCTTCGCATGGGCTTTATTGCAGAACTCCATTAGTTCCTCCAACTGCATGTACTTGGTAGCCCTCTTCCTGAGCTCATTCAAGCTTCCGGTCGGTTGCATGCAGAGGCTGTCAGCAAACGGTCGCGGTCGTAGAGCTGTCAACATATGGTGCATGGCTACGTCCAAACTGAGGTTCAGAATGTTCATCACTACCTTGTTGAACCTGTTAACGAAGGTTCTCAAAGAATCCCCCTTCTCCTGGCGGATACCAACTAGGGCGATGGAGGTCAGGTGGTGCGGGTGGCTTGTGGCGAACTACGTCTCAAACTTGGACATCAGCGTCATGAAGCTATCGATGGAGAAGGGAGGGAGCTTTTTGAACCAGCTGAAGGCTCCTCCCTTAAGGGATGTGGGAAACACTCGGCACATGACCGCATCGTCAGTAGTATACAGGCTCAAGTGTGTGGTGTACGCATTAATGTGCTCATCTAGGTCGGTCATGTCGTCGTAGCGGTCCTTGTTGAAGCCCTTCTACCTATCTGGCAGTGGAACCCAGACAATGAAATCGGTGAACAAGTGTCGACGCACAGAATCCACTGTATCAATCGTGCGGACTGACTTGTTGGGACAAGACTTGCCATCCATCTCAAGAGTGGGGGCCCTGTCCTTAGTCTCCTCAACCGCCTTTGGGTTAGGAGGGGAGGTGACCGACTTACCGACCAACTTCTTTTTCATGTATTCGTTCTCCCCGCAGAGAGCTTCAATCTCTTGTTCGTTCTTCCTACTCACCTCTTCGTTCCTCCTTCTCAGCTTAGCCATTTCTCTCTACAGAGACAACAACAACGTGGCCTGGTCAGCTTCAGAAACCTTCTCACTTGTCGCGTTTCATGTTGTTACCATCTACTAGTGTTCGAAACTCGATTTTCTCTCAGCCCCACGGTGGGCGCCAATTGTTCTCGCGCAAGGGTTGGGGCCTGGAGAACTATTGAGAGGATTCGCCTTCTTCCTTCCTGTTAGTCAGTTGTACTGTTCTTCAACCTCCTTTGCCCATTCCTCACCTTTCCTTCGTAGCCTCGGTTCTTGGTCTTCTCATAAGCACTGAATGGAGGGGTACCTGAAAAAGGCACTCTGACACTCAAATCAGCAAAAGGGCTCGTCGCTCGGCTGTCAAAGTACTGTAGATAATGACGTACCTGTTTCTTGGAATATGCACTATTTATATTACCTGTAGTGTGTTTTCCTTATTGGGTCAGGTTAAGGAGTTGGACCGTGATTTACCGAACTCCTAATCACGGATTAGCTTTGTTGACCTTGATTGAGCGTAATTGGACTTGAGCTATCGGTCGGTTCGATGGACGTATGTCTCGACTACATTGATCGGTCTGACATTGGGATCTGAAATGTTATATCGATCGTGCGACCCTCACCGGCACACCTTAATTATTAATATGATTGTAGAGTAGGTACACACTTTAAGATAGTTTTACGTTACATAATCCCATCACTATTGCATTTCTTGCAGTGATTTATTTGAAGGTCATTGGGTGGTCAGTTTTGGAAAAATTGTAGTAAGATAATCCAGAGGAACAGCAGTACTCCATTGCCTGTCCTATTAGGAAAATGTAATTTTTCTTTGCCGTGTAACCAGACAACAGAGCGATCTGATTGTGACCTTGAAATTGTTGTAATGAAATATCACAAAACAAGATAGAATCCAATTTTTTGAGTGTGTAATAATTTAATCGCACTAAAGTCAGAACCTATAACTTTTTACATACTATTCTCATCTTCCTTCACTAGACCATCCTAGTGGGTTCGGGTACAATTCATAGTTAAACTTAAAAAAAAAATGTTTTCCTTTGGAAAAACTGCATGAATTTAGCACCTTAATTTTGTTACAATTGACATTTTATGGTCATGCAGCTGGGGAAGAAGGGGTAAATTCAAAAGATCCAAGTATTGTTGGACTAATGTATGAACAGAAGAAAAACCATGTGGTGACTGACAGGCTTTGATACTTGAATTACTGCTACATGACAATTAGTACGTAAGATCAAGATGGTCCAGGCACTGCAGAGAGAAAATTCAATAAGACAAGAACTGTATATGGGGGCCAAAACAGAGCAAAATGAGACAAACCCTCTTTTTCTAGATTCTGGTTTCGGATGAGGACTCAAGCAAAAACTAGCATAATGCAAAGTCCTGTGTACCGTTGGCCAAACAGCACCTTAGCAGTATGGATTTCGAACCCAATTGCTAAATAAAGAAGGAAAAACGAACCGAGGGTGGCTTTTACGTAACTAAACATGAATTTAATCCCATAACAGTTTAACATGCCTTCCACATTTCATCTTAGTCCTTCACTTATTTTTGACCAATCCAACATTCACGAAGCCAAGTATGACCAATTCGGGTAAATTTAGCAAATGGCCAGGTCAAGGGGCACCAATTAATTCTACCATCGTAGCTACCATGAAGGTGTCATGCTGTGTCATAAGCATGTATGTTTATTTTCAACACGATATCTCTAATAGCAGTTCATGGTCAGTTAACAACCGCAAGTGGCGACCATAAAAATAATTGTTACATAAAAAATTGATCACTCGTTCAGCACTAAGAACGTGCATCATCAACGACTGGCTATAAACCGAAGTAGCAGCAGTGCAATTGGAGATCATAATAGCAACCTGAAGCAAGTAGCCCCAAAACGACACTACATTGATTATGCACAGTCCCACTTGAAGGATATCAATGACTTAACATTTTCATGTGACAAGTTTGTCATACAAGCAACATAAACGGAGTACATGGCCATATGTATAGTTACAATCTGCTGCTCATATCACTATCATCTCTTATGTCCTCTCTTGCATATGCTCTTTGCGTTCCCCACATTTCATAAATTTATTCATTGGGTATAACTGGCAATAGCTCTTTCATATAGGTCCATATCATAACCATTAGAGATATCACATTTAAGAGAATGAATACAATTGACAAGTAGAGACCCGGTAGTAGGGTACAACAGTTCCCCTTTTTCAATGAAAATTGTTGATGTACCAACTCAATAATATTCTTGCATAATATCCTTTGTTTGATGTAAACGGGACGAAAGATACAATTATCCCCAACCAACTGCTCAGCTGCCATGCATACATGACATCCATTAGGTTCAGTTTGACAGGAAGCTTGTTTTTCTAAAACTCTAGGAAATGCAAAGCTATTCACTTATTTCTATCCACCAAAAAAAATGGAATTGGGAAGGGATGAGTTTGTCAAATTCAAAATCCTATCAGTTGCATTGAAACTATTTAATCAGTCAGTGATGTGGTGATGTTAGAGCACGAGAGTGAAAGTTAAAAATTTGGTATTGACTTTGCTCGCAGGAACTGCTTAAGAATGGCCTTTTCTTCATCGATTTGTTTTTTCTCTACAGGGTCCTTAGGTTTCAGTTTTCTTTTCTCTTCCAGCATCCACTGGAAAATTTCACGTTGTAGTTCTTCAGGGATAGGAGCCTGCCTTTGCACAGGTGTTGTGACAGGCAAAAATAAATCATCATAATTTAAATCAATTGAGCTTGTGATGGGTTCAGGAGGAACTTCAACACTAGCTTTACCCTTGTGAGATTTTTGTGCTGTTCTTCTAGTAATCTGCACTGAATCTCTTCGTTTTGCACTTGCAAATAGAAAAGCTGCAATCAAATGTCATAGAGAAAAGAAGAGAAAAGAAGAAACAAATACTGATCAGTATATTTTAAATGATCCTCTAACTGAAAGCCAACAGGCGCATGCTAGGAATTGACTTTACTAAAGTGAGAGAATGCATTTAAGAGGATAAAGCCCAATTACAATTGTTCATTAGAAAATCAACAGTTTAAAATTTAGACAGCATAAAAATATATTTAATAAAATCTAAAGTTAATTATAACACTTTATCATTTAAAGGAGTTAAACTCCGAACGCTAAGGTATACATCCGATTTTTTCTTCTTAATATAAAATACAAACGATTTATTACCTATCATGCATCATCAAGTGACAAATACAAGGATAACCATGAATACTATCTGTCAAGCTGACTATTTTTCATATCATCCCTTTTAAATTGTAAAACACAATCTTACTGAAAAGAATGTCCTAAATACATAGAATATTTCATCAATGGATTAAATAATTAGTAATGACAAGTGTGCCTTCTCTTTGCAATTGACATAACTCAAGTGGAAAATGGCTTAGTATGGTAGGATTTTTTACCATATATATTTCACCAAACTGCAAAATACGAAGGTGCTATTTACAAAAGCTATCAATCACTAAACTGTCATTTTCTCACATTTCCATCAATGTAACCAAGAAACTAAAAGAAAAAAATTGATCAGTACCACTCAATTTTAGACATACATTCAATTAGTACAACCTCAACCACTGTGATTCTAATTTTACATTCTTTCTGAATAAGTTGTACCGTACTTACAGAAAAATCATGTTACACAAGTCCAAATAGTACCAGTTCTCCCATCACAACATGCAATTACGTAATAAAAGCGTTCATTTAGCAATAAAAGTGACTAAAATCCAAAACCCACCAGCAATGATAACCATTAAGACGCGCCAATTATTGCCCTTAAACCCTCCCTCCAATGCCCCCAAACATCCAAATAGACTCTAATTTCAACTTCATTAATTTTGGATTTAAGGAGCTCCTTTCTTAAATGCCATTCAAACACAAAAGAAACAACCCCGGTATTACACCCACACATTAATATCAGTGATAACACCAAAGACAATCAGTAGCATTCCAAGTACAGCCATCCATCATAACCAATAAGAACAAAATTGTAACAAACCAAAGCAAACATACACAAGTATTTCAGCATAGTAGTCTATCATGAATGTCGTTATCCCTATATGAACAATACACTCAAATTGATATCTACAGCAATCAAGCCAGTCAACAAAAACACCTTAATCAAATTGGTCTTTCGTACTGTTTCAATATTATTTATTACCCTATACTTTCCTATGGATCTTTTTTTTCTTTTTCGCTAAAGAACACAAAATCCTCCACTGCAGATAATTCTGCTTGAGTCAGGTATATTACAGGTGAAAAAACATTCCCTTTCGAGTATCAGTAAAGCATAGAATTCAATGAAGTGAAGCACGTGCAAGTGCACGACGAATGAAGGAATCTTGTTTGAAAGAGAAAAAAGAAAGCAAGTTAGTCGTGTTAAGCAATGTGTCGAACACCTGAAAGGCAAACACCGAAGAGGGCAGTGTAACCGACTATAAGAATAACAGGCAATAACCCATTATTGATACTAAATAAGGGAAGGAAGGAAGCATAATGATGGATGCAGAAAGGGACAAAAAGGGACCTCCAAGAGCAAGGTTAGAGAGCAGCAGAAGGCGCCAAATGAACTTGCACCGCTTCATGAGCAACCCAGTTGGAGGTGCAGGTGGGGGAGTCTCACTCATTGTCATTTCTTCAAACAGTATGATGATCACTCTGCACTGTGATGTGCTACAGAACAAACCTGAGATGTTCACGTTCTTGATCTTCACACATCACGAGTCATTGCTACGCCATTTTCCCTTGTCTCTTCCTTTGTTCGCTTTTCCCAAAACTATCTCATGCTGCATTTTGACCTTTTTATTTAGGGCCCATTCTCTTACATTAGGAAACATTGATTGCCCAAAATGGGCCATCATACGGCCCAATCATCAATCGTCCCGATTCCCAATCTTACCGGAATCTATCGTTTGTTACCCTTTTTTAGAGAGAGAGAGGAAAATATCGTCATCATCACTGCTTGAGTTAGATAAATTAATACAAACGATTTTTTTAAAATATTTTCCCAAACCATCATTTTCGATAACATTAAATGTTATATTTTTAAATAAATAAATGAACTCTTTTATTTATTTTGGGTGCATCAATCGTATCTTAAAGATTTAGGTTCATAAGAATTTTCCATATTTATTTATTTATTTATTATTTGTGGATGAAAAAAAAAACAAGACATGACAAAGATTCTTAGTCATTGTAGCAACATAAAATGCATGCTCCTTTCCAAATTGGATATGAACATACTTGAAAAGGCAAGTCTCTATTCAACAAATCACAATAAGCTATATTAAGATCGGAAGTGATCATAAAATGCATAAAATTAAAGAAAAAAATTTCCTGTTAAAACTAGAATAAACCCTTTGAGCACATACTCTGTGCTAAAATTAGAAATAAAGGAAAATTGTTTATTGTTTGCTTGTGTGGTTACGATCTTATTTTCATTGCAAATTACAATATGTTTTAGTACTTCAAGAAATCTATAAATGATTAATCTTCATTTGATGCATTAATTATGAGCATAGAAGGATTCATTCAGCTAATGGAACTTTTATTCGTCAAAAGAAATATGTGGGAGATGTTGATAGGTTTCAAAAGAAATAATGCAGTAGCACTGCATTAAAATTTGAGTTGTTTTATAAAAAAGTGTGAAAAATCTAATTTATTGGAATTTACAGATATGAATATTGAATAAATGAATTTTAAAGAATGAGATACAACCACAGTATATTCTATAATATTAATTCAACTATTATATTTTATAAGAAACGGAAGAGACAAAAATACAGATGGAAGTATTAGTTTTTTAAAGAAATGCAACAATGGTGACATCATTGATATGCTGTAGTGCAGGATTTAAGACTCAAAAGGTGGTATATTCACAATCTCTTATCCTTTTATAAAATTTAAAGAATTTAATGAAATCGATGGAATTTACACTTTGAATGATGTTAAAGTTTTTATTGCATGAAGGACTTCTTCAGTTTCAACTTAAGGGGAGATGGTTAAAAAAATAAATGAATTTTTATTTTATTAAGTTGTTTAGGAAGTCTTAGAAACAATTTTACTTCTACTCCAAATAACTTAACTATTCATTGTTTCCTAAATTTTAAAAAAGTAATTATAATTTTCAGATTAAGAATAGTATTATTCATAATTTAGTGAGTTAATGGACACGAGATTATTCTTTTTTTTAATCCATATAAACACATTTTCACATTCTTGCTGTTTTACTTTATACTTGTGTACCTTTGTGTTTACAACAAGTGTGTTGATATTACTCTTGAAAATGTTTTTGAAAATTCTTTCAACAGGTTGAATATGATATTTTGGGAAAACACTAACTATATAGCCTGTGTTTTTCTTGGGAAGATAAAAAAGAACAGTAGTTTCTAATCTGATAAGACTTGCATACAGCACATGCATTGCAACTATACAAAAAGAGCAACTTAACTTAATCATACATGGCTTCCTTTTCTGATGCAAAAGATGGCACTGTTGTTTGCATGCTCTGAAGAGTGAGGGCAAGTTCCTCATAAGTTAAAATTTGATGAAGCAGACAAAGTCCAAATCAAGAGCACAACCCACAAAGAGGTCTCCAAGACACACAAAAAGCTGCATCCCAGACATGAATCATCACTGTCATGATTGAGAAGCTCGTCAGGTCAATGTGGAATAATGAATAGCTTTTTAAGACAGAGGCTCCATAAAGGTCCCCAACCAACGTGGGAAAGAAAGAAAATAAAGTAGTTCTGTTGCTTTCTCATCTGGAACCACGTATATCCAAATGGCTACGTCCATAACATTCTGCTTAACTTCCCTCTAAATAATGGAACTTCCAATTCATCTCATCACACTCATTATTGTGTATCTATAGTGACTATACCAGATAGCCAAATTAAGAGCATGCACATTCAAAATTATCAATACAATTAACAAGCTCACTAAATTAGTTCAGTAATTAATAAAAGTTATTTAGATTAGTACAAAAGTAAGCTATTGATGACATGTTCGTCCAAAATATATGAAACCCTTGTAAATTTTATTGAATTTGTTGAGATAAAAGGAGACGTACTTCAAGAAGAGACCCACACTTTTTGGTCGTCAACTTGCTCAAATCAAACATTATATAATGAAGTACATAAGATCGCCCACAACCATGTAATTTTATTATCCCTCCCATTTCTTAACTAACTCACTGCATTACATCCTCTTCTCGCACATATAACGCAAACCATTGATCTCACACAATAATAAAAAAACTAGCTAGTCATAAGACAGGATTACAAGAAACCTAATTGATTAATTAACTATTAACGTTCTGAAATGAAGCGATGGAAATTAGTTATTGAAGTTCATCCATGAACAAGGCCATATGATAAAGCCATGAGAAGGATTGCAGCCTCCTTCTCGTCCTGAGGGAAGACTTGATGCATAGCCAAGCTCTTTCTTAGGCGCAATGTCAAATCCTCAAAACCAAACTTGTTTCTGCTTTGAGATGGCTTTGCTCCAACCCCATGATTGCGCTTCTTTTTCATCTGTGGTGCACCCTGAGTTCTTGTCTTCTTCTCTTTCTTCTGCAACTTGTTTCCCTTCACAGATTTCTGAGTTTCCAAAATCACTGTTCCATTTCCCGATGCCGCAGCTGCCATGGCTCGTCTCGCCTTCCTTTGTCGAATTCCACAGGCGTTGCATAGTGACTGTCAGAAAAAAAAAAACTAATTTCAACATAATAATAACAATATTCTAGTTAGTTCTACTTATTGAGTTTGGACAAGCCTTGAAAGTAAAAAGCTGAATTGATTTGTTGTGTAGTGGTGTCTGATTAAACTAAAAATTGATGACGAGGGTAGAGATTATTTAGTACGAAATTAGTTAAGTACGGATCCAATATTGGGATTTGTGTTTTATTAAGATAAGGTGTACCTTGGGGCCTCTTGGTCCACTCCTCCAGAGAGGAGTCTTAGTGGTGTGGCAATCAGCACAAACCCTAACAGTATTATTACTGTGGTTTGAATAGTTGTTGCTGCTGCTGCTGTTATCAGTTCCAAGAGGTGACAATGGTTCCTTCTGATCTTCAAACTTGTGCATAGTGCTGTCTTCTATATATGCACCAGTTTGATCCGGCACCATCATCTTCCGCATCATTCTCATCTTTGAAGACATCAAGTTCACCGAACCATCCTCAGCAGCTGCCTCATCATCTTCACTCCTCTCTTTATTCTTCCAAACTGCCACCGAGTGATCCCATGATCCCCTGGTAGGGTTAATCTTCTCAGCCTAATAAAGATCGCATGATCAAAATTAACAAGGTGATATAAAAAAAGATCGTTCTGATCATAAAGATTATAAGGGGTGTATAAATATATATGAATCTCAATTAGTACAAGTATGATTCACCTGTTCATAAGCTGGTAAGTGCTTTGTTGGTTCCCAGTAGTGTGATCCAGCTTCTTGTTCTGGAGGGTTGAAGAGAAGTGGATATGATGAAGATAGAGAAGAAAAAGAAGGGTAAGCATGATGAGTGGGAGTGAAGAGCTCATGGTTTTGATCTTCATTAAGATCCAGAGGAATCACAGAAGATACTGAGTGGCGATAGGCTGGAATCATGCTGGATGCTCACATATAAAAACACGCACACACAGACAAACCAAGCCACAAAGAAATCCAAGGGAGAGAGAGAGAGAAAGAGAAAGGGATCAGTGCAATCTACAAACTGAAACTGTTTTCCTTTTGGCCAATACAAAGGTGGAAGAGGATTTAGAGTGAGAGAAGATAGAGAGAAAGGAAATGGCGAACAGTTCCCAGCGCTACTCTTATAAGAACGGAAACGGCAGAGATAAGTTTATATCACATCATATACTACTACTTGATTGTATACCATATGATCTTTTATTCACCAAATTTTTGTTTTGTTTTATATTCCTAAATTAAATGGATACAATTCAATTATGTATTTGTATCTTTTTTATTATTATTTTAACTCCACTGATTCATAAAACTAATCTTTGGTATAATTATGGTTGACTCATTAAGTTGTCACAATCAGTAAAAAATAACATAATTTCTCGTTTTTGTTCTGCAAAATTTAAACTATTTTTGTAAATATACTTTTAATTGCCTTGACATTTAATATATAATTAAAATATTAACGCCATATTGGTTTACAACCACTATGACTAGAGTCTTTGATTTTCGAGTGAGAATGAGATGTTTTTATTAGCTTCAATCCTTTGAGTTTAATATGTGAATAATCTTTATTCTGAAACTTAACCATACCTAAAGTTATTGCTCCCTTCCAAAAACTTTTTTAAATTAAATCAAACTTTAGTCCTTCTCACAATTTTATATATGTGTCAAATTGACACATTCATTGGATGCCATGACTGTTATGTCATCGTCCAAATTACACTCGTGTGAAACTTTACTACAGGATGGTCGAGATAATGAAAGAACCCTAAACTATAAAATTACACAATCAAAAACACATTTAAGTAATATATAGATATATGAAAATTTCTATTCCTAGATTTTCTGATATACTTTTCATAAGGAGAAATAACTATATAGTTCTAAAGTACTATATATATAATCTTTATTAATTTGTAATGATACGTAAGTAACAGTAGTTATTTTTATAATTGTAAAATTTAAATATATGGTGGATAAGTATTGTAATTGAAACTGGTGTTAAGTGGATGCAACTCCATAACTATGAGGTAAAAGGAAAAAGTAAAGTTATTAAGGGCTTAGTAAGAAATTAAAAGCAATCGCTATAAGAAGTTCACGTGACTTCTTGACAGCTAAAAGAGACAAAGTTAAAGAGACAAAAATAATGGAGTATGTGAAATGCTACATACGCTGACCCCATAGGTATGACAAAACCTTATCTGCAGAAAGGTTTTAGCAATAAGAAAGGGGTCCTTGGTGTATGTAGTTGGGTTACTACTATGTTACCTTGGGGGTATAGCTGAAACTTGAGCCTTTTTATTTTGTTTTTGATTGGAGGTAGAAGAAGGTGAAAGAAAAGAAAGATGATAGCATGAGAAGTGAGACACCTCTTTGCATGTGCATTGCCAAAAAACATTGAATGCTGGTGCAGGCAAATGGACAGGTCCCAACACAGAATGAGAATATTTTTGGGGAGGCACCACACCCAATTTCAACTTAATCTCTTCACTCTGTCTACCACCGTCTCCCAGTTCTTTCCTACAGATACCACTGTCTACATGCTCATCACTATACACAAAATATACATGCTTCCTTCCAAATAACTTACACAATCTTTTTCATGATCTAGGGAAAGGATCACAACTGAAAATTTTAAAACCAATGTGCTAAGTAAATGGTGCAGGATCATTCACGCAATGATGCACTTAGGGTTCTTTAAAATATCACGAGCTAACCTTGTAGAGGTACAAGCACACTTCAAGACTTTGATACTAATTTTGGTCGAAAACTTCAAATTTTATTATTACATACTAATTTAAAAATTATTTATTAATAATAAAAATTATTGTAGATATTAATATTTTTTTAGTTTCCAAAATAATATTTAATTTAATTAATTTTTATTTTTAAAATGATTTATATTTATTGGTTTTCTTGTAAACATATTTAAGTAAAAAGTATCTATCATCCCTAAATGAAGGTAAACTATTACTTTTTTTTTGGAAGAATAGTTTTAAAGTACAAGTAAGTAATATTTGATTTAAAAAATGCTAATAAAATGAATTTTTTATAGTATAGTTTGAGATCTAATAATTTAAAGTTATTCACTTAACTAAAATATATCATAATATAAAATTTTATAACTAATTAATAGACTAGAGCTTTAAAATATATAAAAAAATAGTAATTAATTAATCAATGAGGAGGTTGCATGCTGATAAAAAAAATGGGAAGGCTGTATGTCATAAAGAAAAAGGAAGTACAGTGAAAAATATCTCTCCTTTAAAAG
>Ga0123341_1001357_pt1 | contig 18139 bp, 10 predicted proteins | sample Turbeapinknodule_FD_89959 | JGI IMG/M metagenome (GOLD analysis project Ga0123341, IMG submission 89959) | Root nodule microbial communities of legume samples collected from Mexico - Turtle bean Mexico pink nodule | ecosystem: Host-associated > Plants > Roots > Nodule | place: Mexico: Nepantla...
ATAACTGGCGACTTCACGAGCCCCCCGACTTCCTTCCCTTCTGCCAACCTGGCGCCTTGTCAACACGCCTATACTGTAGCTTGATGCCACGTCATCACTTCCGACTACCAGGGCGGTACAATAATGATGACTACTACAACAAATCTTGGAAGACTAAAAACAAATCTTTTTCAAAGTATCCTCCTGAAGAATCATCTTTCCAAACTAGAGATTCTAAGCCTTCCACTTCTAAATCACCAACAAAATCGTCTAGTAAGAAATGTTTTAAGTGTTTGGGATATGGTTACATAGCTTCTAATTGCCATTCTAAAAGAAATATGTTTATTCATGATGGGGTAGTGGTTAGTGAGCATGATTCTGAAACTTCTAGACATTCCTCACCTTCTACATCCCCAAGTGAGATTGAGAGCGAAAGTCCTTGTGAAAGTGACTTATTGATGATAAGGCGAATGTTGGGCATAATTCCAAAACCTTTGGATGATACCCAAAGAGAAAATATTTTCCACACCCGGTGTCTTATCACCAACAAGTTATGTTCCATGATTATTGATGGGCGTAGTTGCACTAATGTGGCTAGTACAAGAGTTGTGGAGAAGTTAGCCTTACCCATTATCTCTCATACCAAGCCCTATAAATTACAATGGCTTAGTACCAAAGGTGAAATCATGGTTAACAAACAAGTCCTCATTAAATTTGCAATAGGAAAGTATAAAGATGAGGTTTTATGTGATGTTGTACCCATGGAAGCAACTCATGTTCTTTAAGGAAGGCCTTGGCAATATGATAGACATGTTTTACATGATGGCCTATCCAATACAATGTCTTTTTCCTTCCAGGGGCGCAAAATTACCTTAAAACCCCTCTCTCCCCAAGAGGTTCATGAGGACCAAATAAAAAGGAAAACTAAAAGAGAAAATGAGAAAGCAAAAGAAGTAAGTAATAAACCGAGTCACAATACTTTATCCACTAAATTAATCATGTTGACTCGTGCTATGCCTCAACTTGAGCCTCAAAGGTATTCTTCTTCTTTATCTTTTTCATTACCCAAGGTTCCTATTTGGTTACAAAATGTTAGGGATGATTTTTACATACCTCCTAATGGTTTTCACCTTTTAAGAGGATTTTTTCCAAAAAATATCATCATTTCCAAACAATGTTTTCCAACTTGCTCTGTCTATAGGACCTCTTTTCTGAACTCCCACTTCTTACAAATTCTAAGTCATGTTTGCCTTTCTCTTATTCACCTGTTAATTTTGATAGTAAACTGACTTTGTTATATCCAGGGATTCTGAATTCGTGGACGAATTCTCTCAAACTCAGGGGGCATGATGGAGATCAAGTAGAAGAGGATTTTACTATTGGAGGAAGAGGCCATCCACCCAAGCATTTAAAGTTCTTCCTTCTAGTCTTCTCAAAAATAAAGAAGAATTAAATAAAGAGAGGACCAGGCCCAAACAAGACTACAAGCATTCAGGAATGGGCTCCAATTAATATCTCTCTTTGTAATTTCTTTTGTATAAATTTGTAAAATAGAAATAGCTTTAGGATGTGCCAAAGAGGAAAACCAAAAAGACATCTCTCTTGTACAAAGGCACATAGGCGCTAGTTGTTTTAGGAAGGGACTAGAAGAGTGCCTTTTCACACTCCTTCTCTTTTTAGGCGCTAGAATGACTTGAAGGAGCTAGAAGATGACTCTTCACCCTTCTCTTGACTTGTAGAACCGGTCACCACCTCCTATATATAGAGGTGTAGGGTACCTTGAATAAAGAAGTTTGAAATTGAGTTTCTAGAAAAGAATCTCTACCAAATTGGTGAGTTAGTGTGAGAGGCTTGTGTCTGCACCTCTTCTAGTCTTACCTTGGGGGATCTCTTGGGCTCTCAAGTGGCGGCAACAACACTCATCTTGTAGCCAACCATCCTTCAAGTGGCGTGCACAATTCCAAGAACTCCAACCACATAAGTTCCTTGTTCTTTTCATCTTCTTCTTCCATACCCATTCCAAATCAAACTCTAAAACATGTCGTTGTTGTTTCTTGTTGTTTCAATCGGTAGAACTTGTTTAGTTTGTGATTATGTTTGGTAGTTTGCATGGGTTTGTTGTTCTTGTGGTTCTAAATGTGTTGGTTGAAATTTTAATCGGTGCATTAGCTTTCTTTCCTTGTTTCATTCAGTTCATATGTTGAAAAGGGGGTTTCTATGTGAGTTTGGCTTGGTTCTTGTGTTCTTGATTAAGTTCTTGAATGGGTACAGAATCTTGATCCAATTATAATAGTGCCGATTCATATTCCTACTCATAAATGTGTCCATATCATGTTTGGGTTCACATCAATGGGGCCCTCTTCTCCGTTGTTGCCTCATGCACCCTCATGGGCGGAGGTCGACCTGGCCCTCGCGGGCACGTGGGGACGACGCTGCCGCGCTACCTGAACGCGTGCACCATCTTGTTCTCATCCTTAGTGTTGAGCCTCACCACCTGTGCCCTAAATCTATTGAGGTAATCCTTCAGGGACTCTCCCTGATACTGCCTTATGTCGAAAAGATCGTAAGAGACCGGTGGGTGGCCTGATTGGCTATGTACTGCTCCCTGAACAACGTAGAAAACTATGCAAACGATGTCACGAGCCCATCAGGGAGGCTGATGAACCAATCTAACGTCGTTCCGACCAGCGTGCTCATGAACAGCTTGCAATGCACTGCATCAGAGCCCCCAACCAGCATTATTTGTTTGTGGAAGGCCGTGAGATGAGCCTCTGGTCCTGTACACCTGTGAAGGTGGCTTTAAGACCCACAAACGTGGCTGGTATCACAACGTCCATGATCGATTGTGAAAATTGCATTGGGAAAGCTCTGGGTGGTGTAGCAGGTTCTTGCTCTTCCACCTCACATTCCCCTGCCTCATTCTGCAAATTCCTACGCAATTCCTCATTGGTTATGCGCAGTTCTTCGTTTCTCGGTTGCAACGCAGCCAGATCAATCTAGATGCGTTCTTGATCCAGTCTTGATGCCGCCACCGTTTCTTGGAGGGTGCGCATCGTTTCCATGATCTGTTGCAGGGTGAGGCTCTTGCCTCCATTTGGTGCAACGGATCCTTCCTCGTGTTTCTCATCTTGATTGATCTTCGCTCTGTTCTTGTGAATGGGACAAAGTTTTAGATCGAGCCCCACGGTGGGCACCAACTGTTCTTGTCGGTTGACTTGATTGCCTTCATAATTCTAACGATGATCACACGCCCAATTCTCTCTGCCTTTGTTCGTGTTTTCCTTCAATCAAACACCTGAACCTGCAAAGACAAAGCGACGCCCTAGAGGTTGTTTGCACTCCGACGCTCAAGTCAATACTGGGGCTAGGAAACACCAAAACTCTTAGCTGTAAAAGCTTTGTGTAAATTGTGTGTGTATCGCGTAAATGTTGTGTACCTTGTTAGGTTTCTTACTACCCTTTATATAGTATAGGGTTTCCGTTGTTTCTGCCACCCGCATATAGGGTTTCTGAGGGTATGCCTTAGCGCCGCTATCACCTGCTCTTAGGTCAATCTAGCACGTAAGGCTCCCTTACTGGAGTGCAACCTCTGACAGGATGACCACCTGGGTACCAACTTGTGCACCTAATCTCTGGGGCCATCCATCCTGGGAGTGCCCTAGCTGTTCACGTGACATGCATGTGCCTTAGCGCTTCCAATGGTTCTTTACTGGTGTTATGCCTGAATGTGTTATTCCCCCCACACGCATGGACCCCTCGTGATCTAGGCTTCTTCCTACTGATAATTGGTGTGTTATTTGGGATCCATCTCTCGTGGCCTAGTTCCACTGTTTGAGTCACCGATGTCTGATGTCACATCGCCCTCACTCTGCTGTCGAGAACACATCAGCACATCCTGGTGATCGATGTCTGACCACTCTTCGGCACCTTGAGCGTTCCATCTGCGAGGCACTGGCCCATGCCGCTTGTGGGACCCACCTTACGTGGCCCACCATTACTAGCAGTCAACGACATCCAAGGACTGGTCGGTACACTTCTTATCCTTGTTGAAGCCCATATCTGCACAAAGACGGCGAATAAGTTAGGGCACACAAGTAACAACAATAAAGCAAGTAAAGGCACAGGCGATAAGACTGGAATGAGAAAGGGTACCGATATAACTCCTAAGAGCCTTGGGGCTTAAATCAAATTTGAGCAGCTCCAACGTCCTAAATGGGGTATGGAGGCCAGACAGAAGGTTGCATACTTCCCGCTCCTAAGGGGGGAAGGTCCTTAAAACACCTGAGTTTCTGGAGGTTTGGCTTCTCCGCCTAGTAGAGGGGAACCCATCTAAAAGAGTGGGGTCCCTCCTTCCTTTCAAGCCACCATCCTCATGAACTTGTCGTGGATTTTACCAAAACACGCGACTTGTGGCAAATTTGCTTCTTCCTATAAGAAGCTATACTCACAAGAGAGGTAAAGTTAAAGGTCTCGTTTAGAAGAGCAGCAAGTGCCCAGTGGTATAGGGGCTTGTAGACGGAGGCGAAAGAAGGAGGATTTGGTGTTGTAGGTGGAACAGGGGATGGAGACGAAACTGAGCTAGAGTCTAAAGGAGGAATTGGAGAAGGCAATTGATGAGTCATCTTAAATAAGTAAGCTAAAAAAGAGAAGAAAAAGAAAAACTTTAGAGGAAGAAGATGGCATGACTCGACAAAACCAGAAAAACCAGAGAACAGAGACTCGAAGCGTAAAACAAAAGAAATCAATGCGTAGAAAACCTAAAATGCAGAAAACATAAACAGTCTGAGACAGTTATAAGCATGTTATGGACAGCAAAATCATAAAGCAAGAGCATTTGTCGAGGAAAAAAACATACCATTGGATGAATTGAGTTTTGAAGATTCGAGTTTTGGAAGAAGAAGAAAGAGTGTTTCGCGCAAATGCTCGAGAGAAATATTTGCTTAAGTGAAAGTAATGGAACAGTGAAGGAAAGCGTAAGGGTTTAAAGGTTTGAACAGTGCATGAAGGAGTTCAAGTGCCAACAAGTCCCAGCCGTTGATCTTGCCACGTGTACTCTAATTCAAAGTGTGTGGTAAAACGTCACTTCATTGTATTGTTCACGCCCGTTACCCAGTGCCACGTAGGTCGCCCAGCGCGATCACTTAGTCTTTTCACTAAAACAAGTTACAGCTGGAGACTGGGGGCTTGTGTCCTAACTAGTCCTCGGTCATCGATCCCAGTGAACTGACCTCAGACATCGCACACTGGTGCCTGATAGTGGAAGGGGGCCACGTAAGGTGGGCCCCAGACACACCTATTAGAGGAACAGGTACCATAGACCCCGATTTTGGAGATCGACATTGGCCCTCGCCAACAGGGGATGAGATTGGACAACGGCGGTCTTAACGTTATGATGGGCCACGTAAAGTGGGCCCTAGAGTTATCCTAAGTCATCCGTTAAAACATCAGATATGAGGGAAGCCTAAGTCACGAGGGATCCATGCAAGTGGTGTGTATAGCGCATACAAGCGCGACACGTGAGAATACTTAGGGCACCTATAGAAACATCAGGGTTAGGGTTTCCAAGGGTGTGTATAGCGCATCAGGTGTGTATAGCGCACACAAGCTAAGAACCATCAGGGTTAGGGTTTCCAAGGGAAGCTGCATGCATGACACGTGAATACTTAGGGCACCCATAGAAACAGATGGGGCCAGAGATTAGGTGCACAAGTTGGTACCCAGGTGGCCACTCTATTATTCGTTGCACTCCAGTTAAGGGAAGTTCTACGTGCCAGATACGCTAAGATTATGTAAATAGCGGCGCAAGGACATTCCCCAAGGAACCCTAGACGTGGGTAAAGGAACGAAGGGAAACCCTAGTTTTAACCTATGTAAAGAGAGCTAAGAACCCTAGCAAGGTACACAGTTTCCAAGATTACTTTATACACTAGGTGTTTCTTTGCCCTAATACTGACTTGAGTATCGCAGTGCAAACGGTCGTGAAGGTGCCCCTTTGTCTTTGCAGGTGAGAGATTTCTTGATCAAGGAAGCACGATTCTCAGGCGAAGATAGAAGGGCCAAAGGTTGCCATTAGAGTCAACCGGTGAAGCGAGTCAACTGGCAGGAACACTATTTATAGAAAAACCAAGGAGAAATAGAATAAGACATACATTTCCCGACACCATTAGATCACCCTCCATCTAAGGGTTCATGCCACTTGACATATGAAACATCATGAATTACCCATCGTTAGATCTCTTCGATCAAATAGTACCCACCAAGCGACTTTTCAAAAAAGCGCACATCACATTTCAAACAGCATTAAATGCACCTAACAGTCATGTCTCACCTCAGAAATTCCAACAGTCACTTCACGACTCTTCAGCAATTAACAATTCCCTTGAGCCTGGGGGAAAGTGTATCGATCAGTACCAAATGAGCTAGTCTCGAACTTTGCGACTGACCTATTGTGTCAAAGAACATCTCAAGGAACTTAATAAATGACAATAACGACAGTTACAAGAGAACTTAATGAGTCGTATCCATCTCAGATTATGTGGGAAATATCTCCTACAAATCAGCTAAATATTGATTAACTGAATGATGATACACTTCAAATATTCCAACATACCTATATACCAATATATTTCCCTACAAATCAGGGATAACGATAAATATCAATGGATAACTGATGTTCAACCCATCACAACAAGGCCCATAACCAACACTATAAATAAACCCTTTCGTAGAGGTGTAAGGTACGCAATAGATATACACTCTTTACACAGAGTACTTACTTGATCGCCAGAGTACCTTTTTCGGGTCAACCCCGACCGAGCACCAACATTTGAGGAAGGAAACACGAAGGAAGGAACGAGAAGATCACCAACTTCAACAATTGTATTCCACGTACTATCTAGGTCCTCTTTGCCTATACAGATACACTAAAAAACAAGTATTGTTCCTGCTAGTTGACTCGATTGCCTTCGTACTTCTAACAACGATCACGCCCAATTCTCTCTGCCTAGGTTCGTTTCCTTCTTCGATCAAACACCCTATACCTGCAAAGACAAAGGGGCGCCCTAGAGGCCGTTTGCACTCTGACGCTCAAGTCAATACTGGGGCAAGGAAACACCAATGTGTATCTCAATTCTTTCTCTCAAGAACTGAGTGTAAAAGCTGCATAAAACTAGTGTACCTTAGGAGGTTTATTACTACCCTTTATATAGTCTAGGGTTTCCGTTGTTTCCGCTACCCGCATTTAGGGTTTTTGAGGGCATGCCTTAGCGCCGCTATCACCTAATCTTAGGGCAATCTAGCACGTAAGGCTCCCTTACTGAAGTGCAACCTCGGACGAAATGACCACCTGGGTACCAACTTTTGCACGTAATCTCTGGGGCCATCCGTCCTAGGAGTTCCCTAGCTGTTCACGTGTCATGCATGTTGCCTACCCGTGGAGCGCAACCCTAACGGGCCTTAACGTTTCCAGTGGTTCTTTACTTATGTCGCGTCAGAATGCCCCATTCACGCAACACGCCCAGACCCCTCGTGATCTAGGCCTTCCCCTACTGATAATTGGTGTGTTGTTTGGGATCCACCTGTCGTGGTCCAGCTTCGCTGTTTGAGTCACTGATGTCCAATGTCACATCGCCTTCACTCTGTCGCCGAGGACACATCAGCACATCCTGGTGATTGATGCCTGACCACTCATCAGCACCCTGGGCGTGCCGTCTGAGAGGCACTGGACCATGCCGCTTGTGGGACCCAGCTTACGTGGCCCACCATTACTAGTAGTCAACGACGTCCAAGGACTGGTCGGTACACAAACCCCCCAGTCTCGAGTTGTTAACTTTGTTCAGCGAAGAGACTAAGTCCTCTCCCGTGGCGACCTACGTGGCACTATGTGATGGGACGTGAACAGTGGACCAAAGTGACACTTCTCCGTACCTTTTTTAATATTCACACACGTGGCTAGATCAACAGTCAGGGCTTAACGCCGCTTGCGCTTCCTCGTTTACGTTAAGTTTTCAAAAACGCGCGCTTCATCACTGTTCCATCACTTTTCTAAAACTTCTTTCGATCATTTCATTTTCTCCTTAAACGCTCTCACTTTCCTTCTTCCAAGCTCAGATCTTCCAACCCACTTCGATCAAAAGGTATGATCTTTATGCATCGATTCCCCTTATCTTGTTATTCCGTTGCTCATGCATGTGATAAACTGCTCTGGGACTGTTTAAATTTCTGCATGTTAGGTTTTCTCTGTTTTTCTTCTAAGTCTCTATTTTTTCTGGGTTTCTTGAGTCACTCCTTCATCTTCCTCTAAACCCTTGTTTCTTCCTTCTTTTTTCTCTTTTTACCTTTCCCCTTGAGATGGCCCAAACAAAAACTACATCCAACCCTCCTCCCAACATCAATTACAAAGCCCTCTACCCTTGGGCCTCCGTTGAACTCCTCTCTAACACCTCCACTCTCACCTCCAGGGAGGATGTAAAGAAGCATTGGGACGAAGAGCCTAACTGCGTAGGGCGTGTCTTTGGGAGAGAGGCGACGCGTTTGTCTCGGTTCGTCCCTGTGCAAAGGGCGAACCCGTATGCGCTGACGATCGTGTCAACGAAGGATAGCCCTTCTTCTTCCTCTACTCCACCGTTTTCAAACCCATTAAGCTCCACCTACCACTCACAGGCTTCGAGAGGCCCTCTTGACAGAGGTTAATGTGGCTCCTGCCCAGCTACATCCCAACAGTTGGGCCTTCATGAGGGCATTCGCAATCTTTTGTAATCACTTTGGGCACCCTCCCTCTGTTGATGTCTTCCTCCACTTCTTCGAGGCTAAGAGTCCCGGAAAGAACCTCTGCATGAGTTTCAGTGGAGTGGCGGGGAGAGTCCTCCTCACACTCTTCCAACAATCCTATAAAGGCTTCAAAGGGAAGTTCTTTAGGGTATGTGTTGTACCGATCACGATCCTACCCTACTGGATGGGTTTCCCCTTTACTAGGTGGGGCAGCTGAAGCTCAAGAAGCCCAAGACCCTCGAAGAACTGACTCCTCCCGATCGCAAACTGTGTCAGGTCCTTGTGAGCCTAAGAGTGGTGTTCAACACTGCCCAACTGATTAAGCACGAGTTCAACTCCTCAAACCTCAAGGGCTACATCGATACATGTTTCGATTCTTTCTCCACTTTAATGTGTATGCCTGTTATCACCTTTTTATGCTTGCGCATTCTCTGGTTGCATTATGACTTTTGTAGGATCATTTTTCATGTTTGTCTTGATGCAGGTATGGTGCTCAATGAGGAGAAGAGGAAAAGATTGGCTGAGATGATTGCCCACTGTCAAGGGGCAGTTGATGGTGCAAGTGGCTCGAATCCCTCTGCTCCTCTTCTTGCGGTTCCTCTTGCCGCTGCCCCGGCCTTGCCCACTCCAGCCCCCATTGAGAAGGATAAAGGGGTGGTAGCGATTGAATCTGACGACGAGGACATTGGGATGGCCTCGTTTTTAAAAGGCAAAGGGTGGCCATCACATTCTGCCACTAATGGCTGCCATGCCTCATTCAGGGATCATCCCCCAACGCCTCCTCCCCCTGCGTAATCCTCGCGCTCGAAGGTTGTGGGGAGAGCGCCCTCGGAAATGACGAAGTGTCACCCACTCCTGAGCTACACACTGTTCTCCAGCATGCCCTCAGGAGCTTCCAAGAGAAGGGGGCAGCAGAGGCTTTGGATGGGGATATGATAAGGGAACGCATGGGCCACAGTCTCGGGGAGTTCCTTTTCCACTCCAACGCCCTCGTGAGCCAAGCAAAAGCGAGAATGAAGGAGGAGTTTGCCCTGGTGGAGGCAAGGATGAAAGAAGAGCTTGCCCAACAGGCCCTAGTCTTTGCCATGCGTGAAACTGCCCTGACACAAGAGCTAAGCAGTCTCCGCCAATCAGAGAAAGATTCCAAGAGGCAGCTTCATGACAAGAGTTAGGAGGTTGTTCAATTGGAGGCAAAGATCCTGCCTCTGTGCACCAGGGTGATTGAGCTGAAGAAGCAGGCAAAGGAGACTAACTAGGAAGTTCAACTTGACCGTGTGGAGGGTGAACTTTCTTAACAGGCTGAAACATTCAAGAAGACCGAGGCAGAGCTCATCGAAGACGCCGCTGACGCCTATAGAGCAAGGTTCGAGGATGCCCTTGTTCAGGTTGCCTGTGTACACCCTGAGATGGACACCTCACCCCTCTCTACGTCAAAATGAGTTGTAGATGGGAAAGTCGCGCCTAGGATTTAACTTGTAAACTTTGGACTGTTGAAGAACAATAGATATATTTATGTCTTTATAACTTGTTCGCCTTTAACTGTCTTCTTGTTCTCATTTGTTAACTGTTATGCCTTTATCTTACTTCAATTTGCTTTCTTCGTCTTGATCGTTAACTGTCACGCCTCATATTAAACTCTGCTAACAACGCTTCTGACGATCACCCATACTCTAGGTAGCGCATTTGTCCACCACCCGCTCTACCTTGCCTTTTCCCTAAGGTAGTGGTGACGAGCACACGAAACTTTAACTGACCTCACCTTCATAACACAAAGGAGAGGGAACTCTTTATAGTCACTCTTCTAACCTGCTTTATAAGAAAAGGGAGAGAGAGAGAGACCCACTGACTGACTTTGCTCCAACTTCTCTGAGTAAGGAGATGTTTTACTGATGCCGCTGGTGAACCGTGTTGTCTTCGCCTTGGCGTTCTCACTCAAGAGGGAGGCGCACTCCGTGCTATCCCACTTCAAGTCTTCTGATCCAAAGAGAAGTTGGTATCTGTGCCCAATCTGACCGCAATGGGTTTGGGGAAAGTTGACCCGCCGGACCATACTGTCCCCATCATGGCGCTCTCACTCGAGAGAGGGAGGCGTTCAGTGCCAACCGTCCTGCCCAGTCTCAAGACTTCTAGCCCAAGGAGAAACTCATGACTAACCTTGTCCTTGTTGTATGAAGTCAAGGGAGGGTTTAACTGGTGAACCGTGTTTCCCCGCCCTGGCGTTCTCACTCAAAGGTGGACGTTCTCTACGAACCGTCCTGCCTTCCTTTGAGACTTCTAACCCAGGCGGAAAGGTTCATAGCTGACCTCGCCCTTGCCCCAGCGGGGCAGATGAGGATTTTTACTGGCGAACCATACCTCTTACCCCTGGCGTTCTCACTCAAAGGGGGAGGCGTTCTCTACGAACCACCCTGCCACCCTTGAGACCTCTAACCCATGGGGAGGGTTCTTAATTAACCTCATCCTTGTTGTAGAAAGTCAAAGGAAGGTTTTACTAGGTACCTACACTGTTCAGCCTTGGCGTTTTCACTCAAGGGGGAGGTGTTCTCTGTGAACCTACCTTTCCCGCTCCCGAGACTTCTAACGACAAACGAACAGCTTGTGACTGACCTCATGTTCGCGCAAAGGCGAAAGAGGATTTTACTCGTGAACCATATCGTTCAGCCTCAATGCTCTCACTCGAGGGGGAGGTGTTCTCTGTGAACCTACCTTTCCCGCTCTCGAGAACTCGCCACGCTTCCAGAACTTCGTGGCTGAAGAGTCCAACAAAGAGAGAAGGGTGAACCTGGATCTACTGGATGAAGTAAGGGAGGAAGCATCGACGCCTTGGTGGACAGTGCCTCGGGCTGCAGGATGCTCAACTTCCTGGATGTTTTTTTTGGGTACAACCAGATTAAGATGCATCCCAGGGACGAATGCAAGACAACGTTCATGACAGAGTTGTCTTGCTACTGTTACACAATGATACCCTTTGGGCTGAAGAATGCAGGCGCCACCTACCAGAGGCTGATGGACAGAATGCTCGCGCCCATGATAGGGCGAAATGTGCAAGCCTATGTGGATGACATGGTGGTGACCTCACAGGTAAAGGATCAACATGTCTCTGATCTAGAAGAGCTATTTACAACAATAGCTAAGTATAGACTAAAGTTGAACCCCGAGAAGTGCGTGTTTGGGGTGAAAGCGGGTAAGTTCTTGGGTTTCCTACTCACCGAGCGTGAGATAGAGGCGAACCCCAAGAAGTGTGTTGCGATCCTCGCGATGAGAAGCCCAATCTCAGTGGAGGTGCAACAGTTGACAGGGTCGATGGCCGCTCTGTCCAGATTCATATCAACTAGAGGGGACAAAGGTCACCCTTATTCCAGTGCTTGAGGAGGAGGAGCAGGTTCATTTGGACCAGGGAGTGTGAGGAGGCGTTCCTCAAGTTGAAGGAGTACATGGCCAGTCCCCAGTACTGTGCAAGTCGCAGCTGGGTACTTCGTTTTGTCTATCTTCGCAATAACAAACGGGCGATCAGTTCGGTCCTTGTGCAGGAACAAGACCAAGTGCAGAAGTCAATATACTTTGTGAGCAAAGTATTACAAGGGCCTGAGGTAAGGTACCAGGCCCTAGAGAAGGCAACCCTGGCAATGGTGTTCTCAGCAAGGAGACTTCATCACTACTTCCAGAGTTTCACTGTAGTGGTGATGGCAGATCTACCTATCCGCAAGGTCCTACAGAAGCCGAACATTGCGGGAAGAATGGTACATTAGGTAGTGGAACTATCAGAGTTTGATGTCCAGTACGAGCTCAGAGGCCCTATCAAAGGCCAAGTCTATGTAGATTTTCTGGTAGAACTCTCCTCGACAGATGCACACCAAGAGGAAGCCAACTTTCGATGGGTGCTCTCTGTAGATGGGTCCTCTAACCAACAAGGCAGTGGAGTTGGCGTCATCTTGGACGGATCGAATGGGGGTATTGATCGAGCAGGCCCTACGGTTCGCATTTTAGGCCAGCAACAATCAAGAGGAGTATGAAGCCCTGATCGTCGGCATACTGTTAGCCAAGGAGATGGGAGCGTAGAGTCTGTTGGCGAAGAGTAACTCCCTATTAGTCACAGGTCAGGTGACTAGAGAATACCAGGCCAAGGACCCTCATATGGCCGCATACTTAGGGTACGTCCAGATTCTGAAGGGGTGGTTTGCGGTGTTCGAGCTGTTGCACGTCCCTAGAGAACAAAATGCCCGAGCTGACTTGCTAGCTAAGCTCGCCAGTTCAGGCAAGGGGGGCAGACAGAGGACGGTCATACAGGAAACCCTAAAGACACCTCGAACTTTCACCGCAGATAACTTGGTGGGGGTCCACCAGGTCAGCTCAATGAGAGGAGGGGCGAGGAGATATCGGTCATTGACTCAAGAGATATGAAAACTCCCAGGGTAAGCACATATCCAGCCCTGGAGGAAGAATCAATGTAGGTCTGCCTAGTCGAAGGAGGAGAAACCTGGATGACGCCCTACAAGCGATACCTGGCCGATGGGATACTCCTGTTCGAACCCATGGAGGCCAAAAAAATAAAGGAAAATGCTGCCAAGTACACTCTCATTGATGGAGAGCTGTTCAGACACGGGTTCACCCACCTAATCTTGGTATGTGTAAACGGTGACCAATGCGCATGTATAATAGCAGAGCTCCATGAAGGGATATGTGGGAGTCATATCGGTGGTCGATCTCTAGCTTCGAAAGCCATTCGTGCAAGGTACTACTAGCCAATCGTAAGGGAAGACTACACGAGGTACGCACAACAGTGAAAGCAGTGTCAGCAACATGCTGACTGGCACAAGGCGCCACCAGAGGAGCTCAGGTCGATCTACAGCCCCTGGCCATTTCATACCTGGGGAATCAACATCCTAGGACCCTTTCCTTTGGCGATAAGGCAGATGAAGTACCTCGTGGTCACCATAGAGTACTTCATGAAGTGGATAGAGGCTGAGCCAGTGGCACAGATCACAGGCCACAAGATTCAGCACTTTGTGTGGAAGAACATAGTTTGTCGATTCGGCATGCTAAAGCGTTTGGTGTCTGATAATGGCACCCAGTTTGCAAGCCAACAGTTGGGCAAGCTATGCACAAAGCTTGGGATAAAGCATGTGTTCGCGTTAGTCGAGCACCCCAGACGAACGAGCAGGTCAAATCTGCCAACTGAGTCCTGCTCAAAGGTCTGAAGAGAAGGCTCGAGAAGGCCAAAGGGACCTGGGCAGAGGAGATTCCTATAATTGTGTGGGCTTACCACATCACTCCCAGTCCACCACCAGAGAGACACCTTTCAGCTTGGTGTATGGGTCAGACGCGATGATTCCCATAGAGATCCAGGAGAGCTCGCCACGCTTCTAGAACTTCGTGGTCGAAGAATCCAACGAAGAGAGAAAGGTGAACCTGGACCTACTAGATGAAGTCAGGGAGGAGGCAAGAATCAAAGTTGAAGCCTTGAAGAGAAAGGTGGAGTACAAGTACAACTCCAAGAGATGACATTTTACGGCAAGTGCACCGTCTTTGTCAGAGGTAATAATCGTCCCTAAGGACGGATATCGATCTCACAAGGAACAGTGAATTATCAAATACAATATTCACTAAATATAACAACAGAACAATAAAAAGAGTTTGAAGTGATTATTTTGGCACTGATCAATAAGAAAACAAACAAAGAATTAGTTGCTTCAATTGGAAAATTAGGGATTAGGTTTCATCTCTTTTACTCTCATGTATTTTGATTAGCATGTCAATATTAAGTTCTTTGATTAAAATTGATGCCGGTAGAAAAATCATTTATATCCATCTCTCGCCTATAAAATTCTTAATAATGTTTCCTAAATATCGATCTCTCGCATACTTATAAAAAGAACTTAGAAATCACAATCAGATGTTTAATGGCAATTAACATTTCAAGTCTATCTCTAGCACTCAAATATGCTAAGTATTCATGTTTAGGTCTGAACCTTAAAAATACCTCTCGATCAGATTTAAGATTCTCAATTTGTCACGGAAAGTTAAAAGTAAAACAACAATAGCAATAATCAATCAAGAATTGAATATTAATATATAAAATATCACCTCAATACATAAGAGTTTGAGCAGATTGCTCACAATCCCAAAGGGTAGAATTAGCCACGCATACTTCTAGCACCTTCCATTCTCCCAATTGGGTTACAATTCACTCTATAGTGTTTTCCTCTCAATCTGGCACACTAGGGTTGAACCTCTAGCCCCCTATTTATCCTAATTTTCTAGAGTTAGGTTCCTTTTTGTGTCGCGCTAATGGGATAAGTGATAAAACATAAAAAAAAAAAAAAAGCCCAATCTTTCTTTGCATCTTTTTCCATTATGGTACCTTCTATCTTTTTCTTTTTAGCTCAAAGTATTCTCCTTTGCTCCAAATCTTCAATCCTCCCTAGAAATCTGCAATTAACACCAAATTTGGGAATAAAATGCTCTTATTCAAATAAAACTCATAAAAAATATAAAAAGTTATAAATTCATAAATTAGGGATTATTTTATATGTAAATTAGGAAGAAATCCTCATAATTGTCTATATTTTAATATGAAATATTACTAAAATTAGGCACTTATCACTCTCCCCAACTTTGAATCTTGCTTGTCCTCAAGCAAAGTAAATGAATATATTTGAATTTAAATATCAAACAGCTTAATTAACTAAACAACAGATCAAATTAGAAACTTATGATGCTTCCAAATTAGAATCTTTCTTTCAGGTGTTTCCATTGGAGAAGCGGGGGCTCTTGGACGCGAAGTTAACAGAGACGCACGAAGACGCTTTGGTCAACCGGCGGGAACATGTCATATATTACTCCCTTTGTTGTTGTCCAATTCCAAATTGATGTGTTTCTTTGCTTTTTTGTTGACCTTTATTGTTGGTGAAAGTTTTCAATTGTGGTGTTTGGTTAAGTTTGGAATTAACCTTTGTGGTGAGTCCATTATTACTTAGTAAGTGTTGTTTTAAAGACTTAATTTGACTATACCTGAGAGGTTGAACAAGAGTGTTGCAGCAAGTGAGTTTACAAAAATACACAAAGAGTGGGTGCCAATAGCAAGAGTCACAATAAGAAAGAGTACCAAAAAAAAAGCAAAAGAAGTCCATACGTCTTAATATTCACTAAATGAAGTTGCCACAAACCCTAAACTACTGAAAAATCAACACATAACATGCAATAATAACACACCTCGTTCCGAGCAAATTTCGTTTTTTATTCGACATCTCAATCAAAAGTTATGACCATTTGAAGTTTGTTTATCATAATATTAACTAAATGAAGTTGCCACAAACACTAAACTATTGGCAAATCAACACATAAAATACAAATATGGCACGCCTCGTTCCGAACAAGTTTCATTTTTTATCGGACTTCTCTATCAAAAATTTTGACCATTTCTTGTTTTTTATGGCTATTTGAAGTTTGTTTATTCTAATATTCACGAAAAAGTTGCCACAAACCCTAAACTACTAACAAATCAGTACATAACATGCAAATATGCCACACCTCCTTTCGAGCAAATTTCCTTTTTTATCAGACTTCTCTAACAAAAGTTGTGATCATTTGATGTTTCTTTATGACCATTTCAAGATTGCTTATCTTAATATTCACTAAATGAAGTTGTCACAAAACCTAAACTACTGAAAATATTCCACTTCTCGTTTTGAGCAACTTTAATTATTTTATCCGACATTTCTGTCAAAAGTTATGACCATTTGAAGTTTTTTTATGGCCATTTGAAGTTTGTTTATTCTAATATTCACTAAATGATGTCGCCACAAACCCTATACTACTGAAAAATCAACACATAACATACAAAAATGTCACGCCTCGTTCCAAGCAAGTTTCACTTTTTATCCGACTTCTCTGTCAAAAGTGATGACCATTTGAAGTTTGTTTATGGCCATTTGAAGTTTTTTTATTCTAATATTCACTAAATGATGTTGCCACAAACCCTAAACTACTGAAATATCAGCGAAAAAAATGCAAATATCCCACGACTTGTTTCGAGAAACTTTCATTTTTTATCCAACATTTCAGTCAAAAGTTATCACCATTTGAAGTTTTTTTATGGTCATTTGAACATTTTTTATCCTAATATTCATTAAATGAAGTTCCCACAAACCCTAAACTACTGACAAATCAGCACATGACATACAAAAATGTCACGCCTCATTCCGAGCAAATATCGTTTTTTACTCGACATCTCTGTCAAATGTTATGACCATTTGATTTTTTTTATGGGCATTTGAAGTTTGTCTATCCTAATATTAACTAAATGAAAATGCCAAAAACCATAAACTACTACCAAATCAACACATAAAATGCAAATCTGGCACGCCTCGTTACGAGCAACTTTCATTTTTTATCCGACTTTTCTGTTAAAACTTATGACCATTTGAAGGTTTTTTATGGCCATTTGAATTTTGATTATTCTAATATTCACTAAATGATGTTACCACAAACCCTAAACTACTAACAAATTAGCACATAACGTGCAAATATGCCACGCCTCTTTCCGAGCAAGTTTCACTTTTTATCCAACTTCTCTGTCAAAAGTTATGCCCATTCGAAGTTTTGTTATGGCCATTTGAAGTTTTTCTCTCCTAATATTCACCAAATGAAGTTGCCACAAACCCTAAACTACTGCAAATCAGTATATAATATGCAAATATGCCACACCTCGTTCCTAGCAAATTTCGTTTTTCATCCGACTTCTCTGTCAAAACTTATGACCATTTGAAGTTTTTATGGCCATTTGAAGTTTGTTTATTCTAATATTCACTAAATGATGTTGCAACAAACCCTAAACTACTGACAAATCAGTGGACAAAATACAAATATGTCATGCCTCGTTCCGAGCAAACTTCATTTTCTATCTGAACTTTATGTCAAAAGTTATCACCATTTGAAGTTTTTTTACAGTCATTTGACGATTTTTTATCCAAATATTCACTAAATGAAGTTGCCACAAACCCTAAACTACTGACAAATCAGCACATAACATGCAAAAATGTCACGCCTCGTTTCAAGCAAATTTTATTTTTTATCCGACTTTTCGGTCAAAAGTAATTACCATTTGAAGTTTTTTTTATGGCCATTTGAAGATAGTTTATCCTAATATTCACTAAATCAAGTTGCCACAAAGTCTAACCTACTCATAAATCAGCACATAACATGCAAGTATGCCACAAGAAATGCGCTGTTGAAGGGAGTTGAGGATTGAGAGAGTTGAAGAGCGTCATGGGTTTGCAGAGAAAACTCAGAGCGTTTTGAGAAGGCAGAAAGATGATGAAACAGTGAAAATGAAAAGGGTTTAAGGGTTTTTCAAACGTTTTTGGAAGCGTAAACGACAGCTAAAGATGAC
>Ga0123341_1001358_pt1 | contig 18137 bp, 6 predicted proteins | sample Turbeapinknodule_FD_89959 | JGI IMG/M metagenome (GOLD analysis project Ga0123341, IMG submission 89959) | Root nodule microbial communities of legume samples collected from Mexico - Turtle bean Mexico pink nodule | ecosystem: Host-associated > Plants > Roots > Nodule | place: Mexico: Nepantla...
AAGAGTAAAATACATGGTGTATATATAAGAGAAAGATTAAGACCTAACTAAAATAGAAAAGGAAAGTTGGGCCAAAGAAACAAAGCCCAATAATTTACAATAGAAAATTAAATATTGTAACACAAACATCCTCCATCTCTTTCCTTCCCCTTGAATATGGTGTGAAAAGTTGACAAGTCCAAATCTACAATTCTAACATTTTCACACCATATTAAGGGGAAAGAATGAGAAGGAGGATGTGTTAATTCAAATAACAGTGGTCAACCTCATATTTATGAACAAGAAAGTGTTTTGAGAATCTAAAGTGCAAACAATGACTTGAATCTTCTATAATAGTTTTCTTCTAATCAAGTTTTACAATAAAAGTAAAAAACTTCATGAGTATATGACACATGTGATAATCCTCCTCCATGCTCATTAGACTCGAAATACATTAAAAAAATTGTTTAGATTTAAAGAACACATCTAATATGGAGAGTCGAGTTATAGTCTCCAAACGCATGATTCTAAGAAGACTTTGTGATGCAAAACTAGCTTGTTTTGTCTTCTTCTTTGTTGTAGTTTTGTACGTTGCAGAAGAATGGACTTGAAAGTGACATCAATGGCTGAATTGAAGTGTGGAGAAGATGAAATGAAGATGAGAAGTAGAAGCTTAGAAGAGGTTTGGCCAACTTCTAAGAAGATTCAGGCAAAACACTAATAGAAGTGCAAACTTGAGAGTGAGAATTTGAAGACCAATGAGCTAGCAATTTGGGCAGCATTTTATTATCAATTCAAATTTGAAAAATACATGTCTAAGAACTTCTATTTATAGCCTAATATAGTGCCACTTAAATCTTGACAAATACCACTCTATAATTGGAGCAAATCTTTTCCATTCATAGTGAGACAAGTGGCGGTTTGTAAGTGGAGAAGAATCCTCTCAATTGAGGTGCAGCCATGTGTCACTCATGCTTTCCATGTGTTGGTTCAGCTGGTCATTCACACTTCCCTTGCCATGTAAGTGTTATTCATGCCTCCTTAGAATGTTTTCCAAAATCCTAAAAATGTCTAGGTTTTGTTTTAGGCCAAAAGAAGCCCAAATGTGGCTCTATCTAGATTTTTCTATCCTATTTACATCCTATTCTACTAGGTCCAATACATGGCCCGAAAAAATAGGCCTAATACATGTCCCAAGTACAAACCCAAATAAGTCCCAAATAAATATTTGGAGAAAACAATTATATAAGAGTCAAGTCATTTTCTTAATATCATTATTATGATGATTTGGTTGTTGACTCACTTTAGTTTACTTATGTTAAGATGTGATTGGGGTTTGAGATAGAAATTTTAATTTTAGATGAGTTTATAAATAGGTTGTAATGAAAAATAATTTATTTTGGGTATTATAATATGGTTAAAAGCAAGTGAGGTATTTTGTGCACATTTGCTTCTTGTTTCCATTGAATCATAATTTTCTTTTTCTCAGTATTTTCGTTCAAATGAAAATGAGAAGGGGGAATGTCTCCCTCTATTAGATGAATTTTTCTAAATGATAATTTAGTTGTTTGAACATAAGTTATTAAGAAATGAACTCTAACTCTAGGATGTGGTGTGCATGTATTAATTTAGGGACTCCTGAGGAGACATAGATTCTAATACTTGTGAATATGTAATGGAGGTTTCATACACTAAAGTGATATATACTAAGTAAAAGTGTAGAAATCACTTTGTCATGGAAGGTTGGTTGATGACATTTAGACTTGGATAATTAAATTGTTATAGATAGTTAGTTGGTGACAAGTGTTAGCCTTTGAGCATGAACTTAACCCTAGTATTTAATGTATGTGATGTTGATGTTGAGTTTATGTGATGCGGCCTTTAATACACACGAGATGGATTTTTTTTTCTAAATTGTATCGTAAATATAATTTAAATATTAGGTCATTATTTATTTTATATTGATATTTGTGATCCTACTATGTATAGTTTTTTTGACATGAAAGTAAATAATTTTACAAGTAACGAAGTCATAATAGGTTAATATTTACATCGTACCTATGTATCATACCTATGTTTACCCTCTTGGGATTCATTCTTGGCTACAAAGAAATTTTTCAATGCATTTGGAGTCTACTCATTGTGGAAAATGGTTATTTTCTCTACTATCTACTCATGGATTTTCTTCTTTTAATTTCTCTTTATCACCGATTTGAAGCTATTTATTGTTGCATAAAATCAAACATTATCTTTTTTTTCCCCACTTTTTAAGGATGATATAAAAGTATTGCATGTTTTGGATTATTCAAGATCAAGAAAAATGAGTTTTATATTGACTTTTGGAAAGATCAAGCTTATAGGTTCACCATTTTTATGCCACTAATCCTGGTCAAATTAAACACCATTAGATGAATAGTTTTTTATGCTTAAAACTAGTAAAGTGAGTTTGTTCCACTTATACATAGTAAATTAGTCTTATCTCTAGTTGATATGAGATATCTAATAGTATTAAAGTAGAGTAATTTAGGTATAATTCAACCATGAGGTTTATCCTTACCTAAATTGTATACTGTAAATTGGTTTTATCGCTACTTGATAGTTAAATCTGCAACACATCTTCTTACACCAATGACATCAATTGTGAGAATCAAAGGGATGAGTGAGTGACATAATAGATCCCAATATCGACTAATATAAACTCTTAATGATTCTAATATCATAAATAGCATAATTTAAATTTAATACAATCTCATAAAATTATTTCAATAAAGTAAAATTTACACTCAACTAATATTATTCTTAAAAATTGAAAGTAAGCTTAAGTTATCATCAAATCCCTTATTTTGATATTTGGTTTTGAGCAATCCAAAATCAATCTTGAATTCATAATTTACATCATCCTTATTTTCGAAGAAAAAAAAATGGATAATACTTTTGGATTTAGGCTACAATGAACAATTTCAAATCAATGAACACGAGAATCAATCTCATCTCCTTGAAGCTAAGGACACCCTTGTTTACTTTAAACTTTCACAGTTAATTATTATATAAATAAAAATTATATATAGACACAAAACAAAAATAGTGATATTTATGTTATTTACAATTCATTTATGCAGTTTAATTAATGATCAACTTACCAACAACCCAGACATCTAATCTATAGTTGTTTCAAACTTTAAAACATTAACTACAAGAAACTGCTAAATTTGTTTATAATTTTAATATTAGTTATATGTTTTTAAAATATCAAAATTTATATGTATAATTAGTTTTTTTTATTAATATTGTAACTCTTTAGTGTTATTCTTTTACAAATTTCTTTTGAAAGGCGTCTTCTGTACAAATTACGTTGTTGTTTGTGCTTATCATATTGGTAAAAAAAGTCATGAAATAACATAATAATTTAAGTTTATTTATAAAACAATATAAAAAAATATTATTATGTATATAATTTTTTTTTAAAAAAAGGCTTTGATTATATAAATTTAAATAAATAAAAAATTGAAGGCACTAAAACTTTAATGTGAACATGGCTACGTTGACTGTAAGTCAACATTGACTCTTCAAACGCGTTGCTCAAGTCTTCTCCGAAAAAACGAGGAAAGAGATTGAAATGAACACAAAATGTTTTTTTCTTTTTCTCTAACCTTATGTGATTTCACCACTTTGCAATGACTCGAAGACTTTGACTTTCTCTTTATCTCATTTTTCTTAAATAAAAATGACACAAAAATGCAACAAAGAAACCACATCATTGGCTATTGCTACGTCAAATTGGCCTTCTACACCACAATTTCAACACTAATTAGCCTTCTACCATCCACATCATATTAACCCAACACCACGCCAAAGCACCATCACAAATCTAAGAAATAATCAAATTTACAAACAAATATAGTTTAGCTTAATTACACCTTAGTTTTTCACTAATTCTAATTTCATGATTTTAGTCTCCTTCATTCAAATCAGTTAAAATATTATAAACATGTTATTTTAATATTAGATATTATCTATTATATTAAGAAGTAAATTTGATAACAGATTGACCTGATAAGGTTAATAAATTTTCGCTGGAATAGATTCTAAATGATTGTGATAACATTTAAGAAGTGAACTTTTAAGTGTAACTCAATCTTATAAAATCATACTTATAAGACTTGCACTAATTTATATATTTAATCGATGTGAGATTTTCAATATATAAAAAGTAAAACTCTATTATTATAATATTCGAAAGAGATAATTGGAAGGGTTAGATTTTTGAGGAACTGAAATCACAGGTTTGTCATGCTTTGAGACCTAATTGTGCAATAATTGTACGATTATAATGTTTAATGTTTAAAGAGCAAAAGAAGAATTAAACATTTAATGTAATGTTGGACAATAATACTACTTTAGTGTGTGGCATATAAGTAATTATGATGAGATGAGGAGGGCAAAGAAGTACATTGCTCCTCTATAAGTACACTCCACTCTGCAATTGGAAGTAAGCAGTGACAGAAGGCAAATATTTGCTTATTCCGCAGATGGCGGAAAATTCTTCAACTGAGCTCAACAAGTTTGTGTTTTTTTGTTTGTTGCTGATACAAGTTGCAGTTTCTGAAATTATATTTGAAGAACGCTTTGAGGGTATTCCTATTTTCTTCTCTGTTCTTATTTTTTTATGCTTACTTTATATATATATTTTAATCGTTACCATATGTAGTTGGTTTGAGTTGGTGAATAGTTAGTTAATTGGTAATTAAATTGATGATTCATCATATATTTGTATTTACTCTAGTCCACGTGTGTGTGTATATATATATAGTATGGTCAATGTAGTGTAATCAATTTTTCTTATTTAGTAAATTTTAATTTCTTAGATCACTCTTCTCCACCAATGATTTCCATTACCAACTTCCATAACAGTTGTTCCTTGTTTGTGTATGAAGAAAGCACCAGAAAAACTGTGTTGGATTTGTTTTCATTTCCAACTCATAATTTTTAACTGATAACTACACGAGTGTCACTTTTTTCCCCTTTGTCTTTTGCTTTTCACAACTTTGTACGTTTCTCCTGTTCACAAAGGCAAATGAAATAAAATTATGTAGAAGCCATCATTAATTGAAATGAAAAAGTAAAAAAAACATATCAAAGGGTTTCAACGTATTGTTTGTAGGAGTTTGTGGTTTTTCACTGATGATATGAATATATGATATGAGTGTGATTATTTGTTGGTTTTTGTAAAGATGGATGGCGAAGCCGGTGGGTAAAATCAGACTGGAAAAGCAGTGAGGGCAAAGCAGGTTCTTTCAAGCACACAGCTGGGCAATGGGCTGGTGATCCAGATGATAAAGGTACTTTTACATTTAGTATATACTGCAGACCCATCAACTATAGATATATGAATATATGAGTGGCTGCAAATCTCATTAAATCGGTTTTATAAGATTGAGTTAGACTTAAAGTCCACTTATTAATATGGTATCAAAATCATTTTGAGTATATCTTAAGATTTTGTTGAGTTTATCAAGTCATCTACTACTAGACCACCCATTAATATATAGTTTCACATTTGAATTGGTGGATCTCGGTATGAGGGGATGTATTGGAGTTCTCACATCCATTAGAAATAAAGATATTTTATAATATATAAGTGGATGCAAGATGATTTTATAAAGTTTAGTTAGGTTTAAAGTCTCATTCTTAATATTCGTAACTTCAATAGCTCTTGCTACACATGAATGTGAAAGTAAGTTTTTATTTGTAGATTTTAGCAACAGATGAACATTTGCATTTATATTAATGGTGTCAATGTTTAAATGAATGGAGTCTTCCTCTTTATCAACATATTAGGCTGAACAAGGGTAGGAAAGAAAGACAAACATCTAAGAGCCAATGATTCAGTTAGCATATCTGTTAAGTATGACAACATTTTGGAGTCAGATTGTATTTTTTTTATATAAATGTAAGCAACTTTTTGAGTAATTTTCATAATAGAGAGGAGCTTTGGGTGGCAAATGTAGACTACAAGTCAAGGGATAGTAATTTACTACCACAAAAAATTTCAATTAGTTAATGACACTTTACATTCTGAGGAATTTCTATTGTTTTCTTTTTAATATGTACAAAATAGTAGTAACAGGAATTTGGTTCGTCTTGTGACTTGTTGCCATTTTGTGGAATATTGTAGGTATTCAAACATCCAGTGATGCCAAACACTTTGCCATCTCTGCTAAAGTACCAGAATTCTCCAACAAGAACAGAACATTGGTCCTCCAGTATTCTGTAAAATTTGAGCAAGAGATTGAGTGTGGTGGAGGTTACATCAAGCTTCTCTCTGGATTTGTTAATCAAAAGAAGTTTGGTGGGGATACACCTTACATGTATGTTCCTAATTCCATGTTTTCCACTTTGCTTTTGCTTCTTGGTTTATATCAAGTGAACATCTGCAACCTAAATAAATTAACTTTTTAAAATAAATGAGCAATCATTATTGATCATCTCCTTTTTTGTATGATTGTTTTCTAGAAGTTTAAGTAAACTAATGATCATAACATCTCTTTTTTCTTCACCTTACATTGTTTTTATTGAACACCTTATGTACCACATATGTTGTAACTCATTTTCTTCTTCTTTGTCCATGTTTTCTATTTTTACCTTAAAAAAGGAAGGAAAGAAAGAAATATCATGCTGACACATTTTTTATAGTTTAATGTTTGGACCAGATTTATGCGGCACTGATACAAAGAAACTCCATGTGATACTCTCCTACCACGGTCAAAATTACCCTGTAAAGAAGGACCTGCAATGTGAAACTGACAGGTTAACTCATTTCTACACATTCATTCTGAGGCCAGATGCCACATACAGTGTCCTGGTTGATAATAGAGAGAGAGATTCTGGAAGCATGTATACAGATTGGGATATTCTTCCTCCACGAAAAATCAAAGATGTCAAGGCAAAAAAGGTTTCCATTTAATCTGTTTTATTCAATAGTAACTTCAGATGTTGTCCTTTAGCATATTATGATGATTTTGGTCTTCTACATATCCTATAACAATTTTATAACTCGGTTTAGATATCCTGCTTTACCATAAAGAGAATCAGCTTATCCCAACCAGATTATATTATTGAAATATCTTTTTTGTATCTAACAATAGCTAGTATTTTGAAATTAAAACATCTTCCAAATTGTAGCCTGCAGACTGGGAAGAAAGAGAATACATTGAAGACCCTAATGATGTCAAACCTGAGGTATCCAAAAGCTCTAACTTTTCCCTGATGATAATAGAACAAGAAGTTGGTAGCTTTGCTTCATGAGATGACAAGCTGATTTATTTGGTTATTGCTATTGCAGGGATATGATTCAATCCCAAGAGAAATTCCTGACCCAAATGCTAAAGAGGTTAGTTTTAGTTCCTTGCTTATCTGGCTTGATTGATTATTGGTTTTCTGATGTGATGACTTCTCAATAGAAGGATTAATGAGTTTGTCTTTCATACAATTTTTCCCTTTTCATTAGCCTGATAACTGGGATGAAGAGGAAGATGGGAAATGGAAACCACCAAAGATACCGAATCCAGCATACAAAGGATCATGGAAAAGAAAGGTTTGTTGATCAAGTTTCACAAAAATTAACTTTTCCTTATTCTTTTTCAGCTTTCTTATTATTTTTCAGCTTTCTTTCATAGTCCATTCTCTCTTACTTGCGACCTCTATGTTAACAGAAAATCAAGAACCCTAACTACAAAGGGAAATGGAAAACTCCATGGATAGATAATCCAGGTATGTTCAATTGTATATCTTGGTTCTCTGATAGTTTCATATATTTTGATGCTACTAAGGAATGCTCAGAGTTCATTTATTTTCCCTTTTTCAGAGTTTGAAGATGACCCGGATCTTTATGTGCTTAAGCCTATCCAGTATGTGGGTGTTGAAGTTTGGCAGGTATGATGAATGTAAACTTCCAAATTTGGTGTTGGCTTGTTATACCACACCATAGACCTCTCTCTTTCTCCATGAAGTGCAAAGCTGTTAGGCTATAATAGGTGAATGCAGTTAATATAAGCTAAATATTCTGTTTCAGGTTAAAGGCGGTTCAGTGTTTGACAACATTTTGATATGTGATGATCCTGATTATGCAAAACAAGTTGTTGAGGAAGTGTTTGCCAACAGGGAGGTGAGTTTTTCTCTTGCCTTTGATTTAGCTCAATAACCGACTTGTAGGTGGAACTTAGGTTACATAGTAAATAGCATCTAATATTTTTTCCATATACAAGTGTATTGAACTATGCAAATTTAAAATGTATGGTCTAGAAAACTTAATCAAGTCTCTTGAAGTCATATTTGATTTGCCTCAACAAATGTCCATTTAGTAAAAAAAAAGTATATTCAGTTCTCCTTAGTATGTGTCTTGTCTCAAGATGATACATGTTAAGATGACCCTTAATTTTTGACATCTCAGATTGAAAAGGAAGGTTTTGAGGAAGCAGAGAAAGTGAGAAAAGCCAAAGAAGAGGAGGTACACAAACATGCACTTTCGAGTTCCATCATCCATATTGAGTCAAGCAGATTGCTTTTTTCCAGGATCCTAACTCTTTTTTCTGCAGGAGGCTCAAAGAGCAAGAGAAGAAGGTGAAAGGCGTAGAAAAGAGAGAGGTCATGATCGTAGATACCGGGACAGATACAGAGACAAATATAGAAGGGTATGCATGATACACAAATACATTCAATATTTATGCTTTTCCTTTTTTAATGAATCTTCAATCCCTTTTGAGGACAAAACAAATGGCATAGGTACTAGTTTGGAACAAAACTCCAGTACTAGAGCAGTGTTCTGGTGTTTATAAAATTGTTTTTCAACTATCCTCTCTGTTAAAATATGTGTGGAAGGTAAACCAATTTTCCTAATACCATTTTTAGAGCTGAATATTATGTGATACCGTTGAAACTAAAATGTTGGAAATTCCACCAGAGATACAATAACTTGGGGAAAGATGAACTTTGTTTTGAAATATTAGCCACAGTGCTTAAGATTAATCTCAATAATGTATTTTGTCAGAGAATAAAGACTTACATAGTTTGGCAGCAAACTGTTTCGATACTTGATCCTGAAAAAATAAAACAAAAAATGTTCATGGAATTATGATGGAGTGGTAAATAATATTCTCCATGATGTTCCTTTTCAAAAGAAAAAGGGCTCTTCCCATGGTGATGCATGTTTTAGGTTTAGATGCTGATTTCCCCAATACTTTCTGTTTGCCTTGTTTTGCAACAATGACAAACTTTTCTAAAACTTGGTTGTTTTCCTCTGTCCAGCATCGCCATTACGAGGATTATCATGTAAGTTGAACTTTTTTTAGTCTCTCTAATGTTAGATTCATTGAAATAAAGGTGGCATTTTTATGATCAATCTCAAAATTGTTTACTTTTTTTTATTTTCCATGTCATAACAATGATTAGAATACATCAATCACAAAAATTAAACATGGGAAAAAAGTTGTCTTTGTGCAATGGGTGTGATTGATTTGCCATCTTTCTGGATGTTCTTGTACTAACAAATATGACTTTCTTTGATCTACAGGATGAGCTTTGATGGGATAAAACTCCTTCTCACTTATGTGGTTGATGAGAATATTGAGATTGTTATGAATTATATAGTTGATGGTGTGTTCCATCTCGTGTTAATTTGTAAGGGGAACTTTTTAAACAAAAATAGTGTATTTGTTGCAATAAATGTTTTTTTTTTGTCTTGTCTTCTTTCAGTTGTCAGGCACTTCCTATATACATACTGGGAACTCAAGCCCATTTTGTCATTGATAGAATAAAAAACTTAAAAAATATTCGCAGATAGGAGTGACAAAAATTAAAATAAATTTTATAAGAAAAAATTAATTCATAAAACTTCTCATTTAAAATTAGTTTTTTAAATTTGAGTAAGTTTATTTTAATTTATAAAGAAAGTATTTTATTTTTTTCTTCTTCCATTACTTTTAGACAAATCTCTCGAAGATACTCAAAATATTGACAATACATTTTGGAATACACGAGTTATTAAATGCAGAAATAGTCATGAAGATGTGCAAGGATAAGTTGAAACGTTGCATGTGATAAAATCAACAAAGCTTTAATAATGGAATATTTAGGTATATAATCTTGGCCTTTCAAAATGTTTAAGGAAAAAAATAAATACGAAGAACTCAATAAAAAAATTATTCATTCTTCATTGATGTGTTTTTAATAAAGTTATCATCTGAAATAAGGAGTTGACGAAGTAGATGAATTAGATAAGTTTTATTTCGAATTGTAATGAATTCAATAAAAAATTCATTAATTTATTTTTGTCTATTAAAAGTCCAATTCATCCCATGCTAACATGGTATCAAACTAAGGAACCGGGATAATAAAGCTGCAATATCTTTCTTATTCATGGATTGTGTGGTTTTCACATAGAAAATAGGTGATACCTTCCAGCAATGAAACTCTAAAAGTTGGTTATCTGTATTTAGTGAATGCAAATAACTTATCGCGGCCATAAACAAATTGACATGAACTCCGCAAACCTTTAATGGGCACAAATGGCCCCAGAAACATCACACGATATTATGGGAACCATAGATATTCGTGTCAAAATTTCAATATATAACAATAATTAGTCAATCTAAACTGGAAAACTTAAAAAGACGTTGCTGTTTCAATGTTACAAGCTAATCGGAATAAAATTTCTTTTCATATGGGCACAAAGCTTTTAAATATGCAATTAAAATCATAAAAAATGCTACATAAAGGGTCAACCTAAGAATTCATTCACGGCCAATGTCCTCAAATAATGTTTTCCGAGGAAGAGAGGAAGCTAACTTATCATCTTCTACGCACAGCACCAGAACTTGGTCCACGCTGTACTGCAGATCCTGGCTGCTGCTGTGCTGGAGCACCAGGTTGCCCGCCAGGTTGTTCTTCGGGCATATTCATAGCTTGAGTAACGGCATTCATTACTATGAGTCCAAGAGGGATCAGGTACATCCACTGGTATCGAGAAAGATTCCAGATGAAAACCATTAATTCAGAAATACATACATTTATAGTTTATTTTGAAAGATAGAGAAAACAAAGTTGTGGCTTAAAAGATCATGCCAGCTTGTATACTCACATATTTAGCCCAAAAGGACCTCTCTATTGGCTTTAAAACCTCACCATCTCCCTCCTCCCCACCAAGCGCATCTTCAGCAAATATTGGAGCTCTGCGGAAGCAAAATATTTGTTGAATTAAAAACACAGAGATCACACTAGTAAAAACATGTCAAAATGATGATGGATGCAGCAACTCCTTCATGTATGATTTTAAAAAGCCAAAAGCAAGACGTTCAACCTTAATTTTCATCAAAGAATTCTAGACAAATTCACGGGAACATTTGGTTGGGAAATCTATTTTCCCTTTCTGATTTCCACATTTTTATTTTCAATTTTGTTTTTAATCCATTGTGATACTTCAGGAAAACATGGTTACATTGGAAACAAACTATTTTTTATTATTTTTAAAAACTGGACATGAATTCAGAAAACAGTTCAGAGCAAGGAGACATTCAATTATTTTCAGTGTAGTTGTATTTTTATACAATGAGCATATGAGAAATGTTAGTCACCCACACTCTCTAAAACACTCTGTAAAAGAACGGATATTCAGTTAACAATGTGATTACAGACTAAGTACAAGTAAATAATCGTATACTTCTGCTCTATCCTTGCAAAGTGCTATTTTGCAGAAAAATCAGTGAATAAAGAAAGGAGTGTGAAACTTGAGGAAAAAGGATATAGTGCGTGTAAAAAGACAAGAAATTGAATATCAGAATAATTGCAGTGCAAAAATAGCCATGGAACAATAGTTAAAAGTCCTTATCCCTTGATAATATAATCAGCAAAAAGGCCACAAATGACTCAAAGAACCAGAGGACGAATTATTTACAAGGAAAAGACACCTCTGTTGTAGAATATAGGAGGAAAAAGAGTAACAATTTTCAAGATTTCAAGTATCAATTTGAAATTAACTAAATTTAAGCATTACTATTTGGAAGGGGAAAAAGATAATAATGTTAGTGCAAGAGAAATTACATGGAACATTGAGAAAAGACCTTTAGTCTCAAAAGTATGGACTCAAATTTAATACAAGAGGCTCATATTTACTGGCAAATTCATTTAAGCAGACTTTCTTCTATACCAGTGATAAATATATGAGAAAATTAAACACTATCCCTTATTGAAATTCCTTTTCAAGAAGTATTACAGAAAGGCAAAGAAAAAAACGTATTTTCCACTTTTTAATACTGCTGCTACTATTACCTTAGCAGCCATGAGCTAGAAACACTGTATATGCTGCTTTTCTACTACTATCTGTATATTAATTAAAAGCTTGTATATCAAATAAAAAAAATTAACAATTGAGTGAGGAACTATCAATCATAGAACATATACCTTGGTGCCTGTTCACTGTTCTTTAGAACTGTGTGAGACTTGAAAGACCACTTTGCAGGCTAAAGAAAAAAAAAATGCACAATATTAGCATTTGCAATATAAAGTCAGGCAATAGACATTAATTTTAAGTTTGCACAGGCTTATAAATTGATTTGAAGACATGTACATTGGGGTTTTTGCACACCTGATAACTCTCTGAGAACAAGGAAAAGATGTGGATTATATGTTAACAATTCAACCAGAACATGACTATAGATAATGGAATCTTCAGGTAGTTTCTAAAGGCGTAATACATGCTAAGTTTACTCTTTAAAATAAGCATGGTTCCGGATATAATACATTAACAAGTTAACTGTCTTCTGTCTAAATTGCCCCCAATCAGCTTGGATCAATTAAATAGTTATTTATTTATACATAGTATTGACATACACACCAACCATTCTAGATGCTTAAAAATAACTATATAATTATATATGACAAAAACAAAAGAGATGAATAATTTCTGTATTTATACCATTATGTGTATTTCAAGGAAGAGATAGTATTATTGACTCCTGGTACAACAGTCCCTGCCTTTTCAGGAAGTCAACTGTGTGTGTACAACAAGAGGCAGATAAAGTAGACGACAACAAAATATGTAGAGAAGTTTCAAAAGTTAAGCTAAGTTCAATGAAAACCAAAAAATAAGAGCAGTTATAAAAAGTAGAAGTGACTTAGAGGAGCTTCATAAGGTTTTCTTAGTTTCTTTTCTTCTTTGTAAATTTTTGTTTTGCCTTCGCATGGAAGGCTAAACCTTTTTGGTTAAAAAAAAGAGTAGAAGTGACTTACAAGCTTCAGTTGTCTAGGATAAGGGCAAGCCCCTGGGGCACCATAATTGACAGCCAAGACATTAACACCTTCCTGAAACAGAAAAACTGAAAGTGAGTCTCAATGAATTAAAGAGATAAATGTGAAGTAGATTTGTAAGAAACCTATACGATCAAAGTTCAGTTTTGTCTCCTGGTTGAAGTATATACACTATAGCGTAGGGAAAACCACCCATGGTCCCATGGTTTCTAGTTTTTTCTATCTACATAAATGTGCAGAGGAAAATACTAGTATGTACCCTTAAGGCACTTGCTGAGGAATAAAAAATATAAAGTCAAAAATGAAAAGTAAACAATATAATGGATCAAAAAATTGTTTCAAAAGGGAGCAAAAGAGTTCTTGTTGGGTCAAAGGGGTTTCAACTGTGTGCCTAACAGTAAAGATTTGTGGTGGTGAGAATGAAGTGTTCATGAGAAGGTTATTTCTACAAACTACTCAAAAGGCTAGAATGAATGATAAACTTGGATACTTTAACCACTAGAGAGGCTGGTCAAAACTGTGTTTTTTATTGTAGAATCTAAGAATTTGAAGTAAAGTACGCACAAAAGAAGATGGACAACAGTATAGATAGATAGTTAAGTGAACCTCAAGAGAAACCATTACAAAGAATTTACTCTGAATGAGCTTTAATGAAATTTTAAATTTGATGAAACATACAGAGTTACTTGATATACATGTAGCTTGATCGACATAACGAGGGTTGTTCTTATATAACAATTCATTTGTAATCCACATTCCTAAAACTATTTACATAAGAGCTGAAGTAAAGCATGTCATTATCTCAAGATGCACTGCTCGTGAACAGATAACCCATCCTATTCTACTTATTCCCTTCCCTCTACAAATCTACATCACAAGTTTCCAATACTTTTCCCCATTCCAGAAGACAGCTGAGTCTAATTATCAAGTGACACAATGTATCGGAATTTGAACTCAGTGGGGAAATTATCTTTGAAAACACAACACCACAGATGCAGCATAAACAGCATATTTTACTATAATAAGGAAAATTACCATGTGTATTACAAAATGCTCCTCCAATCCATCCCCAGGAAGACATCGCTAAATTCAGAAAGGCAAAACTGTTAGTTCTACTTGGAGTCAATAGCTCAAAAAGTCACTGCAACACCAAATAAAGAAGCCACAGCCACTAAAACAGTGATCAATGCAGTGAAAGCATAACAAGGACTACAACTTTTGATAGACATTCTTATAGTGAAAAACAAGAGAGATATAAAAAAGAAACAAACCATCCTTCATAAATATCACAAAATAAGTGCAGAAAAAAACATGCCAGACATCATTGGAACAAGGTTGCTAACTACCATACCACAGTACCACCCTTACTTACAGCACCAAAACAAAGCTAGAAAAGAAACAAACAAATCAAGGACCTAAAAGCTTAACACTCCTCAAGCACAAACCAAACTACTAAACCATAGTACTACTGAAAAAGGAACCTTAATTTTTTGTTCATATTTCATCCTATCAATAGACAAGAACTTGGTTCATATTCATACTTACTGATTTCACAGAAGAAATAATATATTCCCGGCCAGGAGGACTCAAAACATTGGACGGCAATCTAATCCTATAGAAATCATCTCCTCGCAACAGTTCCTGTAATATGAGAAGAGTGTCACATCTTTATACAAGGCAAAATACAAAGACAGTCACACATACACAAATAGTTCAATGGAAAACAAACAATTACTTGAAAATTCTTCTGCTCAACGTCAGTCAAAGGATCCCGCTTAAACCGCAGCTTCGTCAGCGTCTATCACAGATCAAAACCAGTTTTCAGCACAACAACACGAATCTCGCATAAATTCTATCGAGTATAACTCAGTGGAATCGGAACTACCGCGACAGAACATTATCGGATTTGAATAGAAGCAGATTCGAATCGAATCGCATACAAACTCTTTAAATTATAATAATAAGCAGAGGAAAAGAAAGAGGAGAGGGAAGGAACCTGGCCACCGTGGCTCCAAGTCTTGAGGCGAGCAGAGAAATTGCCGGCATCGGAGAAATCGGAGTCGCCGAACGCGTGTTGGAGAGTGAACTGGATCTTGGAATCGGAAGCAGACTCCGAAAACCTCTTCCGAGAGGTTGAGGTGGCGGCGGTGGAAGGTGGAGGCGAATCGGAGTGGAAGGAGGAGGAGCGTCCACCTTCGATGCCGAACTCTTCGTCGTCAAGGAGAAGCTCGTCGGATTGAAAACCTAGAGCGCAAGCGATCAACAGAGTCAGCACCAGAACCCACCGGAACAATAACACACCCATTCTCTCGCCGTCTACTTTCCCAAACTCCGTGTTAGTGTTATGCGCACAGTGGTTACTAATTGATTTCGTTTTTCTTTTTCTTCACCCCTAGTACCATGTGGGAATTTCAATTTTAATTTTTTTATTACCTTATATGTAATTTTCAAATAATTTAATTCAATAACTACTAATCGAAAACTATATTGCCTTTTTTTAATATAATGCTAAATCACATTTGCTTCATATTTAGTTTTAAAATAAATCATTTTCTTATATTTTCATAAAATAAATTTTTAAATAGATACTCTTTAATTTACTGTGTTTTTTAATGAATCAACATGCACCTTTTATCATGGTTTCATTTTTCTATATTTCAATGCTTCTTGTTGCGAAATTTAGGTTTAGTTTATTATCTTAAACTTTTTTCTTAACCATGTTTAACTTTGACTAGTAATTGACTTATTAACAAGTAGTTTATAGTTTTCGATTTGTAATATGTGCACTAGTTAACAATTTAAAAAAAAAATGAAAATGATGGAAATACACATATATTTATTGAAGATTTTGAAAAACAAAATTATTTATTGGTGATATTATGACTAATTCTTATTTGTGTTGTCATGTTAACAAATATTAATAAGTTAGGTTAAGGTTCCACTAAAAACATGTATTAAAACTCTCAAAATAATAATATAAAGTACATACACAAGTATTAAAAAATATTTTTACGAAAATAATTTTTATTAAATATTTAAATGATACATTTGGATGGACTACTGTAACGTCATTAAATAAAAATTAATTTAAAAAATAAAAAATAATTAATTAATATATTGATTAAATTATATACTATTTTAGAGACTAAATGCAATATCCTGTTTTTACCTATATTTGATAATATATTATGTATGTAATATTTAATTGACATATAAACATATATATATATTTCATATTTTATCTTAAAATATATGTCTTTTCATAAAGATTTTAATATATACGCAAAAATTACAAACAAAACATTTAAAATGAAAATATTTGTTCATCTCATTCCTAACGGGTGCTCACGAAAAAGTTTTATTACCTACAACTTCATATGCTTCTGTGTAAATTAACACGATCATCACAAATTAAATAAAACAAACACAGAACATAGGGTAACCTAGCTATTTTTAATAATTTTAATACAAAATAAACTTTTAAAAGCACAATCCATCAAATTCTATAATTTGCACAAAGTTATTAAGTGTATATCACATTTATCTTCCACATTATTCCTGTCATATTTCTACTGACTCACATACTCAAACACTCGAATTACTTTTGAAAGACTCGTGTATTTGAAATTAGCATCCTGAGACCTACACCTGTCATATGAATCCACAGAGTCATGCGCATAATCATCTCAATATTCATCACCTCAGGGTAAATCCATTTGATCTACTCTAATAAGTTATTTCAAATCTCAGACTCGGGCAAATGAACCTCCTTAACTCTCACCAACTGAATAACTTCATTTATGTGACTCCATTATACCAGTAAAGATGAAATCGTCTCATTCATAAGACACTTACAACCCTAATAACAAATCTCAACACGGTATTTCCTTTCCTGAAAATACAATGTCTTGATCACACTTTCACATCATTTCATACCTCATGTAACACATCAATACACAATTCAATCACATCATATTTTAAACTTTTTTAAACAATTTAAATATCTCAAATTTCACGTAAACATATAATTAAGTTCCTTTAATCACATTTTTAAATAAAAATTATAATTTCCACTTAAAAGCAATAATGCATCAGGCTTTCTAAAGCAAAAAAAGAAAAAAAAAATAAGATTTTATTTATTTATTTACAAAGACTATAGCTTGAGTGAGAATTTTCTCGCTAGAGCAAGAATCGCTCAAGCAAAAATTCTCTCGCTTGAGCGAGATTCAACCCAAGAGCACCTAGAATTTCATTATAGATTTTGTTTGAGCGAGAAGGGACTCGAGAACACATTTTTTTTCATTTTATTATCGCTTGATTGAGATATGCAAAAATATATGCATAAATATGTTATATTACTGAACCAAATGTCATTCAATTCAACTCATAATTTTAATAACATACACTTTAAACTAAGAGTTATTACTCATATAAGTTTTTTAAGTCAATCATTATTTAAGATCAAACAACCAATTCTCATCACATTTTAAGTAATTCAACAAACTATTCAAATCCAATTCAATTGTATTACTATCCAAACACTTTCAATTCTTAATCACAAACATTTTCAGTAACTTATTCACTTTAAATCAATATATAACATTCAAAATCAACAATTTCAGTTCATATATTACTTTACTTTTAATAAAAATTTATGGAAGCAAAAATTGGAATTGATGATTAAGTTACTCCCACATCCAAATAGTAAAATATAAAACTAAATATAATAAAAAGTGAAAAAATATTTTAAAAAAATAGAAACTCTTGCTCATTTCTCACCCGTCTTCTTCTATTTTTGAAGAAAAAAACAACTCTCTTTTCCTTTATTTAGCAATAATATTAGTTTTATGATATAATAT
>Ga0123341_1001359_pt1 | contig 18130 bp, 12 predicted proteins | sample Turbeapinknodule_FD_89959 | JGI IMG/M metagenome (GOLD analysis project Ga0123341, IMG submission 89959) | Root nodule microbial communities of legume samples collected from Mexico - Turtle bean Mexico pink nodule | ecosystem: Host-associated > Plants > Roots > Nodule | place: Mexico: Nepantla...
AAAAAAAAAAAAAAAAAAAGAGGCTAAAAACTACATAACCATAATTTAAGGGCTTCTTAACATTTTTTTTCTTTAACCAAGATTTGGGGTCATAATATAAATAAATTTATAGGGTTTTGGAGATATAAAACATATTTAATATTTATATAAAGACTCAATAAAATGTAAATTTTTGAAATTGTTTATAGTATAATACAATATAATTCAGTTCATTTCGAATTGATTCGATTCGCAAGTTTGTTCATGTGTGAAATAAAAAACTAGTCATCTATATTCTTATATATTAATAAATAAAAAATGTCAAACTAAACATGGATTGCTTAAAAAAAACTGATGAAGATGATGGGTTGTGTAAAAGATAAAACTAATGCAAAACATCAACTCTCCCCTTCTAGTCTTTTGTCTCTTTTAGATTGTAGAATGTGGAAGGATTTTTTGGAAAGGGTAGTCGAATTCTGTAAATAGGAAGTGAATTCTAGATTTAGGGAGTCTGAAAGTTAATTTTTTTTTATAACATAACTTTTAAATATTATGAAATAGATTTTGGATACACAAGTAACTTTCAAATTATGTCATTTCAAAATCATTTTAAAATAGTTCCATAATTTTGAAAGAAGGGGTGTCTCCTAAAAAAAGGAGGTCAGACCCCGGACGACTAATTACCAAAAACATAAGTATTTGTAAAGTCGTAAAATTATTTATGGGGTTGACACTTGCTTGGAACCGGAAGATCAATGAAGTTGGTGACTTAATGATAGGGGAGCTTATGACCGAAATCTCGATGAACGACGGTCGTAACTATAACGGTCCTAAGATAGTAAAATTTCTTGTCGGGTAAGTTCTGACTCGTACGAAAGACATAACGATCTCGACACTGTTTCGAAGAGAGACACGATGGAATAAACATGTCTGTGAAGTTGCGGATTACTTCCACTTTGACAAAAAGACTTTGTGAAGCTTCACGATTTCCTGGGATTGGCTTTGGGCTACTTTCAAATTATACCGTTTCAAAGTCATTTTTAAAAAAATTAACTTTGAAATTATGCAATTTAAAATAAGTTTCTAGATTCAAAAGTCATTTTCTAGTGAGAAAATAAGGGAATACTATTTTTATATTTAGTTTGATAAAAAAATTTGATGTTAGTATAAAAGGATGAGAATATGAAAGATAAGTCGTGGGATGATTCTCACAAAGTTACTTCAATAAATCAAATTTATATTTTTAACTCATTACTTCATAAAGTTGTCACAAAGATAAACTCAATTTTCTTTAAGAGTTACTTACCAAATTATAGAAGGTCTTCTAAATACCACTCAACAACTTAATTAAAACATAAAAAATTATAAAAAAAAAACAAAACTATATTGACCCTTTCAACATCATAACATTCTCACATTGTATAATATGAAAGTTATCTCGCAAGTCTATTTCAAATTGCGAAAAAAAAAAATTCAAAAAAAATGTATAATAAAAAAATAACCCTCAAATTTGAAAGCGTATTCTAGATTGAACAAGCCTTCTTATAACAAAGACAATGGACTTTAACATTTGTAGGAGTGTAGGAGAAAAGTATGGGTGTAAAAAGAAATCCCCGAAACTCATTGCTAATGATTTCTCTCTTAGGCCCAAGGTTCTCTCGGCTTCTCTCAGCTGGGCTTCTCTTTTTTTAAGAAGCAAAGATGGACTCTTTTTTCTTTCTGCACTCGACTGTTTCTTCCTGCACCTCCATAAATTTTTGTATTTCCAAAATATCCCTTTGTAATTTCGGATTATGTAATTTGTAATCTTTTTTTCAAATTCGTAACTAGCTTCCGGATTACATAATCCAAAAGTCTTTTTTAAGATGTATGATTAGTTTTCGGATTATGTAATCCAGAAGTATTTTTTAGCTTCCAAAATATATAATCCAAAATTCTTTTTTCAAATGCGTGTTTAGATTACATAATCCGAAAACTATTTTATAAGATTGACATAAGAAGGATAAAAATGTATTTTCACATTTTGTATGGAGTGACAGAAGAACATATGGAGGTGCAGGAAGAAACAGTCTCTGCACTCCTATATAAGTTTTTCATACATCCCGTAATTGTTTACTATGGATAGGTGCTATTTGGAATAATATGGTCTTTTTGAAAAATTAGGGAGTTCTTAAGGAAAATATGAGGTGTAAAAAGAAAGACATATTTTCACACGTTTTTTCCCATCTCCAACCGAATCAAAGTTACTGTGATGTGACAGATAACAATCTTTCTTTTTCTCCTTTTTGGAGATGTATCAAATGATAAGTTCACCAACTGGTAAGAAAGTTGGATATTTTTTTGGATTCTAGTAACAAAAAATGACTAGAGAAATGGATATTAAATTTTTTTATTCTTGACTTTCTTCTATTTTGACTGAAATAAACTAATAGTTTAAAACACGACTTAGGAAATTAATAACCATATATTTTTTAATAGTATTAGTTAATATTCTTTAAAAAAAACCAACAAAGAGCGTAAGCAAAAAGGAAAAATTGTGGAGTGTATTCCATTTTGAAAAATTCCAATGAAAGAAAGAAATATTATTTTCTTGTTATAATATCAAATATTAAAGAAATTCACAAAAAAAATAGAAAATATTAATGGGAAATGAAAAACGTGCGTGTAAAGTATACAAACATGAAAAAGATGGACACAACCAACTGTTAGAAACCAAACTTTTTTTTTAAAATTCTTAATGTTTAAATATTTTTTATTTATTCTTATCACATGATAATTAAATTTAAATTTAATTTTCTTACAAAACTTTTCAAACTCCTATTATTAAGTTGATCTTAAAGGGTTACATTCTTTTATTACTGTAATCTGCTAGAATAAAATTTACAATTAGTTTAATAGAAACACGTTTTCTATTTATCATAAAATAAAACTCTATTTTACTTCTTACAAAGATAACTTGGCATTGTTTTACATTACAAATGTAGAGTGATATTCCTTAATGTAATCTATTAATGGTAAAATAAATACATGTCAATTTTTTTTTCTATTTAAGGAAATAAAGTCATATCACTGTTCAGTAAAAAAAAACTGATATCAATTTAATTTCTAAAATTAAAATATTGACTTTTTATGAACACACTTTTTCAAACATCAATTTAATATATAAAATAACCTAATTTATCATGCTAACCAAGAAAAATAATATAATACCTCCAACGAATTCTCCACCATAATATATAAAATAATAAAACAAGATGACACCATAATTAATTATGAAACTAGATTAAAAATAAAATTTTAGTTTTTAATTAAAAATTAGACGGTTAACTACTATCTTGTCTGAATAATATAATAGGTAAGAATTATTTTTTATTATAAATTTATAAATATTTTTTTTTGTTATTGTTTTTAGTTGAAAGACGAAGAAAATAAGTGAAAGTTGATTCCACGAGTTTGTTTTTCGCAGTGATATTTGGTGCCATAAATTGTCTTTTCTTTCTCTGTCGTTCGTCGTCTTCCGTTCTTCCCCAAATCTCACAACCCCATCGGAGGGAGCTTCGTTGTTCATTCGATTCACCTCCAAAGTTTGCGACTTTTCGAACCCCTAATTGGATTTTCTATCTGGGTGGTCGTTTCTTGATCGATCCGTGGGTTTAAGTTCAGAGAATTAGCATTCGTCTCGGGTTTTGATAAAGTTTATGCATTGAAAAATCCCATTTGGGAAGTTTAGGGTTGTTGTGATCTGGGGAAAAATGGAATCTAGTCGAAGAGCGGTGGAATCGTACTGGCGGTCGCGGTTGATCGATTCAGCTACTTCCGATGAGGATAAAGTCACACCCGTTTACAAATTGGAGGAAATCAGCGAGCTTTTGCGTTCTTCGCATGTTAGTATTGTGAAGGAGATTTCGGAGTTTGTCTTAAAACGTTTGGAACATAAAAGCCCAATTGTGAAGCAGAAGGTACTTAAAAATCTATTTGGTTTTGGTTTATGTAACCTGATTGAGATTGGATGAGTTGGATCTGGGTGGTTCAAATTTCAATTTTATTTATTTATTTCTATACTCTTTTTTTTGGGGGTGTGGAGAGTTTTTGGAATAGCTGCTAGTGTTAGCATAAGGGGTGAAAGAGATGGTGGATTTGAAAATTGAGATAGTTGGAATTAGCTTTGTAGTCATAGAGTGTGAAGTTGGAGGTGGGGATATGAGAAAGGGTGATATTGGTTTTTGGTGTCAGAGTTTGGAAATTGCATCATATATTATTTATCTAAACTCTTTATGCTGTGTTACATGCTTTTGTTAATGTTGGCAGGCTTTAAGATTGATAAAGTATGTGGTTGGGAAGTCTGGTGTGGAGTTCAGAAGGGAAATGCAGAGACATTCAGTGGCTGTTCGTCAGTTGTTTCACTACAAGGGACAGTTGGATCCTTTGAAAGCTGATGCACTGAATAAGGCTGTGAGAGACACTGCTCACGAGGCTATCTCTGCCATATTTTCAGAAGAGAATAGTAAGCCAGCACCTGCTGAAGATCTAAACCGGCGGATACAAGGGTTTGGGAATAAAAACTATGAGCCGCCACAGGAAGATAAGAAATCTTTTATCAGTGAGGTTGTTGGTATTGGAAGCGCGTCAATTAAGCAAGGGATTAATAGCTTAACACAGGGACATTCGCTGATGAAAAATGATCCTGGCAGCTACAGAAGTCCAAATCTTCGAAGATCATTGACCAATGAAGCAGAATATGGTGACAGATATGAGCCAGCTTCGTATCATAATGAAGCTCAGAGTAGTTTTGGAGGCTCAAAGAATCAATCCTCTGGTCCTTGGAATCAGGATTCAAGAGTAACGAAGACGGAAACATCAAATGGAGAATCTGGTGCAAGTTATGTAGAGAGTAAGACAAGAGAGCTTAAGTTGCTGGAGACAATTGTAACTTCAGGAGGTGTTCGCCTGCAACCCACTCGAGATGCAGTTCAAGCTTTCCTAGCAGAGGCTGCAAAGTTGGATGCACTTCCTTTATGTCATGCCCTTGAACTGAAGCTTCAATCTCCTATTTGGCAGGCATGTCTATTATGTTGATTTTTCTACAGAAATATAAATTTACACATGAAAGACCATGTGAAGTATACAGACATGCGCTTGTTTATCTATATAAGTCTTTAGGATTTACAGATTATTTTCATTCCAAGTATATTGGGATCACAATATAGCCGACTTTACATTATATCCTTATTTGCATTGATATTTTTTTTAACATGTGTGAATAATATTTGCAGGTTCGCATGAAAGCTGTTTGTGTCCTTGAATCCATTCTTAGAAAGAAGGATGATGATCATTTTTCACTGGTGGAATCTTACTTCACTGAAAACCAAGATGTGGTGCTGAGATGTTCTGAATCGCCGCAAGTTTCTTTACGGGAAAGGGCTGTGAAGGTACCCTCATTATCTACCTAAATGAATAGTTATTACATTAAAATTCCATCTCGATTATTTTACACTTTACACTTATTTCAATTTATTTCGGTGTGATTAAATTACCTCAAGTTTTGGTAATGAAAAAACAGATGAATCAGGAAGAGGAAAAATTGGTCATATAGTCAACTAAGGTTATAATAGTTCACTATTTTGTACTGAACTTGTGGTTATATATTAATCTAAAAATATTCAATAGTGACAGACTAAAGTCAGCTGTGCATAATGCTATTGCTGTCCCTTAAGTAACGGTGGTACTTTGGATAATATCATCAAAGGTTTCTAAGCTAATGTGATAAGCAAATTTAGAGAGCTCTAACCACTCAGGTTTGAAACTTTGGTTCTAAACTTTTTAGACTGAGTATGTTGGATGCTAATTATTATAATGGAATCTGAATTGTGAAACAGAACAGATTTGATAATTAATATTTTGTTGTTAGCTTTGAACGTATGGATACCAGTAAGAAATTCCCTGTGAGTCTCAAACCCTTGTAAATGTGCTGTTTTTTTTACGCTATAGCAAATGTCTAAAGTGTCATTTGTAAATTTTTAAAATATGAGCTAATAATAAGTTTAAGATCAACCCTTATAATTTAATTCGGCACTTGGCCCCTTGATGGACAGGTTCTTGGTCTTTTAGGTGGAGGCCAGCCAAACAGCTCTGCAATTAATTCAGAGAATGCTGTGAAAACAGAGAATGCTGCTGTTGTGGAGCTGCCTAACTTGATAGACACTGGTGATTCAGATGATTATCACGGAACTGAGGACACTCTAAAGAGTACAACAGATCAAAATATATCAACTTTGACATCCACTCCTCTGGTTGATGATTTATTTGGAGATTTCAGCAGCTCTATTGGAGCTAGTCAAGAAATAAAAAATGAGGATGATCCATTTGCTGATGTTTCATTTCACACAAGTGAGAACAAGGACCATGCTGATGATCTCTTTTCTGGGATGACTGTTGGCAGTGATAAACAGAGCAATCATGGGAGTCACAGGCAGGGGAATATCAGTGATCCTCAACTTTTTGACATTTTTACTTCCAATTCTGAGCAGGGAAACCATAAGGAGCTTGTTACTGATTTAATGGCCGGTCTATCAATGGAGGAAAATACCTCAAGTACGAAGCACACGGGAACATCTCCTTCCATGCAATCTGAATCTTTATTTTCAGGCTTAACTGACCATATTCCTTCAGATGGCATGTTGAGCTCTCAGCCAACGGGGTTGAATGTAAATCCCATTTTTCCTACTGGTGCTCTGCCTTTTAACATGCAGCCTGGTTTCATGTTGAACCAACCTTATTCTCCCCAATCTCTTAATTACGGTGCCATGGGAACTCTTTTGGCTCAACAGCAATTCTTAGCAACAATGGCTAATTTCCAACACCTTAATAATATCAATATGCGAGATGACGGTGTTACTCAAATGGCTGGACCCAATGGAAGAACACCTTTGCCAGACATATTTCAACCAAGTTTTCAAACTCAAACTCCTAGCTCAATGATCAACACCTCGAGGAAAGAAGAAACTAAAGCATTTGACTTTATCTCTGTAAGTTGTGTAAATACTTTACAAGTACCTCCCATTGGTTTAATTTTTGTTAAGGATGTGGTTTGAATTTATGCTTTTTGAAGTACAGATTCATTAGTATTCTATTTAGCAACTTGATGGAATTAAATAATTTAAAATGTGATTTATCTTCAAAAACAAGCCACTTGGTATTTTACTGGCAATCTGTGGAAACATAGGTTTGAATAAAAAATTCATTACAGAACACCTGGAAAACATAGCTTTGAATAAAAAAAATCATTTACCGGTTTGCATTTTCATTGATGAATGAAGTACACTCCTGTTCATATTAAAATATGACAAAATTTGTTTTAAGAAACTGAATTACAATACAAGTTCTCGGTTGGGCCCCCATGCTGTCCATGGGACAAGAATATTTATTGAGATGATATCTGTTGTTTAGCTTTTGGTGGATTAACATTATCATTGTTTCATGCTTGTAGGACCATATGACCTCTACTCGTGATTCAAGGAGAATGATTTAAACTTTGAATCTTGTGTTGTTGTGGAGGATATTTACGGTGTGGAGTTGCTGGATTGACATTAATAGATCAAAACAGTTAATAGTTTCGTTACCTGTGCAAAAAGTTGATTTTCTCTGGCAATGATGGAGCATTATAAATGCAATTCTACATGTCCATGTTGACAGCAAAAATAATAAATGAGAATACATTTTGGACATGAAGAGATTCAAAATGGTTGTCGCTTTGAATTAGATTTTAGCATAAGAATGTTGTGTAGAGAACTGTAATGTTTTATTTTCTTGAGTATGTTGTGTATGTAGTTAATGGTTGAGATATTGCAACTGTAATTCAGGCTTCAAGTAAAATACAACTCTTAGATTTTTCACATTCATGTTTATTGGTATCCATTATGTGTGAAATGAAGAACTGCCTTGTACACTACGCGGAAACTATGCTGGAGCCTTTGTCAGTTTATGCGGATGGTAATCAAGACCAATACAGTGGAGTTATAATTGTATATATTATGCTCTAATTGTTGCTGCTACATAAATTAGTATTTTATATAGATTTCAATTCGTATTTATAATCTATGTACTTAATTTGAAATCAATTTAGATGTAAGTTTCAGGATGAGGGTAGTGCAGGCTAACAGCAGGGATCTATAACCACTGAAGCAATTTAATCAATATGAATAAATAGGCATTTGGATCTTATTAAACATGCTTCGAGTGTAATCAAATTAAGTATTGTATTGCAGGGCATTCATTTTAACGTTTAAACGTGATAATCTATATATTTACTAATCAACAAATAGATGAATGTGAAGTATTTTTTTTATCTATAATCATGACACTCATACCTCATTGCAGCAATACATGTTTGTATTAACACTCCTTTCAAAAGTACTTTCAGAATAATAGATACAAAAAAGTTATCTTTCTCCAAAAGTATGTTCAGCACCCTAAAATGTATTCATGATAGCTATCCAAATATACATAATCCCTTTGGATACTGAAGCAACTTGGAAGGACTCTGCAATAATTTTCTACTTTTGACCGAAATCACTATGAAGTTTAATTCGAATGATTAAGCACTGACACTATGAAGTTTGATTCGAATGATTAAGCACTGAGCCAAATGGTCATGCTCAAGAAATGGTTGCTGGTTGATCTTCAAGGTCAAACTGAGCCAAATGTAACTGACCACCCATCTCTCTAATCTGCTTTATTTGCTTTACAACATCCAAGCGCTCTGAAGAATAAGATGAAGGGATCTGCATAAAGTAGCAAGCATCATCATGAGTAGGGTCAAGACAAAAGAAAATCTTGATAGACAAGGCAGCAACAAGTTACCAAGAATGGCATATACTTCTTGATAGCTGCCAGAATGGCTGCATGGCCTACAGCTGTTAACTGAAAACAGTATCAAAATCAATGTTACATTGAAATTTTTCCAGCACAGTTCTCCCAGTAATAATATAATAGGTACAGTGTATTATAATTGCATATTCAGTGATCAATTCCTCTGTCTGCATCATTCCAAATAAGAAAGGAAAATTTGTAAAGTATATATTTCTCCTAGTCTCACATTTTCTCCCCTGTAATTTTTCCTCTCAAATGAAGTGGTCATCCTTTAAGAAAATGCTAGAGTAGAGATACTAGAAACAGAAAAAAATAGGTTATGCACTAACAGTGAAAAACATTTTTATACTCACAGGAAGTAGCATCAAGATTGTCACTGGAATTAGCACAATTATGTCAGTCAAGGTTCTATTTAGCCTCTTTCTTTGACTCCCCGAAGGCTTGCAGCCATGCATTTGCCTTGAAAGTAGCTCTAAAGCAACCATAATGTCTATGAAGAGCAATACAGTACCCATCCAGAGGTCCTAGTAAAATATTCCACACATTAAAAACGTAGAGTCATGGCAACTTACTCATTTACCAGAAGCACACTATTAAAACTCTTACTGCACTTGTGGATGCCAATTTTATCATGAATCTCTTGATAAAATTTTCACGCTGAGGATTTGACTTGTCAATGCAAGAGTCTTTCTCATGTGTTTTCTTACTTGTGATTGCAGAAACTGAAGCCTATGATTAAGAAAATAAGAAGCATTGGTTACAAAGAAGAAGGCATATGTATAACTAACTGATTTTCCACAAGTGCAGTGATAGTGCTCATCACTATCATTAACTTCAATTACAACAAGACTCACTTTGTTTCTAATCCTAAATGATTTCTCCAAATCCTTTAGATTATCTCTTATCCTTTAAGCATATGTTGCCAACTACCAAGGATACTTAATGGAAAAAAAATCAGCAAAACCGACATTTATCCTTGCCAAAATACTCAAGCAAAAATCACAACACTAGATAAAAAAAATTAAATCAAAACCCAGCAGGCAAATTAAAAAAGGGCTAGATAAATTTGAGTGTAGAACTTGCATCCAGCCTATGTAGCACAGACAATGACACGACACGGACATGGGACACAGATCTATATATTATATAATTATGGATTATATAAATTGAAAATAAAAATTTATGTGCACAAAATGTTTGGCTGGTTCAAAAGAATTTGTTCCTTATTTTTACAATCATAATAAAATATATACAATAAGTTTGAGTTTTTAGAAAATTAATGTATTTCTCCTTTTTTAAAATTGTGTTAGAATTGTCAGAAATACAACAAATATTTTTTGAACTGAACACTTCACCGATACGTGTCCTCCGAGTGTCAGTGTCCAATACATGTGTCTGACACGAACACGCCATTTAAGAGGAGTATGAGAGCCTTATTGCTCGCAGCAGGAATCAACTTACATCCTAGTTTATCAAGATAATGAATTTCCTTAACTTGCTATATACCTTGTTATAACAAATCATGTTTCCCAACATACCTTTTTGAAAATACAACTGTTTCGAAAATTACTCTCTGGACATCCTTCTGTAGTTAAATCATGTGACATCTGCTGCAGTTCAAACACCCGAGGTAACTTGGGTCCATTTATACTTCCCATATATGATGTGTGGTTGTCAATTGCAGCATGATCCATGGTATTTAGTGATTCCCTGCAAATAGGCACTAATTAATGATCTGCAACATTTAATGAGTGAAGCATCCATCAAACAAGAACCATCCTACCCTGACTTGTCATAAGCAGCCCAGTGATATTGCAGACAAATACTCAGCAAACCCTGACTAGGATGTTCAAAAGAGAATGAAAAACATACAATGTTAATAGTAACTGTTGTTAAACAAAGAAAGTTAAACTATTAAGAAGTGAACTTTAAGTCTAACTCAACCTCATAAAATCAGCTTTTAAGGTGAGGTTTGCACCCACTTATATACTATGAAATGTCCTAATCTATAGTCGATGTAGGATCTCCAACACACCCTTCTCACGCCGAGAGTGACAACTCGTGCTTGATGGGCTTATCAAGCCACCCACTATCTGGCTATTATCAAACCACCCATAAATATATTGTCACACGCACGAGCTGTCACTCTCGGCATGAGAAAATGTGTTAGAGATCCAACATCGATGCAAACCTCACCTCATAAGCCGGTTTTATAAGGTTGAATTAGGCTTAAAGTCCATTTCTTAATTCTTAATATAAACTATTAAAACTGATATATAAATTAAATATTACCAAATAAGCAAGTATGAGCGTGAAGCTGTGTCCAATGATTGTTGAGTTGAGCGATTGTAGTGTGCAAACCCAGAGAAAACATCATAGCACACAGTGAAAACTACAGAAGAAATTATCTCTTTCTCTGCCTGCCTAGCACTATGTTTAGACCTTTTCTCCTTGCAGTTTATTTGAACAAAGGACATATAAAATTCAAGCCATCCTATCTCATCTGTTACCACCTGTGACATTTAATCCCAACATATGAAAGGTTTTTAACCTCAACCTTGGCTGAATTAACTGAAACTAACCTCCATGAAACACTGGTACACACTGATGGAAGAAAATTCCGGATAAATGAAAAGAATGCCACATTCCAGGTAACTAAAATCAAAGCATTGAATCTTCACTATCAGTATCTTGAAAATTTAAATGATTGAAAATGTAAAAACAAGCAAAGAGATCAACCTGAGGAAGTCCTTAACTACTCCATCAAGATCCTTAATGCCCATTGCTGACAAAAACATTCTAGTCTTTCTTCCAAGATATGTAAAAAGTCCCAATGTGGCCAAACTCTCGGCTCGTATCTGTGAAAGGAACAGCATAAACAACTGTCTGAGAACAGAATGATATATAACCATGCATGCACCTACAAAATAATAAGATTACCAAGATTGGTTATTTGGCAGGCATGTCAAGTGATCATGCAACATGACTAGGAATATATTCTCTGTTTTTATAAAACTGAAAAGGAAAAAGGCACTATGACTAAGTATGTCCTCTTCATGTCAACTGTATCAACAGGGCTAAAATTTATCCAAATATGTTAGCCTATATGCTTCTGCTATTCACTTTGAATGAGGCAAATTATTTTTAATAAATATTATACTATTAAGCCCTATTAATCCATCAAATTTCTTCACAATTCTGCAAGTTGACCTTTTGCTGAAAATTTTGCTTCTTTAAAGTGATGCTTTCTTCACTGAAGGCTTTCAGTAGTTTCTTGTGGGCCAAACCAATCCAAAACTCTAGGTCCTCAGTTTTCTCACTGAGAAGAACTTTCCCACCAAAATGGTACAAGAAATTCTGTTCAAATCCTGCCTCAGTTGCTAATTGGTGTAACTTGTCCATAGATGCAAGATTGAGTGAAAAATCCATAAGCTTGACCATAACATCTTCAAGAGACAATACAAGTAAGGAGCAGCAGATGTGCCTAGAGCCAAATTTAACCACTGCACTGCAACAGGTTATAGCCACAATAATTCCTGCAATACCGCTGAATACTTTTCTGTCAGGCTAAATTTCTTTTGCCAAATATACGGCGAATCTAAAAGAACTGAGCATAAAATTGTCAACTTGAAGGAAAACTTTGAAAGTCAAGCCAATGTAAGGACATTTTTTTACTAAAAAAAGGAATTCCATCCAAGGTTCAAAAATATGTTTCTGAAAACAAGGTTGTTTCAAGCAAACCTTCCTGCATATTCCATGGACCACTTCTTTAGAAGTGGAATAAAATATCCTGCTATCCGTGGCATTTCAGTGTTTCTAAACCACTGCACCAAATATGGATGCTTCATTTTCAGTTGAATTTCAATGCTCTCTCCCATTTGATTCATCAGTGGGCTCAAACTGAAAAAAGGAGAAGTAACACAGATGAAAGCAATGGTTATGTCAGTTGTATTTGACAAGATCACATTCATTATTACCACTAGTAAGGTGTAAGGAAAAAACAGAAATAGTGAATGTGTTGGATATTAAAACAGAATATGCAGAGTCATTTAATCCCTAAAGATCTTTTATATGAAACAGATCAGTTATTATTAACAAAGAATATCATGGGTCCTAAAAAACAGCAACAAATTAAAATTCAGTATCATGAGTCATCCAATCAACAAAAATGTAATATGATGCACACCAATCAAAGGTTTGATAAAATTCCTACTTGTTACAACTCTTATTTATATGTCAATATTACAATTCACAATAAAAGCAGAAACAGTAAAAGCTTACATCTCTTTTACTGGGGAAAATTCATTTAGTCGTTCATGTGAAAGCAATATCTCCAAATCAATTACTGCTTTCATTAAAGCATAAACTGCAACCTACATGCACATGTCAAAAGTTGTATTTCATTATTAGATCCAATCAACTTTTCATGATGACTTTTCAGGGATGGAAATAAGTATATGCATCTTCTCATTAACAGGCATATATCATAAATTCCCATAATGTGAAAAAGTAATAATGTGTATATATTTCTTGCAGATGATTGTTGTTACTTGAGATGATTGTTGTTACTTGAGGTATCAGCCTAGCTGAGATGTTAAGTTGCACAATGATACCTAACATGAATTTTTTTAAAAAAAGTAATAATAAAAAAAACATATATTTCTTCACTATAGAACATTTTGCTGCATGTACCTGATAAGCAATCCGTCTATGCCATTCATGCACATCCTTCCCATTCCAAGCCATTGCAAGAGCTGGACCACTTGCTAGTCCAAGTGAGTTGATTGCTTGGGAAAAGCTCCCAGAAGATTGATGCAATGACCATACTACACAATGCACCCTACTATGTTCTATTCCCTGACTACTGGATGTAACATCAGTAACCTCAACTCCTTCTTTGTTTTGATCATCAGTACCGGAAAAACAAGTCTTAGCTGATGCTGCCAATGATGATGAGCACTTCTTGAAGGATGTGTAACATGAAGACAGAGATCCAACTAACATGCCACTATTCAAAGAACTATTGTTTCTCTCATCTAATACATTTGAATTGGCATGTTGAAGGGCATAACCCGTTGTTCTTTTTCTGACATCCAACCCCACGGATCTGCTTTAGGACGAAACAGCAGATGCATAAACTTCTGACGATATGCAATGTCTAAAATGCATAACCAAATCATACACATCAGATATTTAAAAAAAGTTAGTTGAATTGGAACTACTGAACTAGTGACTAATACCATATATATTAAGAAGTGAATATAAGTTTAACTTAACCTTATAAAATCAGCTTATAGGGTGAAGTTTGCACCCACTTAGATACTATGAAATGTCTTTATCTCTAGTCGATGTGGGATCTCTGACACCCTTAGGATAGGATCTAAATAATTTTGATACCGTATTAAGAATTGAATTTTAAGTCTAATTCAATCTTATAAAATCGGCTTATAAGACGAGGTTTGTACTCATTTATATACTATAAAATGTCATTATCTCTAGTCGATGTGAGATTTTCAATACAATATATAATAAGCTGCTACTAGATTTCATGCAGAACGGATCCAAGTAACAATGTACTTTTATGTATAATGAACATTTTTCTTCCAAATTGTTATAAGGTCATACCACTCTCAAACTTGTTGATTGCCTTGACAACAACATTAATACGAGGACATCAACAACAGCAGCTCAGAAGATAAAATTTTAACTTTGTAGAAAAGGCTACCTTCTGACAACTTTGGTCATTTTTTCTTTTCTTTGATAATTTTTAATTGGTTTTGTTCCCATGGATGATTGGCTTATTAATTTCATAACTGGGCAAAAAAGGGGTAGCGAAAGGATTATATACAAAAAATAGAAACTCACCCTCAGAACTCCAAAATTTAGTTATGATCTTTGTGTATAATCTACCCAAATTTCCAAAGTGTGTATATGCATGAAACAAATTTCAACTTTCAAGTAGGAAAATATCCACAAATATATTTCAAATAGTATTTATTCCTTTACAGGACACAAGGGGTTATTTTGATGCGTTTGTAACAATTGTTAAAGCAAAAACAGGAAGGAGAAGAAAGAGTTAGAGGAGGCTTACGAGTAGTTGAAAAGTTGATGCTGCAGATTGAAGTGAGTAGCCATGGAAAGTGGAAAAGTAAGAGAAGAAACAGAGATGTTAATGTTGGAAAATATAAATAATGAATTAGTGTAAGAGCGGTGGCATCGAGGCACAGAAAGAGAGAGACACTAAATTTATAATTAATTCACCAACTCCAACACTTCATTGCCCTTTGGATTTGGCTCCTATTAGCTTTTCTTTCTAATGCTTAGCTTTTGGACAACACAACCTTAAAACAAAAAAACACAGCACTTGTCCCCAATGGTGCTTCTTACAAGTCAAAGACAACACCAAACATTGCTCTGATTGAATGAGGCTCAAGCTTCTGTTGGATATATATGGTAGCAGTTAATCTTTGCATGCAAATTTGTATCTATTTCCATTTTCACAGTACAAACATGATTTAGTTAGGACTGAATTAACTTCATTTCACTTTTAACTTTTAGTTAATTTTTTTAACTAAGTTCTTGTGGAACCATATGTAATACATGCAAGTCAGATGGTATAACCGTACTACTGTCAAAAGGTTCAAAATTTGTACATAAAAAATACCAAGTGCAGGTTGAGTTCAATTATTTTTAAGAAAACAATGATATATTCTTCAAGTTCTAAAATAATGAACAATTATTTTTAAAATTTTACGTAGGGAGCAAGTGATACGATGAAATCTTTTTCATCTTCTGATATAGGAAAATGAGGAACCATTGCAATTAATTAAAAATACAAAACCATTCAAAATCATATTTTAATATCATTCTTCAATTATATACAGAACTTCAAATTTTGAAATATTTTCCCACTTTGGTACATTAATTGATTACTACTCCTACTACAATGAACCTAAAGGCCAAATCAAACTGAAAAACAGAGAGATCAGTATTATAGAACTAATAATTTAACACAACCGTATCAAGGTTGAGTAAAGCAAAACATTAACATGGAAAAACATTATATATCTCGCGTAATAAAAGATTACCAATAAAATGCTAAAGATAATAAATTATATTTATTGTTTAACATCAAGTCTATTTTGCTTTAAGAACAAGCTTTTGATTGAATAAAAAAATAAAACTTATTTGTAACCATTTCGAGGACTGGCTCAACCACCTCATAAATGATCATTTGGTATTTTGGTCGAATGAAACAAACACAACACAACAGATAACTTGTTCACCAATTTTTCGATTGAATTGACTACCCTAACCCACTCCATCTTTTTATCATTGCCAAGAAGGAACAGAATCAACGTCCATATAATTATAACCACTAGTCTAAAACAGAGAATAGGACAAACTGTCCACCATCTTCTGTTCACTGATATCTTCTGTTCCCAGAGCATGGTTTGACATTACTCTTCAAATGAATGGAAAGCTAACGGCAAAAATGGCATTACCAAAACTCAACCTTGAAATCAATATACATTCTTAGTTCTTCGAGTTTATTGGTCTTGATTATCAACCCTGTCAGTAATTTTCCCTCCAGGAGTTTCTACATTACTTTCCTTAAAACCAAGTTCAGCCAAGTCTTGCTTTGCCATCAAGTTCCTGTAAGAAGCCAATTATATAGTTCATGGTAATTAGTTTTAAAAGAAATTCAAGTCAAAACAAACCTACGAACCATATATACCAAAAGTAATATCTGCAGCACAATATACCAATATTTTATAATGAAAAGATGAAGACAGATCAAAGATATACCCTAAATCACTAACTTCTACACTTCATATTTCTTCATAAGAATTGGTTTAGATTATGAGATTGGACGCGATGATTTCTTTGCAAAATCGGTACAAATTTTTTATAAAATGCCATTCTACTTGTGACTACGATCTTGTCAAGCTCCTATGGTGTCATAAAAAATACACATCTATAGAAAACCCAATGACAAAACTACTGCCTGAGTAAAAGGATTAATAACGGATGCCAGAGGAATTACATGAGGTAATCCTAAATATAGAGACTCTGTCTCTTAAAATGCTATTGCTGTCTCCTGTAATTTTGTTCTCTTTTTTGGTTATTCAAAGAGGCATTTTATTCCTATAATTAGGTAATTTGTAAAGGTATGGTTGTATTGTATGTGTATTTTCTTTTGTTTTTAGTTCCAAACTCAAGATCATAATTAGTTTTAATGAAAAGTGCTCACTCTTTTCTTCACCAAAACTGCATTGCTCACTTTAAAACAGATCACTCTCAAGAATTTAGAATGACTAATTCAAATCCACAAAAGATATAAATACTTTCATAAAGGTGCTAAGTGATCAAGTCAAACTACAACATTGAGCTCAAAAGAGTAGTTTAGCCTACTTAATTAACACCAAAGACTAACTAACATATGCATTAAAAGCTTATCTGCAATGCATTGAAAGCAACCCACCTCTCCATGCGACACTGCAGGTATTTTTTTGAGAATTGCCTGCATTTTTCAGACTGGTGTCCAGCAGTCTTCAAACAATTGAGATATTCCGCCTTCTCCTGCAACAGGGCAATACAAGAAGGAATCAAAATGGAGCTGAGAAACCCAGAATGCATAAACAAGTGAAAAGGAAGCATTCATACAAGGTCACACAAATGCATGTGGTCCAATGGGAATATTCCCTTTTCCGGAGGCACTGGACGGAGCCCCCTATTGCCACCAAATGCACCACCTGTACTACACAGAAGAGTCAAAGCGATTATCAATAATCAGAAACACCAAAATAGAACAAAGCATGGCGAAGAAATCAGCATAGGAATAGCAAACGGTATTGGTTTTAGAAACAATAGAGGAAGCATAAGGTTTTGAAAGAACCCTATTCACTACAAAATTTGGAAGCAAATAATTTATGAAACAGAGGATGAAAGGTGAAAGAGAAACAAATACCTGCAGCACTCATTTCTAGGGTTTCATGCGTGGTTATGGAATCTCAGAAAACAGTTTCAATTTGAAGTGGATTAAACTATACACGCTGCAAGTTCAGTCCCTTCTACTCTTCAGGTCGATCATACAACGAATCAAAGTTTTGTAATTAGGGAAAAAAATAAAACTCTCTTCTTCTCAATACTTTTATTAAATATTTAACTTTTAACACTAAAAAATCAATAAATAACAATTTAAAGATAATAAATAATTAATTATTATATTAACTCAATTAGATATTAATTTAGAGATTAAAAAATTATTAATATATAAGAT
>Ga0123341_1001361_pt1 | contig 18125 bp, 20 predicted proteins | sample Turbeapinknodule_FD_89959 | JGI IMG/M metagenome (GOLD analysis project Ga0123341, IMG submission 89959) | Root nodule microbial communities of legume samples collected from Mexico - Turtle bean Mexico pink nodule | ecosystem: Host-associated > Plants > Roots > Nodule | place: Mexico: Nepantla...
GTGGGTTTTGTTCTCATCTTGGTTTTGTCATAGGGATGAGGAGCTTCTTGGACGAGGCCTGGAATTAAATGATAGTATTCAAGGTTTGCTAGCTAGGCATGATGCAATTGCTTCTGGTACTGTTTCCTATTCAAGGAGCAAGTCCCAGCACTGTATCAACTGAAGCTCAATCTACTGTAGATCAATCCAATATAAACAGCTCCAGCCCTGGAGAGTCTTCTTCAACACCTAAAGCTAGCAATTCAGCCATAGTGCTTTCTGAAACCAGGAGCCAGATTGATGAAGAGGAAGAGGATGAATTTGCACAGCTAGCTCGGAGGTCACTTAGAACTGATAAACATGTTTTTCTTTTCAGTCTTGCTTGCTTATAACTTATCTAAAAATAAACTAGTTTAGAATATCTGTTTAGGTCTTTTATGTATGGACATGAATGGACACGCATGTGCAAGTGAATTATCTTCCCTTTGCTTTTTAGAAGTCAAAATCGTTTCATTAGGCATGTATTTTGTTTTATACTTCCACTCATGTTATTTCATTATGTCCTACAACTATTTCTTAGAAGCCCTAATTTTGTTATAGAATTGTAAAGCCCGTATATTAATTAGCATGTATTGCAGGTCATGGGTAATGAGATTGTTCTACCATGTCAATATTTTTTATTTTTGCAGGCAGGCACAGCCTGTGATTTCAAATGGTGCCGCAACCGGTTCCAGCGAAAATTCAGTTAATATTAGCACCAAAACCCCACATGTTCCAAACCCCTCAACCTCAGTCCCATCCAATGCATTAGTTATTTCCAACCCTGCTGCCCCAGTTAGTACTGCAAAGGATCAGGACATTATTGACTTACTTGGTATCACTTTGTCCATGACGCCATCACCACAGACAACATACGCACCATCAGCCTCTAGCCAAGGCATGCATCTGATATCTGTTCAGTCGACAACAGAAGGGTTCTCTTTTGCTTCCCATACATGTCCGGAAAATTTGTCGTACAACAGTTACGTTGTCCCATGGTCTCAACATCAATCTAAGTCAGAATTTCAACCACAGCCTCAACAACAGACTCATCAATCCTCATCCCCACCCTCATCTCGACATACACATTATGAATCCGAACAAAGAGCATCACCAACCAGCCCAACAGGAGCAGTTGCAACAACGTCAACATCATCAATATAGCCCTCATCAACAACATTTGCAACCCCATAAAGAACCGCAACCACTACAGTATCAGCCACAGCACCAAACACTGCAATCTAAGCCCCAACCCCAACCCTGTTCACACTCCCTTCCTCAACCCCTGCTACAGTATCAAGCCCAAACCGTATACGGCCATCAACCTCAACCACAGCAACAATTTCAGAATCAACATCTTCAATACCCTTCCAAGATATCCTCCCCCGCCATGGTCAGCTACACCTGGATATGCGAACTATCAAAATCACTCGCCTGCTACGAATGTGATTTCAACACAAGCCAATACAAGAGTATCGTATCCTTCTGCTCCAGGGGTAAGGCCCGAGCTACACGATAGTTCATTCCCTGCCAGAGTAGGTATCGGTGGATCTCCTGCGAATGCAACAGGACAAAAGCATTTTGTTCCATCTTACCTGTTATTTGAAGATTTGAATGTTTTCGGAAACACATGGAAAGGTTAAGATGACCAGTAGTGGTTCATCGTCCAGCTTGTCTGGGACAATGTTTTGATACACTGTAAAAGTGGGACCTGCTTTATTGCTTGCAGCTTATGGAGCTCTAGATTGATACACGTAGCTTCCCATTATAATAAAGTCAATAGCTTGAGTTTTACCCCAGACGACAGACTGATGTGATATTTTAGTTTCTGGTAGTATTTCTTGTTCTTATGTTCATTGATTGATCGTTTGCCACTATAAAGGCACTTAAAATACAAAAACGTGTTGCCCGTCAAATATGACATGTCATAGTTGTTTTGAGGGCCATTTTGTATTTTAATACAAACTTTAGATGTGGTGAATTTCAAAGCCTCTAATTCGTGGCCTCCTTAAAAAGAAAAGATCAGGAGGTTCTAAAATCTCTTTCCCATTCATTAAGAAAAACCCCTTGTATTGTACTAAGAAAAGATATACAACAAAACCACTAGAATCAGCCTAGTGAAAAATTCCAGCTAAAGCGTTATTGTCGACATGGCATAAAAGATCAAAAGAAACCGCTTTAAGGTTGAGAAAAGAAATTGCACAGTTGGACAAACTTGAATTTAATTACACGTTGGTTAAAAACAAGGGTCCCCAAATTCAACGGAAACTACAATCATGAGTGAGATGCCCCATTTCCAGGACCACATTTGTCAGCAAACTAGCTTATGTAATCTGACAAAAAAATTTACAAAAGGTGGGAATAGCACGCAAAACAGGAATAGAAAATAATTATGGAGAAAATGATATTTACACACATTTACGACGATTGACATTATTTGCCGAAGCCTCCAATCAATAAGCATGATTTTCTTCCAGTCGAGTGCAACCCTCTAACCATGGAGGCTAATGAATATCTTGCATACACTATCAGCAGAATATACCCCTACCAATATTTTCAGATGTATTCACAGCGGAGAGGGATTAAAGCATCATAACAGGATTACCCAACTGCAAGAAATATGCGTGGCGTTCCTGAGTGATGTTTGATGCACTCTTCTGAGCTGGAGACAACCGATGAAATCATTGGAAAAAATGCAGATTCATCTTGCTTGAGTGTTGTCGTCAGCATAGATACAAACGCATGCATCTGCAGCACCAGCAGCAAGTAACACCTGGTATGGATGGAAATTGAGGCAACTTACAGAACCAATTTTCTGAGCCATTAGTGTAGGATAGTAACGAATGGTGCCTAGTTGATCACCCTCCAGACTAAAAACTTTAATGAGTTGTTTCGCTGAACCACTAGCAATAATTGGAGCATGTCTATGTACAGCTAAAGCTGTGAGTGATCCCCTATGAGCTTCGATGGTAAGATAGGTGCTCCTAACATTTCTTATATCAAGAAATTGGATGTCCCCAGCCTGAGAAGCACTGACAATCTGAAGAAAACCAACAATATGACATAATTGCATCATCCACTTCAAATCAAATTCATAAATCTAATAATTACAAAAAGTCAAAAAAGAAAGAAAAACATATCAAACTAGCAAGATGCTCCTTTTACCTTTCCTTGGTCTAATCCAGGTTGAAAGCCAATCCCCACAACTTTTTCTACTCTTTGCGTATGAGGCCTCAATTCACAGACGAGCCTGAGAAGCATTTTTTGCCATTAGTGATTAAAGAAATTGAGACTGCTAAATTGGACCTTAAAAGGTTTGTACTTACGAAAAAACTTAACATACAAGTATGGATTGAGGAAATTAAAGTATAAATTCATTATTTAGATGCATGCATAACCATATCAAAACATATAGGTGATAAACAACAAAGATGCTTGATTCAATCACATCAATAAAAGTGAGCCAAGAACCATGTTACTATTTGCATCATGATGGAAGAAATTCATCTGAGGTGCTCACATTTCAGGTGCTCTGACATCATAAAGTCTGACAGAACCATCAACAAAACCAGCTGCAAAATGTCCCCCATGAACTTGAGATGCAGCCTGAAACACATGGCAAAATGCATAAAAATCAAAAGATAATTGCTCGTATAACTCCTTTGTTACCTGGTTAAAGATTGAGTAAAATAATACTAGAAGGAGGTGGTCACAATTGATGATTCGGGAATATCATTAATTTGGAGTAAATATTGGTTAAGTTTATTATATATTATTTGATGTCTGACAAAACTTGAGAATAGTAAAGCCCTTAACCGAATTGGGGGTGGCCACTGCATTACTATTTGAGATTGACAACTATCTATGGCAAAGGCAAATATAATAAGATCAGCAAAGGTCCTTCAGTCTTAACGTTCAAAAACAACCAAGTACCAGAAAAAGGGGAACGGGGCATTTCAACAGTAATAAGCCATCAATCATCATTAAAAAAAAAACTTTACAAAGCATGACTTTATCAGTGAAGAAACCTGTTCTAAATGTAGCTGGCAAGCAAAAACTCACCAATTCAATAATTATCATGGAAAACTACTTAGTAAATGCCTCTTAAAGTATAACATCTACTTAGCTGTCTTTCCAAAATAACTATGTCAAGCAAATTAACCAACAAAAGACATCTTGCATAGCTGAAGCTTACCAATGCTGAGACACTGCAATCTGATGATGAAGGTATAGTATTAACAAGCTGCTCTTTATCAACATCCCATAACAAAATAGACGATATCTCACCCGATGCATACTGTTAAATGTAAAAATGTAACATGGAACACCATAAGAAAATCATTCGCTTCACAATATGAGGAAATAATTAGTCCTTCGATTTTAGGATATAGGGGTAGAGGAATATTTCCCACATTCCCAAGAATGATTAAAGAATAATCCTACCAGATAACCACATTGCTGTTGCCAATCAACAACTGCATTCAGACTCCTCACACCAGGTTTATGACCATGAATAGAAGAGAATGCAGTGACAAGTTTTTGTTTACCCTTCAGAGTATAATCTTTCCAAATCCGTATGTTTCCATCAGCTGCACCACAAGATTCCCAATAATATTAAAGCTCTGACAACAATTTGAGAATAAAATGTATAATATTAAACAGCAGAGAAAAGTACATGAAGCAGCAAGGAGCAAGCTCTCATCAAGCTCATTTACAAGACAGAGCTTAGAAATCCCTTTGTCAGGAAAATCATGATTATCAAAACTGTTGAGCAGTGTTGCCTCCTCATGGTTCCATATCCTGCAGAGAACTCCAAAGAACATTATACTCTGACCAGGTCAAAAGTCAGAATTACTATTGTGTATAAAATTATGCTAGGGAATTGTCATGTAATTGTGAAAGTCCCCATAATTAATAAATGTCACTCAGTCTTGCCAAGAGCAACCAACCCTGAACGTAAACATGATTGGAAATGTATAACTTCTAAAAATTCACCACAGATGATCTTTAGAGTCCTGTAAACAACTGTCCTAACATTCCCAAACAAAAAAGCAATGTTCTGTTTAAAGCCCTCCCCAGCTTCATAACAGATCCACTTTAAGTTATAATAAAGTATGGATTAGCTTCATATACCTGATACGTTCATTCTCATCAGCAGCTATTACTATAGGAGAGAAAGGTTGCAGCAATGCTGTTTGTGTACCCTTGATGTCCCACTTAGCAATTGGATTTGTAAGCCTGCTAACATCTGCAACGAACAAACAAAATGTCAGCCAGACATCTGTAAGGAACACACTTAATAAAAATAAAAAGAGAAATACAAACCAGAGTGCTGGCATTTTGCTATGTGCTCCAGTGCAAGTTTTTCCTTCTCCTCCCTTCTGCCTGATACTTCTTCACTATCATCTGCAGGAGATAATAGTGGTTTGGAAAAGTGTCCACAACCCCAACTATAGATAGTTGACTGTGGAAGAAAGCTTCTATCTGAAGTCCCAGCAGCTCCACCAGAACCTAGAAGTGGATCAGCTAATCCAGAGTCCGGAGAATTCATCAGGTGGGGCCTAAACTCCAATGAGCAGACTCTACGCATTCCAGTTATATAACTTGGGCGAGGAGGACTGACCGGAGGAGTTCTGAAGGTCAGTGGCAAGTGTCCTGCCAGAGCAACAAGCACTAATAAGCAGAAAGGCTGGCAATAAAACAGCAGGGATTATAACAAATAAAATTTATGTTGTAAAACTTCACAAAACTGCTTAGGAAGTTATTATCCCACAGGATTAACCATTAAGTAAACTGGAAAGGAGATCTACCTCCATTCATATCAAACCAAGAAGATGATCGAGCCAGTCCAGCAAGAGCTGGAGAAGCTGTAGATTCAACAGTTCGAACACCACTAGACTTCAACGGTTTTGCAACCACTTGTTCAATACCTATGATGGACAGTACTCGACGACCAAGATTTGCAATGCGTGGAGATGGATCTTTTGCTAAAGTACACATAGCAAGTACGCATTGTGAATATAATGCATTGTCCAAGGGCTTTGGTCCAGTGTGGTTAACCACTCCATTGCTGAAACCATCATTTAGAATGCCTGAATCAGAATGATGAGATGAATCATCAGACAATGGGGACCCATGCATGATTCCCGAACCAGCAAGAGGACTGCTAGAAGAGACCCGACCATCTCGAACCACTGGAGAGTTGTCATTTCCAACCCTGATAGGACCAATTTGAGGAGAAACAATACTTCCATGAGGTATATGTTGGTTCTGTTTAGGATATCCACCAACTGAACCTTTTATATTAGCCAATGAAGGTAAGGAATTAATCAAAGAATTAGACTGAGGCTTCCAATATGCAGCAGCAATAGATTTCAGGTGCTTGTTGTGGCCAAAAGCAAACCGTGCTAGAGCTGAAAGTTGAAAAAAAACAAGTCAGCAACATGTCTCAGATCCATCTCACTCTAAAGCCTATCAGCCCTCCCATTCTATATTGACAACATTAAGATGTCTTACTACAAACCAATTAACAGCATTGCAATCAAATTAGAGACAGCAATCAGAAACACAAAAAAGAGATGTTTTTAGATGCAAGTTTGATTACTTTTTCTGCAGATGCTTTCTTTCTTATTCACCAGTAACAATTACTTTGTTTTAAGGTTTTTCATCTTTCTCTAAGTTCAGAAACAAGCAACTATTAAAGTTTGCAGTAATGATATCTATTAAAAATAACAACATCCTGTCTGGGGTCTTCCAATCTAATCATAAGAAAATAAAATGTATTACAAATTCAAAATAAATTATTTAGATGCTTAATCACCTACCTACTGCTACCTCTGCCCTCACCAATGGACTCCCATCTGAAGCAACACATAACATACTCTTAACTATACTAACTTCAGCCCTAAACTTTTCATCATCATCACATTCTTCATCGCCTCCAACACTTCTACATGTATCAAATCCCACATCAAGAAGGGTACCCAGTGCAAAAACAGCAGATGCCCTAACCTGTGAAACAATAAATTGCATAACTAAATTTATTTGATTAATTCATCAAAAATTATAATCATCTGGCAACTGGAAATAGAACCAATAACTAGGGCACAAACCTCTGGCTGGGGTTCAGACAGTAGAGGAGCAAATATAGTAGTTGCATCTTCCTGTAAACCAATTGTTTGTGCCTCTGAGAAGTCTTCCCACAATTTCCCCAGACAAAGGCAAAGCCACTGAAGGAAAAGGGGTTCAGTTTGTGAATCATTAGGACATGAACTCTGTAGGTGCTTTAAGCAGACATGAATCAAACCAGCTTCCATACAAGCTTCTTGGCCCCGTCTATGACCATCCACAATCACAGCCAAAACAAAAGCAGCCATTGCCCGTTGCTCTGGATATGCTTCCATGCTATCAAGAAACTTAATGAAATATATATGACCACCATCCTTCACTAGATCAACCTGACATGACTACAACACAGAAATAGAACATAATCAATGCCAGACACAGTGGACAACATCAGAGTTCAAGATCAAATTTCATTAGAAAATTATAAAGGTCAGCAAAAAAGAGAATGTTCACAATATCTTAATGGAGTTTAGGATTTGATCACACAGTTTTCATTGTTTATTATATTACGGATTTCATTAGTAATGTGACTTTGCCGGCAGGATCAGTGACCAACAGCATATCGAATGTTTCACTTAAAAAAGGTAACACTTAGAAATCTTTTACTAATAATAAACTATAGGAAAGAAATAGACATTGAGCTGAAACTATATGTTTCTAAGACAACAAGAATGCTTCAATCATATTGAGAAAACAGACTCAATACAAAAAAATAGAGATTCAATATCCTCTAATAATAACAAAGATATGAAATACAAAAATAAATAAATATATTTATAATATACATATATAATCTAGATACTATTCATTATATAGGATCTACTCCTTATTTCTAAAAGTATAACACTTCCCTGAAACAGGAGCATAAAAGGATGTGTTATAAATAAAGACATTGCTAATAATATATATATATATATATATATACATATATATATACACACACACACACAAAATCTAGATATTTTTCATTATATCGAATCTACTTCATATTTCTATAATTATAACACTTCCCCCTCAAGTAGGATCATATAAGTTGCATGTTCCTAGCTTGATGCAAATATGATCGATCTTAGGTCCTTTGTGACTTGGTGAATATGTTAGCCAACTCTTCACTAAAGTTGAAAAGTTTAGTGGGGATGTTTTTAGCAATTCCTCTTTCAAAATAACAATTTACCTCAATATGTTTGGTCCTTTCTAGAAATACAAGATTAGAGGCGATGTGTAATGCTGCCTGGTTGCCATATATAAGGTACATTTGCAAATCTTCTTCAAATTCAAGCTGAGTTGTTTTAGCTATATGAGCTCACAAGTAACTAATGTCATTGTCTTGCACTATGCTTCCAGACTTCATCTTGCCACAACATTTCATTTTTTGCTTTTCCATGATATTAAATTACCTCCAAAAAGAACACAGTGACCCTACCTAGTCAGCATCATAATACCCAACAACTTGAGTATTTCCCTTATCTTCATACATGAGGCCTTAGCCAAAAACATTCTTAACATACTTCAAAATCTAATCCCAAAATCTAATCACGTAGCAAAATACTCTTGTGGCAAACCATACAAGCCTAAGGTCATAAAAAACATACTTGTGATTCCTAAATTCCTTATTTAAATCTACAAATGAGATCACTAAAATCATGCAAAGCAGCATGAAGTTGCCTAAAGCAAAAATAGGGCTCTCTCCGCACCAATGTTGTCAAACTCGTAACTTGTAAGAGGATCGGAGAGGAGATAAAAGATCTTAACTCGAGGATCGTAACTCGGCTTGTAAGAGTTACTAATAGTGTTACAATATATATTTATAGATAAATTAAAGAAAACTGATGTGAATTAAAATTATTGGAAACTTTAATATTTTAAATGGGACAAGTAAAGCCCAACTAAAATTTAGGGTTTTAAATTAGTAGTGCTGCTCACTTCCTCTTGCTGCTGCAAAATACTTCTCCAACAATTTGAATTAGGGATTTGAATTAGGGTTGCAATAGGTTGGATATTAAAACTTGTCCAAGGCCCAAATATTTGAATTAGGTTTTAGGGTTTATTTTGGGCAGCAGCTCTTCACTTCCATGCGCCACACATCATCCACTTTAATCTCTTCATTTTCTGCCACGGTCACAGCCTCACCAGGGCACGCCACCGCCGCCGCCACCGCTGCAAAACCTCATTCTCTGGGCTAGAGCAAGAAAGTTCCATTTTTCTTGGCCAAAAAATGGCCGCGGACGAGTCATGATCCAGGATCGACAACCTCTGGCCCGCGCATGCCTCGCTCCGATACCAATCCGCCGGCCGAGTCACCTCAGCTGGCACTCTAAACTCGCTGACTCGTGCGAGTATGCAAGTAAACTCATGATTTTGACAACACTGCTCTGCACACTCTGTGTAGGTAGAGTGTCATTGTTATAAAGGGCACCAGCCTCAATCCAAACTGATCATGAAGACAAAAAGTAGGTTTAACTGAGGTGTGAATTTATCCATTGTTCACATTGTTCTATAGGGACAAATTAGGCAATTCTAGTCAGATAGGATTTGTAGCTCAACCGACTTAACCATAACCCAATCTCGAAAGCCCAAGTTGAATAGTTATACCTGTCCAAAAATCACATCTTTTTCAAATGTTCTCATATTCTACTTTTTTTGGCTTGTCCAGCACCATGCCAAGCCAGTGAATATACTGCAATAACTACTACTACAGTAAAAGCAACCTTCACTGACCAAGACAAAATTTCGACATGTTTGTTTGAAATTAATTTTGGAAAACAAAATCACATGTTTTTCAATGCCAAGCTGATAAAAAAACAACTATTTCTCTAAGGTAAGCTAAAACAAACATCTAATTGACATTTACTTAAAGAATTTATTTTCCTCCAAATCTACCTTGTCAAGTGCAAGAATCTTTGTCCATATGAATACAAGGATCTGACGTAGTTCTGGTGTTGTTGTTTGTAATAGCTTTAGAACATAAGGAAATATTCCAACAGACAACGCCTACATATAAAAAACTTGGTATTAAGTTCTCAAAAACCTTTACAGATAAATAAATAAATAGGTAAAACAATTGCAACAAATGTTGATGAATCTAGAGAAAAACTACCAGATCAACCGCCCATGGCCCCATATCAAGGAACCTTCCAAGGAGCACTAAGGGCCCGAAAGCGATGGCATTGGCTAAGTAAAACCTGAAATAGGAACAATCCTTATCAATGCATGGAAAGGATATCAACAACTGGCAAACAATCTTCCCAGAAGTATAAAGTAGACTTACTGTCAAAAAGAAAAAACTAATTCGAGTCAAAAGTGCATAAAGAAAGATTGAAAGGTCGGTTTGCAAGTAAGATTATACAAAACAATTGGTCACAACAGATCTAAGGGTACAAATTCTGAACCTATACAGAATCAAGACACGGGAAGATGATTGCCAAGTCAACCAAATTGCAAGTAAGTCCCTCAAATAAACTAATAACAAATAGCTGAGCTGAGACAATCATTGACAATAACACACTTTCAGAAAAACATTTTAGGACAATTCGCATTATGCATGTTGAATGAACGAAACAGAAATGTACATTGCCATTACAACTAGATAAAGCTAGCCCTGTTTTTAAGGGAGTAGATGCTCACTACAATACATCATTTTGACAAATGTCTATCAGAAGAATGATTATAAGAAACACTTACCCTTCAAAAACATAATTAAGGAACAGGAGCTGACAGCTGATTTCACTAAAATCATGTAACCTACCTAACAAGAGTATTATGAAGCAACAAAATGGCTTAAAAGGAAACAAAGACAAATACATGGATCGCACCTGAAGAACTATAGGCAACTGCTCCGGTGGTTTCTTATGTTCAGAACCATGGTCAAGCCATACCTCAAATGCTGTCAACTGCTCAGTGAAAAACGTACTAGGCTGATAGAGAACAACAACATACTTCATCAGGTAAGCTCATACATAATCCGTCATATTGCAACTATTCCTTGCCAAACCAGAATACCTTAGCTAATTTTTATCATTTAATATTCAATTTCAGAACGACATATACATCCTATTATAAAAATAAATCCAGAATTCCAGATACCTGAAATTCGGCATTAGGATCCTCAACTAAAGATGGAAGTTGAGAGAGGCATAGCTCAGCAGCCATGTCCCATGCATCCCTGGAATGTGGAGAAAAAACATAAACTGTTGAAAAAATTTGGCAACATATAAAAAAATATCATAACAATAATGACCAACGATACCACATATGATGCTGGTGGGTTGGAGGTAACATTGGGTGAGAAACAGGAGAACAATTTGCAGATCGCATGATTCGCTCAGCAAGTAGAAAATTTCGAAATAGACTTGCAACAAGCAAATCCTGTCTGAACAATCTCTGAAAAAGATCTGTAGGACAAAATAATTATCCATATAAGATAAAAAGATACTAACTAAAGAAGAACTGGAGTTCAAAAAGGAAACTGTTGTAAATTAGTAAGTCAGTGAAAATGATGGGGAGGGTTGAGACCGACCATGGGGAAGAACATTCCAGGCAATCGTATCAGTTACTGCTGTAAAGATCCAATTCAATTCACCCAGAAGTGTCTTTCGGTCATTAGGACGGCCAGGGATCTTGTCTATAAGTGAATAATCAAGTGATTCACGAAGCAATGAACGTGTACAAAACCTAGAGACAAATTACATAACAAAAAAGTTATCACTAGCCAGTTTGCTGTGATATAAAACTCAGTTACCAACATTAGAAAGCTCAGGAGCTAGAAAATGAGGAAAGTTAAGTTAGGAATGGAAATGTAAATGTAAATGTCAAGCATAAAATCAATTTCATAGTAAAAACCATCTTTATCACGGGTTTTTTCTTCTATCACTATTGCAGTTAACAAAAAGTCTAGTAGAAAAGTTACAGTAAAGATAATAAATCAGTTAAAGAGCAAAAATACTCCCTAGGAGAATTTGTAATATAAAAAATGACATTTATGATCTTGGATTACGATGTATACAATCAGCCATCATAAAATGCTATTAGATAAAAGTAGTTAAGCAAGGGTTAGATATGGGAAAGTATTATAAGGTAAAAGATTGGGTGGATAAAGTAAAACAATTCATGTTAAAAAACTGTTCATCATTTAGAAGTCCATGCACAATGCTTTCAAAATCCATGCATAATGATATTGATGTTAAAAAAATATTAATAAGGTATGCTAAACCTATGCGAATGTTTAACATATTAAACATTCTGAACAGGATAAACTAAGAATTAATGAAAAGTTTCACCATCGCAATGCCATCTTTATAGGCGTTGTAAGGCAAGATGTAAACACATCTGCAGGGAATTCCGCACTCTGAGGCAAAGTCTCGTGTGCTTCACATGCTGCAAGCAGAATGCAATCCCTTTGGGACACAGAGGAGTTGGAAGCACTCCATTCATGAAGCTTATCAAAAAAAAGTCCAGTAACAAATTTGGCAGTCCAAAAAAGAAAAAATCAGTACCAATACATTTGAATTTTTTTTTATAAGTATTTAATAACATGGTTTTGTGTGTATACCTCAATGAAGGAATTCACAATCATTCCAGCTGCAGAGCAATCAAAAACATAAATTGATGGGGTCTTCAGCCAAGAATCAAGTTCATTGATGGGTAATGGGATATACTGCGTATAACTCTGCATAGCATATGATGAAAATGAGAATAGGAATGTCTTGTAGATATTCTCATCATGATATTGTGACTGAGGGAATTATACTCAATTGGAACCCATGATATCCAGTAGCAAAAGTTAAACTAATCAGGCATCTGTGATAAGATACAATTCCAGTTTAGTTTTAACCTGTTATCAGTTATTATCGTAGTAAAAGGAGCAAAATAAATTGCCTTTTCTAGAATAACGATTATTGTAAACTCTTCTCATTTACAAAATAAATACCTTTTATATATATTTACTGGTCATTTATGATTATTTAATATCTCCCTCGTTGGACTTCCCGAAAAATATCTGAGCAAAACAAGAGGCATGAAAGTAAAATAATTAAAGTACTCATCCTGCCTAGAATAAATAGTGAATGGCTTTCTTACCCTTTTTCTTCTCATGTTTTTGCCACCCTATGTTGCTTCTATTCATGGGTCTGTCCTACTTCCACAATCATTCATTTTCCATTCTCCCATTTTTATCTTTTATACTATTTTTCTCTACTGAACACTGGCACATTTTTAAAAAGGTGGGCACCTCTACACACACAAGGTTGTCAAACTCGAGAGTTTATGTAAACTCGTGGGAGCTTCATACACTACTAAGAGTTTACTTTGGATAAAAGATACATTAAAATACATATAGATAACATAATAATTCAATATTATATGATGCTATAAATAACTTTTATATTTTCTACTGTAACATTATTATTAGTTGTAGTTGATCATATTATATACTTTTTAAATATTTTTATATTTTTCTAATATAATTATTTCTTCATCATTACTCTGGTTGATTATATTATATACTATGCTTTACATAAAAAAGAAATTGTTGGACTTAAACTGATGCCCAATAGTCCAAATTAGCAAAAGAGGAGTAAAAAAAAGAAATCCTAATATGACTCAACTCACTAATTTATAGTTTGTGCCGGCCCTATATATGAAACTGGACAAAAGAAAGGAAATAGGAGAGAAGAGATCGCAAAGTGTCCAAGAGAATCAGAAACACAAAACAGGGCGGAGCAGACAAAGACACTGAGAGAGATTTGTTAGTGCGATAGAACGCAACATCAACACCTAAAATAGACAGAAACTTGCAGAAGAGAACCAGTGAACCATAAAATTGTTCCCTAGGTGCGTTTTGCATATATTTTGTGACCTAGAAACAAACAAATCCAGTGTCATTGATCTTGCTGAATCAACTCAAAACTCGTGATTTTACACTAGTTTGAGCAAGTTTGCTCGTGTTTGCAAGAGAGTTAACTAGGTTCGAGGGTTCGGGAACATAAATTACAACAAGTATACATGTTGACTGGCGATATTGAAAACCATGCAGACCCACTTCTTTTTCAACTAGGCCTACATTGCCAGTATGAAGAAAACAATATTTGATTTATCAAATAACTAACTTGCATAAAGAACTAAGAAATACAAACATTGACCTTATTGAAGACCCAAATTTCACCGTTAGCTGTTGGTTTTGGGACACCATGACCATTGTAATGGAATAATACTCTTTCTGACTTTGCATATCTACGACAAGTAGTACAAAGTTTCTTCACCTCTTCAACTGTCGGGTCAAGTTGACATTTATAGCGGGCCTGTAAAGATTTCAATAAGGTTAACTATAAAACAATTTCAAATATAACATGAGGATAAGATTAGCTAGTTAATCATTCCGACCTTTGGTTGCCATCTTTCATACTGACTGCTCAAAGTTTTTCCAATTGACTCCAATGCCTTTTGTGGTGCCATCGAAAAAGGATCTGCAGTATTGAACAAGATAAGCATCAAAAACTGCTTGCACCTTAACCATGGTTGCAAGTCTACAAAGTTTTGATACATCACAAAGATTCTACTCAACCCATTTAGCTACATTTTTCATTAACAAAGTTGCAAATAACTCTAAATAATTAGGCTGCGATCAAAAAGTCAATGACTGGATAAAATGTTGAAGACTAGTATGAATTCAAAGAGTTCAACCATAAAATATAAATGCAAAACAGCACACTAATTCATCAGAAATATTAACTTGCAAAAACAAATAGTGAATAACAAAAACATGTCATATAATATCATTAAGAAGCCCAAAGCTATTTCCAAACATGAATTGAGCAAAAAAATGCAAAATATCTCAAATCCAGGAAACAACTTGAGAGTACAAACTACAGAAAACAACTAAATAAATGAGATCAAAGGTAACAAGAGACCTATCCAGCACTCCATTCTGGCACAAGGGGATATCTTTATTACATCTGGTGGGTCCACGCTAATGTTCAAACATAATACTAGAGCTACACATCCTGTCTTCATCTGCATCACAAAATTAGGAGTTAAAATGGAGCATACTTCTTATATCAGATATAATATATAAACATCTTAAGTCTTTAAAAGATCTTGGAGGAAAAAACAGACACTTCGATAAAAATGTATTCTGATTATGAAGAAAAATGTTAAATAGCAATATAATTTACACCAGAAATCCATTGCAAAGGTAGACTATTATTCAAGAAATCCTTTATAAATGGGAGAAATGTTATCGCTAAAAATGAGCTCCACCCTACCCTCTCCCAAAAAAGCAACGAACCAACAGTATAAAACTTATCAGAAAAATAAACCACATTTATACATTATACACTTCGTAATGTGTTGCTTCAAATGCAGCAGCAAGAAATATTATATTTTATTGAGTAGAGAACAATCTTTTTGTTCAATCTTCATTCTAAAGTTACATCCAGAATAGTAATAAGACAGATTGAAAAATTGCAAATGCCAAACAGCCAGGGTATACGAAACTCCCATGCAATCAACGCCTTTAGAACATTAACAGTCAATCAACTACTTGTGTTGAAGAAGCCTCGACACAAAAACTGCGAACACAAAATTTCCAGTCGATAAAATCAGACTAGGCAAAAGTGGCCCGGTTATTTCACATTTTTAACAAGGGTTGGAATTTAAACAAATGCTCCTTACAGAAAAGCATATACTTAATTTTACATATGCATACATTTAGACCAAAATCCACCTCTATCAAGAGTCCAGCAATTTCAACCTCCATTTACAAGCCACTTGCTATGGAAGCTACCAGGATTTACACAAGTCCTATCACCCTAAAGAAACAAATGTAAACACTCTTTCCCCCACCCACCTCCATTCCGAAATCACTAATTCAGTGAAGCAAGTTCCAGGATAATTTACCCACTTTTACAGCCAAATCTTCAGCAAAATGAAAATTCGTCAAACACCAAGCTCACAAGTAAGAGAAGAGATTCCCCCAATGCAGGTATCAATCAGGTCCACTACTATAATAGTTATCATTATTTTGAATTGATCCCGTTATCATTAATTTGAATTGATCGAATTCAAGATCCGCTTAAGTACAAAGTACACTCTGGATAGTAAAGAAAGAAGCTGCATTACAACCCACAAATATCACGAACTCACTCGATTTTCTCATCAATCATTAGTTCAGTATCACTCAACACTTCACTTTTGCACTTCAAAGGATCCCGTCTTAACAAAACTTAGTGTTCAACAGGTCAAAAATTTTACGTCCTTGACAACTCCCTAACAACACTATCACATACCCAAACGTAATCAAACAAAGGCATCCATTCACAATCACCAATGCTGCCACTGCATTGACCTAAACGCCCTTTTTTTCTACATTTCCCAAATTTCTGTCACGCAGAACACGTGACACACGACTAACAATTTTCCAATATCTACGTAACGAAAATCGCAAATCACCGATTCATCACAGCAAAATGCATATAATACAGACGAGGTTAACAAATAACAACTGAATCGAACTTTCCAGAGTGATTGAACTGACCCTATCCTTGGGTCGCCACTTGGAGACTAGGCCGCTGTCGGAGGGGCCGGCGGGGACGGCGGCCTCGAAGGCTTCGTGGCGGAGCTCGCAAAGGACGACAGTCTGCGGCAGGTAGGCCATGCTGGTGGCGCCATTCCCGGTGTAGTTGCCGCTGCTGCTAGCGATGGCGGCTTCAGAGTCGCCGCGGTTAGCGAAATCGGCATCGTCAGTGTTGTTACTGGCGGTGACGACGGCGACGGAGGAGGAGGAAGAGGAGGCGGTGGAATCGTCGTGGTGGTTCTGGTTGGGAACGACGAGAACGGTGGATTGTGAAAAGCGAGAGGCCATCAAATCTCCCAATGCCATCCAAATCAGAAACCCTCCTCAGTGATCGTACATGGAATAGGGGAGGGTTTTGACGCGGAGGGAACCCTAGCTTTTCGCAGGATGAGGAATATGAAGATGGTGATGGATATGTTGAAGATGATGATAGTGATGGTTATGGTGGCGCTGGTGTTGATGATGATGGTAGAGAAGATGATGATGATGATGATGATGATGATGATGAAGAAGAAGAAGGGGGCGCATAGAACAGTGGCGGCAGGCACTGTCTCTCCTCGAAGGGAAACGGAAACGAGTGATACAAATTGCGATTTTGTGAAACCAAACCGAGAAAAAAAAAATATTGTGTAAATTTAATAAACTTTTCTTTTTTGGAACGGGAAAAAAATAAATTTAGATACAGCCTATTCTTCCTTTTTTTTCTCAAAAACAACTGTTCTTAGTTAATTATTAATTATATTGTAATGTTTTATTACATAAGTCTGACGTCACTAAGGATGATAATAAAAAATAATTGGATAGTGGGAGCATTAGAATTCGAATCACGTTGTGCTTATTAGGGAAAAATGTGTTCTGTTTATCAGCATTTTACAAAATTAGTGTAACATGATAGCTGATTTAAAATAAAATATAACATTTAACTCTCATTCAGTTGCGTCATTTCAATTTTAAAATTTTTATTATTTTTTTTACTTTTGTAAGGTTATACTTTATATCGGTGATATCTTTCTGAATTTGGTGATGATACATGGTATAATACAAGAAAATGGAGTGCGAGAAAGCCGTTTGAATTTGGTGATGTATGCTACAATACAAGAAGATGGAACAATTTTATTATATTGTAAAAATAGGATAAAACCTAATGTAGAAAGATATGTTACTATTCATTTCATTCAATTACTTAAGTGATTTTCTTCTCTCCTTTTTCTAATTGGATATATGATATTGCTTAAGAATTTAAATTATCAAATAATTATTTTTATGTTTATTCATTTTAAGAATGGAAATGAAGGTAAAAAGAAACATATATTTCATATTTAATGTTTAAGCATGAGTGATTTCTTTACTTATAAAATAATTAAAAGTAATCTCACTTTTAAAATAAACTTACTACTTTCTACTTTTTCAAAAC
>Ga0123341_1001362_pt1 | contig 18125 bp, 9 predicted proteins | sample Turbeapinknodule_FD_89959 | JGI IMG/M metagenome (GOLD analysis project Ga0123341, IMG submission 89959) | Root nodule microbial communities of legume samples collected from Mexico - Turtle bean Mexico pink nodule | ecosystem: Host-associated > Plants > Roots > Nodule | place: Mexico: Nepantla...
AATATTTTTTATGTTTAAAATAATATCTAATTTAATTAATATACTAAATAATTATTTTTTATTTAAAATTAATTTATATTTAATGATTGATATCAAGAATTAAATCACATCTTTAGCAATGATTTCAATTTCCTTATTAGATTATTATAATAATCAATTTATATTTATATATTTTGTAATTGAGAAATGGGTGTATGGGAATAGAAGGCATATATTTCCTTTATTTTCTATTTTGTTTCTCAACTCTTTTATACGAAAGTTCTTCGGACTGTAACAATATGTTAAATTGGAGATGTCAGATTTTATTTGTTTCTTTAAAGAGAGAAACAAGGAAGAGAAATTATAAGCATAGGATCCACCTTCATTAAAACTCATCTAGGAGTTGCATATTTTGAAGGTACTGAAAGGGTAATGTTTAGTCTAATCAGTAGAGTAAAAAGGAGAAATTTTAAATAAGAAAAGAGAGTGAAGTGATAATATCCCCATTGGAAATGAAAACCACTAATTTTTCCAAATATAGTATAAAACGATGCACATGGGAGAAGTGTTAAAATATCCCCATTATGAGTTATTCAAATTAAAATAAAAAAACTTATATGAACAAATATGATAGAGACTTATGGCTGAATTTTTTCTATTTCTATAAACATAATAGAAACTTATACTATAAATTAAACCATTGTATTTTGTTTTTTTCAAAATTGTGTTGTACTCAAATTATCAAAAACTCAAAATATTTTTAAATTAAACACATCACCAATACATGTCAAATGAGTGTCTAGACATGTAGAGTTCATAGGATACCAAGTTTCCTAAATATATATATGCAGGAACCTCTTTGAAAAAAATGGAGAGCAAAGGATAAAACATTTGGTCATTTCTTTGTGCCCCCAATTTTTGCTATTAAAAATACCTAATTACGCAGAGCACCAGAAGCCAGTAACTGGAATAAACAAGACATGATTGCAGTGCAAAGTGGTGAATTAGAAAACTGCCAACGGCATTTCGCATTGCAAATATACGACTGTACAACATATTAACATGATATGAACTTAAAAACTTCAATTCCCTGTACCACTGGATTCTATTTTGAAATAGCTCCTAACCTAAAAATGTAAGACATTGTATTTTGTACCCTCCCCAATCAAATTTTCTTATCCAAATCCAAAACCCTCATTTCCCTCGTGAATTGCAAGCAGTAACCTCTCTTCCAAATGTTGTTTAGATGGATACTCCGGCAAATCTAATTGATTGAAACTGCGTGAAGAAAATTCCGTTTTAGATTATTTCAAATCACACGACTACAATTATCCATCACAGATAATCACAACTGAAAGCAAAGGCGTATAAGGAATGTTGAAAAGGGGTAAGACATACCAAGTATGAGCAGAAGGCAAGTGACTAGAACTTCCATATGCTTTGTGTATCTGAAACTTCTGGGAGCCTGAAATTCCTTGAAGAGCGCTAAAGCCTTCCAAAGGCACCTGAAACATTAGTTGTAAAAATCAGAAGACATCATTAGTTGTAAAAATCAGAAGACAACATTAGTTGTAAAAATCGAAGACCCCCATATTGCATTGTAAATGTTTTTATGGCTTCAAGTTAGAAAAAATAATGTTTTTATTGCATTATGAATAATCTCGTGCAATTAGAACCCTAATCTTAAGATCTTATCAAAAGTAAGAACATACATTTTATTATAAAATGATCAACTGATATATAATCTTTGAATTTTAAGAAATGCTGTAAATATTGATTTGAATATTTAAATTATTTTATATTCAATGGCAATTACTAAAAGAAAATAAACAAGCAGAAAGAGAACAGACAAGAAAAACAGTTAGGATATCTTTTATTTCAAATGATTCAATGAAGACCACAAAAGCCAAATTTATCGGTTTCAGGAACAAAAATCCGCAAGAGCTTCTTCAGCAGTTCAGTCAGCTCTAGTAGAACACTAACAGACCAAAAAGAAAAGAGACACACTGATGCATCATCATCTTGCCAAAGAAAGAACCGATGATGATGTCCCCAACACATAATAGACAAGTCCGGTCAAGGTCAAGAGAGCTGAGAATAAATGGGAGAGATGACATAGAACAAGATCTAAAAGTCTGAGGAAAGGATTTTGAATGGTGGTGTTTGAGAAGGCTTAAAAATTCAATCACTTGCAGCAAAGAAAGGATCTAGGGAAAAAACAACAAAAAATGAGTTTGGCTTTCAAGTCACCCAAACCCACAAAAGGCCAGTTGCATCAAACAAATTAAAAACCACAGATTCCACGGCCCTACAAGTGTGATCAGCAATTTCACTCTGATCCTACTCATGATCCAGGAGAGAGGCTTACAAAATGTGTAAGACCTTACAATTCTATGATATTCATCACAATTTGGATACACTACTACTTAGATCATTGTATGCATTCAGGAATAAAACTCGATCACACTGATCTCAGATCACTCCAATTTTAGATATCACAAACGAGACACACTCCTCCTGACTAAAATGCTACAGAAATAAATTGAATAGATGAACATGTGCAATTTCAAGTAGATGGTATAGATTGTGTTCACATGTAATATAACCGGAATATGAGTATCCTATTAAAATTTAAAATATTCCTGGATAGTAATATACCTTTGATGTGCCTGTCACAAACTGCAATAGCCTAGCCTTGTCTTCTTTGCTTAAACCTTGAACAACCTCCCAAAACCATTGGATAACTGGCGATGCAGCACTATATCCAGAATATTCAGTGTTTGCTCTCAAGTCATCCACTGAAATAAAATAAAACAGAACAGTTAAATTTTCCCTTCCATGCAAATTATATAGATTGTAGGGAGAGCAATTGAAAATTAATCACATCGGTTAAAAGCTAATATAAAGGACTGAGTCTCACAATCAATATCAGGAAGTCCACTGATCAATAATTCCAACTCTTTGTCATTGAATATTGATATCAACTCCCTCGGAATCAATTCATTGAACCCTTCCAAGAAAGAATTTATTTGAGGTCGAATAGCTGTTGTCAACCGATGCTCAGCAACCAAATCAACATATTGATGTTTGTTCTCCTCGGTAACTTTGATATTCCGTCCACCGGGAATCAGCTCATAATCAGTCACCTAGATATGTTCATGATTAGACCACAACAATGGATAATCCAATATTCCCTTTCAGTTTTAAGAGCATGGTAAATACCTCTGTTCGTTCATATAAGATCAATTTTTCCTCATCCGCGTCAATGCTAAAAGTAAGATCCAGAACATCACTGATATCATTCTGCGATCATACCAGAAACACAGACAAACATTACAAATTGAACAATAAACCAAGTGTGATTAGAATACAAAGAGGGAGAGAAATTAAATAAATGCACTTGCCTCAAGCATCCATTTCAAATTTTTGAAATAATCAGGGTCAATGGCTTCAATATCATGATATGTGACTTTGACCCCAAGAATGTGCTTGTAAAATGACCGAGTAAAATGAACATCCAAGAGTTGGCCATCAAATAACGCTTTTCCAACCTGGATAAAGAAAAAATAGGGGTATCAAATATAATCACAGACGACTAAAAGAAAATATTCAAAAACAGTTGAATAGGGACCTACCACTCTACCAACAAATTTGAAATAAGATAAATGTTCTGTTTGGTAAACAGAGTTAGGATTTGGCTGAAATGTTGATTCATTTCCCACTGTAGTAAAAAGCAGTGCTCCTTTATCAAAAATAACTCTGGACAACAGTTGATACCATTCCCTTGTAAGCCCACCTGCATCAATACCTTCCTCCCCTTGGAAGTGAACAGTCAACCTTCCCTTCAAATCTTGAGTTGATCTCATCCGAAGCTGGTTATAAGAATCTTCTAGAACATATGCCCTTCTCACTGATATTCTTAAGGGGCTATGGTGATGGTCATGCTGATGCTTAATTTTTGATCTGAAGTGGGCTCGTTTGTTATCAAAGTCAATAAATCTTGGAACCTTCAGCATGAGTGAGAAAGATTTCTCAAGCAAACCAGGGTTTTGCCTTATAAAAGCATTCAGTAGCTTCCTATGCTTCTCTGAGAACCGTACAAAAGCTGCATGTTTCTCATCTACTTTTAAATAAGTTCCAGCTGCTTTCTGGGGAGCAGATGTGCTAGCATACTCAATATCAGAAATAACAGGACTACTTGACTCATGACAAGCACCTAACTGAGCAGGATGCAATTTCTCACAGACAACAAAGAAGGATTCAATGTATGGTAAGATATTTTGAGAACCAGCTGGTAGTGGAGACATTACACCAGACGGTTTAGACACAAATGTACTAGAGGATGTCAAAGACTCAGATGCAACCTCTGAGTAGAATTCTATCTTACTTATGCAAGAACTCAGCTGATACCACAAAGGCTCTAATGCTAAATTGATTTCCCAAACCTCGGAAAGAGCAGCCGCACCTTTATCGTTCTCCTTCCCAGTCAGTACAGTGACAAGGGAACTCAAGGCTTGCAAAACTCTCAAAATTGAAGCTCCATCCGTAGAAGTAGTACTGAGCAGTGATTTCATTGCTTCACCAAAGACATGTAACTCATTCAATGCTGATGAAGTCAACTTTTGAATTGCTTCTGCCAGCTCAGTGACAAAAAGCTCACAATGAGTTGGAGCAATGGCCACTAATTTCCTCATTACCTCCGCAACAAGAGTGTATGCATTATCTGACAAACTGAAAGGAATGCACAAAATGTCAGATCAACAAACTTCTAGCTAGAAGCTCTGATTGGTGATTATTTCAAATGTGGCATTACATACAAAAATGCTAGGAAATGAACATATCAATAAAACTGACTAATTTAAAGTACTTTGATGCTCTAAGTCACGAGTTTTACCACCCCCACCCCTCTGCATAAAAACACACAAGCTCCTAGGCATGCTGAATAGATACACAAAAAGTAGATATGTTGACAACAAGCATAGGCCCAACACATACCCTTCTTGTGCAAGCAGGGAGCACAGGAGCCGGAGTTCTGTTTTTCGAAGATTACTCAACACCCCATGTGAATCACATTCAACGTTATTACCAGAGGATTTTGGTTTGGAGGAACCCTCAACATTAGTAGATGCATCATCCCCAGATGGCATAATATTAGAATCTGCATTTACATCTGCCACCATAGCAGAAATTTGGGGACCTGATGACAGGTTAGTAGATATCAGGGATTTGTCGGATGACTTGTTTCCAGCACTATCTATGATAACATCCAGTAAATTTAGCAGCTGAAGAGACACCACAGATACAAGATAAATATGTCAGCACTGACTAAAACTCAGATGGCAAATGAAATTAAATGACAAAGTTGCCAATAAAACCAAAGCATCACCTGCTCAAGATGCGCTATGCTACGCAAATAAAGTGGTTGGTTCAAGAGGCCCAAAAGCATTGCAATGGAGATGTACCCTTCATTAGTTTCACTTATATTTTCTTCACCTTCAACAACTATCACAGTTTTGCCACGTGTGTCATCTGGTTCTTTTATTGCAGGATGAGGTAGTCTGAACTGGAGCAAAATTTTAGCCACGTACAGATGATTGCGAGCAAGATAAGTGAGAGTTTCAAGTATTCTACGAGACAGCAATGGGGGGACTCCTATGTAATTAAATAAAAAGAAATGTATTAATAAATTCATTGCCAAAAAATTAAACATAATTTGTACGTAAAAATAAGAAAATAAGACATTTAAAAAAAAAGCTCATAAAATAAGAAAATTAAAGACATTTCAGAAAAACCATTATTGGGAAGATTCAAAACCATAAACACCAACGACAAATTGTATTTATGTTGCATAATCAAGACAAATCACGACACATCAATAACATTAATCAAGTATTCTTACCATCAAAAGACTGTGGACGTGAATACATTACATTTCTCTGACAACCATATAATCTATATGGTGGTTCAAGTTTACTAAAATAACTGACAGGCCTTTTCACATCAAGCATTAGTAAGTCCATCAGAATTTTCACTAGAGAGGTTCTTGTTTCACTATGAGCACAGAGATTTAAAAGAAGTCTCTGGAGTTGGCCCTTGTAGAGTGGCTGCAAAAAATTAAACAACAAATTATAGAGAATAAAGAATGACTCTTGTTGAAAGACTTCTTCCAATAAAATAAAAACCTGGACTACGCGAAATAACCGAATCATAGCATGCAAAGCTTCTGTATCAACAAGAGGTGCTCCATCAGCTTCAACAAGAACCTTAGCTCCACCAGACCAGCGAGAAGAAATGGTCCCCCCTGCTGCATCCAGACCAGAACCAATACCTTCTCGTCTTGAAGTATCCCCTCTACGACTTCTCGGATACATACCAAACACAGTACGACTGTAACGATGAGCAAACCTCTCCCGCAACATATTTGCCTCAGCAACAAGAGCAGGTGTAAGATTGGCAAGGATAGTATCTGGTGATGTTAACAGAACCTGAAAAGGGGGAGGGAATTTAAAATCACTTACTGACAATCTCACTTTTATATAACAGTGAACATACAAACTTGCCTCTTCTCGTAAGTCTGATGGAAAGGTTGCAATTATTGAGACTGTATCCATTTCCACAGGTTGCCCTTCCAGCTCCTGAGACTGATGCAATCTCTGGGCTTGCTGCTGAGCTAGAACTTCTGCTCGAATATCAGCTGGAAGAGCTGCAAGGAACTCTGGGTCAATATCCCCAGAGTTTTGAGACTCGACATTTGATGGCTCAGCCGCTTGACCCTGCTGAGCTGAAAGAACTTCGGCACGCAGCTCCTCGGGAAGAGCATCAAGAAAAGCAGGATCAATAGCTCCTGATCCTGCATCACTGTTCACCGGCTGCTCTGCTGCCGGACCATCTTGATCTGCATCACGGCTTGAATTTTCAGAAACTTCAGTAACACTGTGAAGGGATGCATCTCTTCCAACCACAGGAGAAAATTGAGTCAAAGGTGTATTTGCTCTTCTTGTGCGTGCAGCCTGTGAATCACCTGCTATCCTATCCGCAGAAACCTGCCTTTCACCGCCATCATCAAGGCCATCAGCACTTCCAATCTCAACATCTAAGCTCCTAAGACTTTCACCAAAAGTTGCTCCACTACCACTACTCTCCTGGCTGACAGCTTCAACATCTCTCACAGCCCCATCATTATGTTCAAATTGCATCTCAACTGCCTGAGATTGCGTGCTTAAAACATTTGCTTGTGAAGGACCAGTCCTTGTTGGTCTGGCATCCACGTTACTATTATCAATGACAGAAGGAGTTATTGTACTGACTTCCAGAATAGGATTACTTTCAACTGGCACATCTGGCCTAGCACCTCCTGCATCTTGTGCCTGGGTGGTTAGAACTTCACCATGAGAGCCTGTTTCTGCTATGTTCTGATTGGATGACTTATCAGTGGTCGGTCGTCTCAATTGTGTGACAAGCAACTCCTCAAGCCCTTGTGGTACAACAACAGTGCTTGTCCCACCACTTTGCTGGTAATTATCAGTCCACAAGTGCAAACGTTGTCCATGACGTCCACTTCTCAGAGATCGGAATACATTATCCAAACTCACAGAGTTGTTCTCCAATGAACTATCTGAAATATTTAAACAAGATACCAAAAAGCCCAAATGTCATTAAAAAAAATCAAGTCTTTAAGAAACAACTGATAAGTTAAGAAAAAACCGCTGTTGAAATAGAATATAAATAACAAGAATATTCAGAGGAACTAACCTGATTGCCCTGTAGGTGGAGGGAATGAAGAAGGTTCAAGCAAGAGTGGATGACGAGAAGGCACAGTGGTATCACCAGTTCTGCCCAAAAGACTATAAATAGATGTTGTCCGTCCTGGACGTCTAGACCCAAAAACTTCAAGTGGCATCACATGAAAAGCCTCATTTGCAAAACTATTATCTCTGCCAAATACCTCAATATGGTCAAAAACATTAATCCCATTAATTCCCTCCTCAAGTCGTAGTATAACACCATCTTCATCCTCCTCATCATCCTCGTCCTCTTCCTCCATCACTTCATCATCAAAATCTTCATCATCAATCTCGTGTTCATCTTGATCTGTGTCAGGATGTGGCAAATGATGGACTTCTTCCAAATCATTATGTTCCTCATCATCTTCCTCATCTTCATCTACATCCTCACCTTCATCACCAGACATATCATCATCATCTTCATCAAGATTTTCTTGGCCACGAGGTTGAATTTCAAACTGTAAACCCACATTTTCCATTCCATTTTCAAGATCTCTTGCATCCTCAGAATTTTCATGCATGTAATCATCCTCATTAGCAGGAGCAAAACTCCCATCAAGATCTTGATCATGTTCCATATCATCAGTAACAGCTTCAGACCCACCACCATAGGAGCGAACTGCATAAGACCCTACATGGTCAACTTGAAGGGAATCAGGATTGGCTTGTGAGGTCATTTCCATGGACTGAGAGATCTCACCAATATTATTTGTTCTTCCAGGTTGACTTAGAACCGAAGGTTTTGCTGAAATATCACCCTTCAATGTACTAGAGTCAACTGAATGGACATGCTCCTTGGTTACCAATTCAAGAGCTTTAACAATACCAGTAGCAACTTCAGCTGAATCAGGATGGTCAAGGTCCAAAACTTGTAGAGTACAAGTGAATGATTTAACCAAACCAGCATCTATAAAAGTAGTGGTGGCCTCAGCTGAGATAGATGAACCAACAGGTGTACGAGCAGCCAAAACATCATTTACTAGATCAACAAAAACATGAATTTCATTGCTTGGACTCTTAATACCATGACATAAACCAACAAATTCATTGATGATATAACCAATCTCACTAAAAACCCTTTTCCTTGCCTCTGTAGACCGAACACAAGCAGCCACCAAAAACTGGTTGGCCCTGGTTGCTAGTTTCTGCCTCCAATCTCCGTCAACTTTCTTGTCCTTCTTTGAGATTCGAGAATATGGAAGAAAATTATGAAGAATATGACCGAATATCCCACCCATGCTTAAACCTGCAGGACTCTTTTGATAAGAACCCCTAATGCTGCTCACTTCAGCATCTCGTCGAAGTAGAACATGAACAGATGATGAATACATCAATAATATCTCAGAAAGAAGCCTTAGAATGAAGACAATCTTTGCAAGTGATGCAGAAGCTTCCTGACTATCAGTTTCATTGTCTTCAGACACGGTGGCAACTGCTTTTCCTTTTCCTTTAGCCAAGGAGACATCAATTTCCATATCAGTTGATGCTGCAGTTCCAGGAAGAGCATTTGAAGCAATCTCATCCTTCAACGGGGGAACAAAAGTGCAAATAGATTCAAGAAGAAGTTCTATTACATTAATAAAGCTTTGAGTAGGCTTTTTATGACCTTTGGAACTCTTGGTATTTGAATCATGAATTTTACCATTGCCAGAAGGTGAAGTGTTTATATTTCCCAAACTAACCTTCCCATCACTGTTCTGTACTTTATCTTTCTCCTTAGTTTTGTCTTTATCCCTATCTTTCAACAAGACAATGTATGGCCTCTCACCTACCATTTCAACTTGGCACACAGATTGAGCAGCTAGCATAAAAGTTGCTGGATCCCGAGAAATCACAGCAGCTAAATTTGAAAGGAAATTATGAGGATTGACCCTTCCACCATTTGGATGCCGGTTGGATGCAACTATAAGACTATGTTTTATCTCAGATTCCATTGCTTGTTGGAGTGTTTGTGGATCTGCAAGAACATTACGAACAATACTGGCAGCAACATTATCAAACCCAGGGAAGAGGCTGCGGGTTGGCAAAGAAAGAAGTAGACTTAGACCACCAGCATCCAAGAAGGTAAGAGCTACAGAATAATTCCTAGTAACATTGGAACACAGTAACAGAACAGCATGCATTGTATCGGATGGAAGCTGATTCTTCATGCAACTACAAGCAATCTCAACTAATCTCTTCTGTTCATGAATATCTGCATACTTCATACAGAGTCCAAATGCAGAATGCAACCTGTTTTGCCTGTCTTCATCAATGGTAATTGATACCTGCTGGCTATTCACAGGTTCCCTCTTCAGCTGCTCAGTAATTTCAGAATTCAATTTTTGATCCACTTGCAACAACCTGTCCAGTGCAAGGAAAGCAGCAGTGACCCATTTTGGTACCTGCTGCTTCTCCCTGCTATCTAGACTAGAATCCCACTGGAACAGTAGATCAGAGGCAACTTTGATCAAACCACTCTTAGATGCAGCTTCCCTAGCTACAGAATCTTCATTAAGCATTAAAGCAAGAACATGAAAAAGGGGAGCCAGCATAGCATAATTTCCATTGCTAGAAACCAAACCACATTCTTTGATCCGTTCCACAATAAAAGAGACCACATTAGTTCTATGTTGACCGTCATCCTGAGAGCATATCATCACAAGCAAGTCCCGGACTGGAAAAGCAAGTGGTTCCTTTGACAAAAGTTTTGTGCAAGTAGATAGCAACTCATCAATAGGGGGAAGTTGGACCATCTCTTCCTCAAGATGTTGGGTATTGTCATTAGCAGCTGCATCCTTTGCATCTGATTCAGAGTTTCCAAGGGACATGGCAAGTGCGCGGGCAAGTTCATCATCTTCTTGTGTCTCCTCTGGGTGAGAGAACAACCACTCCATTGCCAACTCCACACTATTTGACCCAACTTGCCTCAAAGCTTCTTCTGCTCTAGACCTGGAAAAACCCATCTCTACAATGGTTGAAATAGTTGTTTCATTAGGAGGTGGCCCAGTCATGCGAGCACCACCATTACCATTCACATTCTTAATTTCAATGCCTGTGTACACATGCTTAATTATAGAAATAACTGTAGAGATAAATTCGTAACTACAGTCAACAAACTGGGGATGAGACCAAACAGGAAGCACAGTCTTCATTACTCTGGATTGAAGGACCTTCACAAAAGTCTCAGCATCCCTTGGGAAAGGTGTATCCCCATTAGTGAGGGGCTGTGCAAGCAAATGCTTTGTGAATGATGACAATATAAAAGAAGAAGTCACTAGATGGTCCATCAATTTCCCATAACTAGCTAAAGAGCCATAAATCCAACACCTATCTGAATCTTCCTTGTCATCTTGCTTTGCATTTGCATCATCAGTATCCATGGGTGAAGCAGGGGTCCGATTAACTGTAAAGAGCAGCTGACTGGTAGCTTCAAAGGTAGTTAATACAATTTCAATAACACCACGTCCATACAAGCAATTCAGCACAATAGGGTTGCATGAATCTAGCCTCTCCATTAGAATGTTATCCATAAAGTCAATCACCTTCCCAAAGTATCGACATTTTGTTGAAATGGATTCTTCTGTTCCAGAAAGATTTACACAACGACCACCATAATTCATGTGATCAAAAGCAATGGATGCAAAAGTAGAAGCCACAGATTTTGAAGCAGGACTAACATTCACAACATCATCACGTCGACGTGAAGGTAACAACATTACTTTTCCTAACTCTTGGAATAAATGGGTAATGTGAAATGAAAGCGATCTGACCATGTCACAACAAGAGGTATAATATGGTCTCTGCTTGTCAGATTCCTTCTTATTAGCAGTCCCAGAAGTATCATCTGACCCAGAATGCTGGACCTGACTACTAGAACTTGACAGCATGTTAGAAGGCCCAACTGACATTGATCTATGTTGAGAACCAGGGGAACGGCCCAAATCTCGATACAGATTTATAAGGTTAAAAAACTGAGATTCAATGCTCCATCCTGGTGTTCTCCTTCTTAATAATGGATCAAGAAACTGCCTGAAAGAATTGAATCTTTGCTCTTCAGTTTCACTTGCATCCCCTTCTGCCTGTTGTGAATTAGAAGAACAAATACCATCTTCATCACTCTCAGGCTTTCTATTTTCAAGTAAAGCAATTTGCCAAAGAACTTCACGATGTACAAGCCCGATGTCTTCAAGAACATCCTTACTCCCATTTCCAAATTCCGTAAGCAATGCAGTCAACCAACGATTGTCTTTCGATGTAGCGAGAAATAGAAGGAACTCAACCAGGAAAAGTGAAGAAAAGAAGCCACCATCAGACTTCATCCTGGGATCCAGCAATAAAGGTTCAGATGCTGCACGGAATCCCGCTAAAGCTTTCTTCAAGTGCTCCCTAAGGGAAGAACAGAAGGCCCGTGCCAGAGGAATGGAATGTTGTTGAGCAAACCCTTTAAATACCATGGTGCTATGTAAAGCAATAGACATGCCATCTGAGGATTGTGCAATGGTGGGACGTAACAACAACTTCAATAAAGCTTCAATTCCTGATTTTTCCACAAACAACCTGCATGTCTCAGCATTTTCTATAGTCCTATGAACCAATACCATCAAATGAAACACAGATAGCTGAATAAACTGCTCATCACTTATCCCTTCTACAGCTGAATTTGATGTACCTACAATGCAGCAGTGCCCTTCATTTTCTTTGTTTTTAGAATCTGTTTCCATTGCAGTGCTCTCAGCTTTCCCAGAAAATCCTGTATTATTTCCATCCCCAGAGGATCCAATCTTATGGATGATTTCAATGATAATATCAACACCAGTGCTTCTGAGTGAAGATACATGACGTAGAAGTTCCTCCACAGCATTTGCCAAAGGAACAATAGCCTCATTCATGGCTAAAACATACTTCTTGCTAGTGAAAATGTCAACAAGGAACCGTAGTGATGAAGATTCTCTAACGGCCTCTAACCCTTTGGCATTAAGACAAATAGCCCCAATACCATTTGGAATGCATGTCAAAGCCTTTGATGAAGGAAGTATGTCAGATCCAACTGACAATAAAAACGCATCAGGAAGACCCATTTCATGCAGAGCAGAAAAACATGTAGGATCTTTGTGGATTATTTCACTCATAACAGTAACAGCTGAATAATAAATGTCACCTCCAAACTTATCTACATTCTGAAAAATCAAGCCGAGAGTTGTAGGTAATGAACTGTCATGAGAATGTTGAGATCTGGTAGAGTTCGCAGGGGCATATGTTGCACAACCAAGCGCCTTAAGGGATACCTTTATAAGCCTCTTCTGGGACTGCAATTGATCAGTATTCTGTCTCAAGCTTTCACCAGTAAGCATCATGCTATCAGTTTCTCCAACTAAACCAATGACTCTGTGTACCTCTTTCTGTAATCTCTGAGCCAAAAGTTCAATGCCCCCCAATTCTCTAAACAATGATACAGATGAGCTGCTATAATCCATAAGCTTCTGAAGAGTTTTCACAGCAAAACAGACTAGATGAATATGTGTAGGATCAAAATCCTCCAGCAATGGCAAGAAAGTAGGCACCATACCAGAACCTCTGATATTATTTGCAGAGGTCGATGTTGAAACCACATGGAGCAGATAGAACTGAAGAAGTGCTTCAACAAAGGCAAGAGATGATGGATCATTGGAACTCTTCAACGACAAAATAGCCCTTTGGAGTACATTCAGGAGTATCATGCGGTTCCCACCAGCAAAAGTTAAAGTAGATCCACTGAGTATCCGTGCTCGATTATGTGATGATGTACATGCTGCTAATTGAGCTCCTAAAGCAAGCATTGCAAGTGTTCTAATCGATCCAGATACAACTTCCTCTGTTCGGACAATTCTAATCAATTCATTTGTATATTCTGGTTCATTAGCAAAAAAGGAGACAAGTTCATCCTGGGCATCACCTGACTGCACAAGAACAATGAAAGCAAGTAGGCAAATCCTGCTGTAAAGCCTGCATATTCTAGGAGACCGGAAGGCCCGAGCATATCTGATTCTAGTGAGCAAGGAAAACCTAAGCTCAGAAGGAATGCTATATTGCTCAATGCACTGCTTCATCAATGACAGATCATCTTCTTTGCGCAGATGCAAATCTGGCATGTGTATAACTGTTGTGCCAAGGGAAACTGCCTCTGCATTTTGTTCCTTGCTCTGGGCACTGGAACCATGCAATTCAAAATAAAGGGTAGTACCTATGCGGTAATTTGATTGGTCATGACCAATCTTTTCAACATCAGAAGGAAATAAGCTCAGTGCTTCATCTTGGGCATCCTCATTTGCCATAACACATGCGTACAATCCCAGACCCTCCTCCTTGCTTCCCCAGCCCTGAGCTAGAGACAAAAGATAGCTGTTAACCGAACCACTGCAAATCATCTTTGTACTTCCATGAAGCTTAGAGGGATTAATTTTTACAAGAGCAGAAAGAGTTTCCAATGCAGCAATAAGAATCTCAGGATCTGTCGATGCAAGTAAAAGCTTGAAATGCTGAAGAGGAAGAGGTAAAGATGAAATATCAGAAATAAAAGTTTAAAATATAAAAAAAACAAAACCACTTGACTAAACAGGGGAAGGAATTAAGGAAAATATAATAAATTAAGACCAGCCATAGATAATACACAATTGACCAACTAACCTCTAATCCATCAAAGGAACTCTTGTTTGCACAGTTCTCTAAAATTATTTGCAAGACTCGTAATATTTGCAGAATTGCATGTTTTGGTAATGGGCTGTCATCTTCTAGATTGTCTAACAAAGTCAAATCATTTCTACATGACAAATAAGTCTTGAAGTATGTATCAAAATGAAGCAACAATGGTCTCCAGTGATGAAAATTCCCCTGATGCAAAAAGGAAGGCTTAAGCCCCGGGAAAATAAAATTAATTACTCAATGCAACAAACTATCAGACTAAAATGGCAATACCTTATTGTACTCCCAGCGAAAGCCAGAAAGCGGTATGGCAATATCTTGTAATGGACATTTGATAATCTTCTCAATGAACCCTTTGATCTTAGGAGGCTGAAACCAATCAATCACCAAAATAAAATGACATAACATGGACGTTGGGGAAGGAAATGAATGATCATGTGTAAAAATATAAAAACATGATAAATACAAAGGAATAAATGCAGTTGAAGCAAGTACGCAAACATATTCAACTCCATAAATTTGTCTGCAACAATCAGTGTTGACTGAGGAATAACAGTATTACTCAATTGTTTAGAAAAAGGAAATTGACACCAAATAACATTAAGGAACGAATAAAAATGGAGCAGCAACAATTTAAATGAAGAGCCCTGGTAATTGTCACTGTAAACAAGGCATACACAGAAAGAAGTACCGAAACCTAAAGCTGTTCAAAAGCCAGAAACTGCTATTTTTTCTTTATGGGTAACAGGGTATATTCACACTTCTGTATTCTGTATACAGGAAATTAAACTCATGTAACCTACCACAACCTAAGATTACAGTACACAACACGAAATTAGTGCATTAGAATATCTACATTAGTGAGAAAATAAGAGAAAGTACATGAAAATATGAGAAACAGAGAAAATTGGAGAGAAGAATAAACTGGGGAGAACTCTCTCAAATTTGTAACATTCTGAAAGAACACGTTGATGGGCTCTCTTGGTGATAACTGTCTAACTACCTAAGTCCATTAGTGCTCTAACAGAAACTATGAATACAAAACCATATTATGCTTCAGTGCTAAAATGAAGAGAATGCAACAAAATATAAGCTAAAAAATAGAGTAAACAAACTAGAGTTCTCTCAATTCTGAATAAACTCCATCATCCATAATAAGTCCCTACACTATAACTGTCTAACTACCTCTAAGGAAGTTAAGAGGGGACAGAAGCTATAACCTCTAGTAGTCTCGACTACCTGAAATGCAAATAAACTACACTAAACATAGAATGGGCAGTAAATAAGGATAAAATATCAATTCTACTACATGCGTAGTGCCTGAAATGCAAATAAACTAGGCTAAACATAGAATGAGTAGTAAATAATGATAAAATTTCAACTACTTGCAAGTAATATAGAGTAGAATTGCCGCTTATCATTCAGATTTTAATATTCAGTGTTTAATGGACACAACAACAAAAATGTATCCAGTAGGCCTGAGATCTATCAATACTTACATAAATTTAATCATAGACCAATATTTAGGAAGAACAGATGATCACATGCGGATTATTAAATCGGCTATAGTAAATGACTGGTAAAATCAGCAACTAGGGTAAACCTAACAGTTTAATATACTCAAATTTTGAGATAACAAACTAATAAATATTCCATTATCTTAACTATATATTATTTAGTCCAGTGATGAATACAACAACTTATAAATTTAAAACAAAGAAACTAATTATGCTTCGTTTGTCAATATTTTACATAAACTTGTAGCAAAGGCATCATACATACTGTATATTATAATGGGATAAAGCACCCGTTAAAATGATTTCAAAAAATCAAATAAACACCCAAAATCAAAACAAGTTCAAAACTGAGTTGCTTATTCTAACTTTTCTAGTTTGTGGTAAATAGTTGAGACAAATCCAAATTCAGTCAATATAAGACTGAACTGAAATAACTCATGTTGCCTTTCAAACCCAGTAAACAAAAAAATATAAACTACAGAAACAGTAATGCAGCAATGAATGAACTTCACATAAATGATTATTGATTTAATATCATGTAGCACTATTTCTCCTAACTATATACCAATTTGAAGAAAATAAACTCAGTAATATGCTTCGCTAATTAAATTAAACAAGTCACTTCTTCTAGTGACAGACCCAGTTTTCTTAGCTAGAATAAAAGCTTATCAGGGTTATCTAAAATTAAGATTGGATCTTGTGGTTGAAGCAAAGAAAAGATCATTTCTTCCTCTAAGAGTTGAGACAATTAAAAAAAATCAATCACAAATACAAACAATAGAAAATTTCAATTACAAATACAAGCAATAGAAAATTTCAATAAACAAAAACAGGTACAATGCATATACCAGGTTATCTCAATTATTAAATATCATAAACAAAATGTGTTTCTCTAATTTCCCTTCTACATAAAAACATACAAAAAAAACTTTCTTTCACAAAACAATCCTCATAATAACAAACACAAAAAAAAAAAAAAAAAACTTTTGGTTATCACTATCAGATGAATGAAGTCAGAAAGACAAAATCCACCTAAACCTAAAACACAAACTTCTATCCTTGAAAATGCAAAAAAAAATAGTAAAAAAGAAAACTAAATTTTTTTTTTTCATCACATTATATATCACTGTCAAGCAATAAGAATCCTAACTATGGGTTTCCTCCCCCCTTAAACCCTATTAATAAACCGTCCGCATTAGAGAGAGAACAAACAAGAGATACACTCACAGGCTCAGTGTCCAACTTAACAGAAGGACCAATTGCACCCTCGTTGGACAGAAGCTGACGCAGCCTCGAAGGCCAACTCGATCTTAGGGTTGTCATCTCACCTCAACAGTACACTGAAACACCACCTGAAATCAAACCAAAAGCAAAACCAAATCACAATCCTCCTAATGAAACCGATCAAATTAAAAGTTTGAAAAACAGATTAGGTATATAGCAATCCGCGATTGCACCAAAACTATCAGCTGGTACCAAATCAGCAATTGGCGTGAAAAACCAGATCAAGTTGGTATCCCTAAACAAAGAGTGAGTCAGAGAGAGTGATAAGGTACCAGAGAGATGAGAGAGAAAGGAGAGAGACGCAAACACATCCGAAGAAGTACTGCGATATAAGAAGAGAAAGGAAGCGATAAGAAGAGAAGCGCGAAACCCCAATCAGAGGGAGAGAGAGAAAGAAAGGGATTAGGATCGTTGCTTTGTGTCTGAGCAGTGAGAAGAAATTTTGATTTACTTTCAACACAATTTTTGCTGCCCTCTGAGGGGGCGAGAGAGCATTTTATAGACTGATGACTGAGGCTGGTTCAGTCCTTCATTTCCTTGCTTACACTATGGGTCTTCTAAACGTACCTTTTATTTCCCTTTCTGCCCCTAGGTTTATTGCTTTGTTTCTCTTCTTTGCTTTGTTTCTTTAGTCTTGTTGACTTTTTTTTGTCTTTGAACCATCACATTTTATATATAAAAAATAAATGTTATTCAAAAACATTTTTATTTAATTTTTTTTACTTTAGTTGATGTCACACCAAACAAAAAAAATCAGTATCATTCTAATATTTTTGTCTTTGGAAAAGAAAAATGAACATATTAGATTGATGGTAGGAAAATATTTTTTTGTCTGATGATATAAATTGTTTGCTGGTTTAATAACACATATATAAATATAATGAGGATATAAATATTAAAG
>Ga0123341_1001364_pt1 | contig 18122 bp, 12 predicted proteins | sample Turbeapinknodule_FD_89959 | JGI IMG/M metagenome (GOLD analysis project Ga0123341, IMG submission 89959) | Root nodule microbial communities of legume samples collected from Mexico - Turtle bean Mexico pink nodule | ecosystem: Host-associated > Plants > Roots > Nodule | place: Mexico: Nepantla...
AGTTCAAAGATATTGTTTAGAACAAGAAAATCAATTAAACTGAATTTAATAATGTCAATATATATTAAAAAATTGTTGTTTTTGTAATATTGTAAAACTTATTGGTAGACTATTCCACTGAGATGTAAATATATTATTTATTGTTTGAATCTACTAATGGTCAAAGATTTTTAAAAATAATCAATCTTATCTAAAATATAATTCAAATAAAAGAGTTCAAATGCCCAAATTTGAATGGACCATTAAGATAAAAACAAACCTAAAAGTGAGTATTTAATAAGTAAATGACTCAAATTGTCCCTAAAATTTTATGATCTCTAATATTACTGTGATCCCTGTTACATATGGTGACGTGAGTGGTTATACCAAACGTAGTTTGTCGAAAATACAATAAGTAAGAGTGTAATTTATTCAATAAGTTATTACATATTAATAATTAAATAAATAATATGCCTATAGAATGAATTAAAACTGATTCGATAATTTGTAGTTATAAAATCGTAAATTTATTTATGTAAATAATATATTAAAAAAGAAAAAAAAAATACTACCTCAATACTTATGTTACCATCATTCTGGCTGGATTAGAATTCATCTTTTTATTTTATGGTTTTAGAGCAGAAAAAAGACCAAACCTTGAAAAGAGGAAGAGGGTTTGTTCCGATTCTAGTTCTAGTTGCTGTAACAAGCTTCAATTGCAGTTTTAGAACGTGGGAATTCATCTTTTTATTTTAATTTTTATTTGTATTTCAAATATTAAAAATATAACTTTTAATAATAATCTGTTTATTAATCTCTGAAACACTGATTTTAATAAAAAAAAGTTATATTTTATGTGGAAAGGGTAGGAGCATCCTTCTTTATCGTTACTTGTGAGATTCCAGTTCAGGAGCTAAAGTTTGGACTTAAAAGAGTGTGTAGCCTAATTTTTGGGTTTAATTTTGTTCCAACTTGGGGTGTGTCTTCTGGGTACTAAGTGAGAGGCAGAACATAGCCACGCGTGGAGCACATACCAAAAATACCCTTTTTGGAATTTCATCTTAAGGCAGCTTTGAAGTTGAAAAGGTGTGATATAAAATTATAATCCTTGCATGCGCAAAGAGATTGTATTCATACTTTATACTTTTACATATATTGGTTCTTAATATAATGTGTGTATGGTTTTTGACCCTTGGAGAGTGTAGAGACTGCGGTGGGTTCTTCTTTTAAGATATGGTTGCCAAGGAATTTTTCAAAACACCTTTTAATTTGGCACTACTTGAAACAAAGAATATGAATAAGAAATAATACAGTTATGTAGCAGAAAGCAATGTTTTGTTAGGCTCTTCTTTTTACGTCCTTAGTTTTCTTCCTCTTCATACTGCACATGCTATTACTATTCACATAAATAGAAGCAAGTGGCATGGTTAGGTTGTGCAATTTGAACCAACATTTTAATAAATCTCTGTTTGAAAATATTAGTAGCTTCAAAATTTTATATTAAGAGTGAAGTTATAAGGAAATTATTTACATTAGAAAGTAATTGTCAGAAGGGGTATCGTTTAGTGTGTGTATATTAAAAATGCTAAATAGAATTAGTTTATTATAATAAATAATTGCATTCAATTGACCAAAAAAAAGTTAGACATGCTTTACTTTCATCAAATAGCATATTTTGTTTACTAAAGCAACTATTACTTTGAAATATTTAATGAGCGGCGATAACTTGGTATATACTCAAACTTCCAATATGCATTTTAGAGCGTCGATAAAGGAACCCAATCAACTTTTTATCACCAAATTAAGTTTTAATCAATCTAAGGTTCAATACAATCATGATTTGATGATGGACACAGAAACGAACAGCTAGTAATGGATCTCGATTTCAAGCCTAGAAAAGTAAGATATGTTGGAGAAGTATCACGTATTTTAAATGCCATTAAATAACTTCAGAAATTTCGAATGCACTGGCATAAATAAATTCGGTGCCATGAAAACTCGATTCACTGTTCTCTTTTCCATTGCGAATTCATTACTCCGCTTCGGAGAGGGAATTCGTGGTGTAACTGACTGAATGTTACTGATTGATTACATGTAACGTGACCATTATGTGCGCAATCTTCTGAGATAATGACACCAAACTAAATCAAAATTGCATATTACATTCTCGATGACACCCAAATCTCGCGGGCTAAATCGATTATCAATTTCTAGTTTTCTTCTTGCCTCTTTTCTTTGCACTAGTTTCTGGCCCTTCAGCCTCCTCAGCTTTCTGCTCATCTTCTAAGAGAGCCAGCTGCAGTGTCCAAAGAAAATAACTTGAAACTCAGTTAAAAGAAAAATGGCTTCTTTTAGGGGCAAATTTCAAGAAATACTCTACAAATGAGGGTAGGTGCGTGTGTAACAAAAGATTACCTCATCAAGAATAGGTTTGAGCTCCCTGTACCGTGCTTCGGCAAGATCAAAGCCATCCTTGCGGAGTTCCTATGACCGAGCAGAATTTTACCACAAAGACATGAGGCATTCATCAGTATGTAAACTATATGAACACATGCATTTGTTTGTATATATGAAAAAAAGAAAAAGGGTAGCGGAAGGAGCTTAAATTAGAGCTAGATGAATATCAAAATAATTATACTCCCGTTCATTTCAAACTGGCAAAAGACAATTTTAGGGTGAGCTCGTTCAATAAGTAAAAATGAAGCAGTGCAAATTTCAAACATAATTTACACTGCAGTTTCATGGTACAAAAAAAAGTGAAACAGTTGGAAGTTGGGTACAACTCATTTACATTTCGTCTCACAAAATCTGGCCACATAATGAATTGACCAAATTATGAAATACGTTCCAAATTAAAAGTATTATTAAAATTCTTATCATGCAAAATCTGTTACAATAATGCAAACCAAGAAAGTAAAACCACCAAAAATCCAAAAAGTAATAGAATGGATTTTGTCCAGCATGCACAAATGGATTGCTGGTACTAAGTGCAAATGAATGAGCTAAACAAATGCCTGGAAACTCTAGGCAAATCCTCGTGTCCAAAATAATGTTCTTTTCCAACGAAATTGTACCAATCAACTAGCATCATTTTGTGGGTTTTACATCCAAGTTTTTTTATACATGTATTTTACTGTCATTTATCAATTTTTGCACATTTTACCAACCCTTTAAATGTCTAATGGTGCGCAATTGTGTTATGGGAAAAAAGGCTTTTAAAAAAGTGAAATCGCTTCATTTTGCAAAAATTAGTAACAAAATGATGTTATGCTTTTTTTAACCTTTTTTCTGACACATCACCACATAATTGTACAATTAAGGATTGATAAGATGTGTAAAAAATGAAAAGTATGGCAGTAAACAGACGCATATTGCCACATAATCATGTGAACAAATGCATGAACATCCAAAATAAGAAAAAAAAGAAAAATTAAATCAAATACTATTGGTAAGCAGATCAGACCAAAATTTATGGTTTTTGAACAAGGAGTTGGATACTTTGAGTTGAGTTAAACAGAAAAACCAGCAGGAGTTTCTTTTATTCCTCCTGAACTACTGATATCCAGAGATAAGATATTTAGAAACAAAATAAATATGGGAAAGAGAGAACAAGTTGTTCGGACAGAAGAGAAGGGAAGAGTGGGATCGGATAGATAAATAGGGGGAGTAAGAGTGGAATATTCCTTTAGAGAATTTGAAAGTTCGTATTAAAGGGGAAATTCAAAGAAGAAATCTTTCCTTATTTTCATGCACTCAATAAAATTGTTCATTTCCTTTGCTTGTTTATATCAATTTGTAATGTCTCGCACAACAAAAATCAAATTACTAAAAATCAAATAATCTACAAGTGACGTTATAAGAGAATAATATAACTAAAGAAAGAAAAGAGAAAACCTACTTTTCCAGTGTGTTGAGTATGTTCATGGGCTGCCATTTGCCAATACATATTTGTACGCTTGTAGAAATCCCTCAAGGATTCTCCTGGCTGTAACATAAAGAAATCAATTGAGAAAGATGAGGGGTGAAGAAAAATACTAATTGAAAGGCCAGTGATGATTTCAAAGGCACAAACAAAACCACATATATAATACAATCAAAGCCCAGTGTGTATACACTTGTTTCAAGGTGTAATCAACAGTCTCAAAGGTATTTAAAAACTAACAATACATTACCATTGGTGTTCTCTGTGAATCAGACAAGCCAAGACTGGCTCTAATCTGCTCTATCCGTGACCTCCTTTCTTTCCTCCGGAGATTCTTTCCCACACCTTTGATTAGAGCAACAGCATCTCCCACCTGAACTGATGCATTATGAGCCTGGTAGTGATCAAAAGGTGAAGCCAAATTAATGATGTAGGAAACCTTGTTTTGGAGAAAAATAAACTCTGGTCATGAAAACTTTATCTCATGTGTTTGAATATATCTGAGGGAATAGCAATTTCATGTTTTAAGGAAAGTACCTTAGAAATGCTTAATGTCTATAACGAATTACAATTTTGGCAAGAGCAAATATGATTTCACAAGTTACTGGTTCAACAAGTTTATTTTTTGTCCATCAAAATATTATTCACTGTAAGCTGTTAAAGATACGGTACCATGCAGCAAAAAACAAAGTATCTAAGAGAGAACCCATTTTGTTACCATTACAAATCTTAACAAGAAAAGTGGGAGTAAATGCTTCAAAATATCCAGAAAAAGAGAGAAAAATCAACAACTCACTAACGAATTGAAATAATGAAAGCAAAGTATAATAGAGGCACAATTCCAAAACAATAGTATATTATGTTGTTTTCTCCCCTTTTTTCTGTTGGTGTTAGATTTAATAAATTATTTCACCTCCTGTACACAGATGTCCCATTTAATAGAAAACCTAAAATATTTTTTTAATTTATAAAATTATTACAGCTATCTCAAAATGCTATCACACTTATTATATATTCATTAACAAATGATGTTGGCTCGTGGATGTTGTGTGGTCAAATGCCAGTTTTATCCTTCTTTATTAGATTTCAACCTTAAATATTGAGAAAAGGGGAAGAACCCTTCATTTGGTGAAGTTGCACGGAAGATTCAATTTGGTGCCGGCCATTTGAACCTTAATTTTAGCCCTTAATTTCAGCTTAAACCAAATAAATTAGTGTCCCCCTTTTTATGTAATCTAAACATAATGCAACAGGACCTAGCACTGTTTTGGGGCTGATTGTACCCTTGTTTATTTTTCTAAAAACAAGGGTTTTGACTAGGTTTTCAGTATGTGACATGACAATAAAAATAGGAGAGGAGGGAATAATTCATTCATTTTTTTTCTTGCTTGAATTACACAGTTAGAATGTGCACCTCTTCCTCCTCCTCTTCCTCATCATCATCCTCATCAGTTGAACTATCCCCATCGGATTCATCCTCATCACCATCTTCATCTTCTTCATCATCTTCTGAAGCTTCCACCCATTCAGATTCTGAAGCCTGGGTTGAAGAAACTCCAAGTCAGATTATGGCAAATAAAGCAAATATGCGTGTATTTTAACCAGGAAATTAGAATCACAATAAATACTTAGATTAAATAAGCTGAATAAAAAAAACTATATTAACAGCATCAACGATTCAGCACAACTCATATTCAGAGACCTTTTGTACATTGAAATCAGAAGATAAGTCACCCAGTTCACCACATTATAATTTGTAATTAAACCCTGATATATATATTCCCAAATTATTTTAGGAGAAAAACCAGAAAGGCATTTCTTCCTTCAGTGGTTAAATCTCATTTTAAGATATTGAGAATGAGACAGTAAAAATAAAAATTAAGATCATAAGATATTACTTTGTAAAAAATCATTGTAATCTGATAGATCTAATCAGTAGCACATATTTAGTTGTGACTTTTCTAATAATACTTAGTGTTGTGAGTAATGAGGTGTCCTGGACCTTTGGAACTGGGTAAGGTACAAACATTCACCAATTTTGCAGTAGCAGACTTGTATCAGTCAACAACTCAGATTATTTTTTGCTTAACCATTTATTAACAGAGAAAAAGACAGACAGAGCTCCTAAAATAGAACAATTGGATATTTAGTCGTAAGAACAGAAAATGTATAATTATGAAAGAGACTTGGGTGCATTTGGTTTCCTACAGGTATAATATAATATAAATTATAATTACTTTGAATCTATGGAATATAGCATGCTATAGCGGCCCCTGACCACTATTTGCACTGCCATAGTGTTGCACTTTGCTGTAGCAGTGTCAGTGGCCATAATAACGAGATTCACCGTGTCACTGCACCACTACACTGAGGGTGTCCAAAAATCCTGAGAATTAACTCCTATATTAATGTTACAGGGCCCTTTTATGAAAGGTAAATTTTAAAAAAAGGGTTTCAGCTAGAAGAAAACCCTTCCTAAGTTCATGACTATCATATCATGCCTCACTTGTCTCCTCTCCAACCCTGCGACCACCCTATGACCCTTGTAGAAACCATTGTGCGACCCTCTCTCCAGCAACCTGTCTAGCAGTATTTTTACTCTTTTTTTTCTCTTCCTTTAGTTTTTTCTTTCTTGTAATACTGTTCTCATATTATCAATAATCTCAGTTTTATTGTAAAACCATTTTCTATCTTTTTGTCTCCAATGAGACTTTTTTCTATTTTCATCTCTTTGCTCCATCTGTTAATTCTCACTGTGGTCTAAGTCTCTGATGTCTTTAAGTCCTCTATCTCCCAAAGATCCAAACTCAATTCCTTTAGTCTCTATCTCTTTAGTTAGACATGGTATGCTTCCTTACTATTTACTCCATTGTTTGGTTAAGAGCTAAGACCTATAATTTTTTTTTAGAAGTTATGAACATGTCAAATATCTTTGAACTTTTTTTAGTATTTATATGCATTTAGTATGAATTATATAAACTGTATAACATATTGGAAAATAGAGGTATCTTAAATTCACAACTATGGTATAGAACATATGCATGTATTGGTAAAAAGGTAGTTAAGAAAAAATAACAGACCGGTATAATGCACTTCCATTCATCAAGTTTGCTAAGGTTCAAAGAATACAAATCGTCAAGAGTGATTTCTTTATCTTTAATCTCCATCATTCCACCATATACATATAATGTGTCTCTTCCAACGGCCATGCAAGCATTAATACGTCCACATGGCTTCACTGCCTAGAAAATTTGGAGGAAAAATCTCATTAATAAATAACTGGGTAAAAAATGGAAGTAGTCATAAGATTGTTCGTCCAAAATGATAACCTCAGGCAAAGAACTTTGAAGGTCTAATTGAGCACCAGATTCCTTGGGCTTTCCATCAGAGTTCGTAATTTTTTCACCATCAACAATAGACATGTTTGAAGCTATATTTTTGGATATATCATCAGTGTTGCTTTCTTCATCCTCTGACTCCACAGTTTCTTCTCTTGCTGTACATGCTGGATTTATCTTCTTGTTGACATCATCAGGACAATTTTGTTCAATTTTTTTTAACTGCAAAACCCATTTAATTAAGAAACAAAGTAACATGCAGAACAGTCCACAGAATGAGTTTTAAAATGTGGAGCAATTGTCTTGAGATCAGATGTATATATGCATGACATCCAATCAATATACCTTATCTTTTGTGGACTTTTCCTTTCTTAACTCCAGAGGATACCTATCACCCAAACAAGATTAAATAATATAATTAGGAAACATTAGATACGACGGCAGTAGCACACTTATGCTCTAACCAGTATATCCAGAAAATCATCAATGAGTAAAATGCAAAATTACAATGACTTAGACTCAAGACCCAACGAAAGAATTCAGTTCAGAAATGGCAACTTTAGAATATAACATGTTAGGCACCAACAGAATGTGGGACTCACCAGCGATTGGTGTCTAACTGAAACCCGTAAAGTTCATTCAAAAACAAGCTCATCATTACATCACCTGCACAGTGTTGACGCAATTAGGATACTGACCTTACAGCAAGCATAAACAACAAAATATACCTCCTCTAAACGGAATTTGAGCAGACTGTCTGATCTAATGAATTGTTTACAAACATTATGCCAAAGAGGATTACTTCCTAATCACTTGCTTTAAAAATATAAGCTGTCAGAAATTGCAAAAATAATATCCATGAAACAAAAAGATAACCTTGAACTTCTATATCCACAACGCCACCAAATAGCAGAGCCCTCCTCTTATGAACAGACATTGAAAACCCAGCACGTGGTCCAGGAGGCATTCCACTTTTCTTCACCTGAAAAGAAGGGAGAAAAGATGAAAACAAAATTAGTTATATAAAAAGATAATAAAATGATTTGTCCTAAGTGTCAAGGGTGTATGAGTCTATGGAGGGAAGAGAGGGAGATGCTAATATGAGAGACAAATATTACATAGTCAAATTGAAGCATAAACGAAGAAGTTTGTGCTTCTATTGAATGCTGACTAAAGTAATTTTAGTTAGTGGCCATGGGAAAGTAAGATACACAAAAAGCTCAAACTTGCCTAAGAAAAGGAATATACAAATTTACTCGATATTAAACTTAACCCCAAAGCACTACCTTGTTCCATTCCCAAGTCTTAGGATCGAGTGACCACATATCTGAATGAACAATTCCTTTCTCAGAGTTGCTCTTATCAGATGAAACTTCTTTTGAATAGCCACCATACAAAAATATCTGCAACGTGAAAAGAACTCTGTAAAGAAGAAAACAGTCTAAACTTCAAAACTACTAGGTAGAAGAGTCACACAAATCAATCACAATTATGAAACAGCAGATCAGGGAAAACTTTACTATAGTGATGAGCATAATAATAGATATTAGTTAGTTAAACATTATATAGTTAGATAGCCGGTTAAAGAAACAAGGCAAGTTGCCTATAAATGAGTGAAGGTGGAGAGAGCGAGAGATCTCTTGCCAAAATTAAGAGAATTAGAGCCTTTGGGCTTTGGGAAGTGCAGGCCCTTTAAGATCTTCAGACTGGGGACTTCTGGTGAACATAGAGTTGCATATAAGGAGCTGATCTAGGTCTCTCAAATCAAAATATATGGAGCAGTGTATTGTTTTCTAGGGAGATTTTCCCTATTTTCACGCAATGAAATTCAATCTAGCCTTTTTGATACCAGTTCTAACAAATACAATACAAGTACTTAAAAACGAAAATTATTAGCTTCATGTAAGAGAGATCAGTATTTTACTCACATCATCTTGGTAAACAAACAATTGAAAACCACTACGTGCAGTTGGCCACATTGCTCCAGGTTTAGGCTTTATTTCTTGCCACTAAAGCACAAAATCACATTGTCATTAATCGAAATTCCTGAACAAGAAAACATAAAATGAAACAGCCTGATGTTTTGGTGCTGAACTTGAACAGTAAACAGCATTTTAACAGGATAAGCCAGGTATTTAGACATATTTACCTTGAACTGATCAAGGTCAAATACAAATAGATCATTGTAGTACCTGCATAATTAATTAAAACGTCTTAAAACCTGGCAAAGAAATGTTTACTTACCTTTTAAACATATCCTCTAACAGAATCTCTAACAAAAATGATGACTTACACCTTCCTTGTTTCTACTTGCTTCATGTGTACATGGGGGTTACAAGTTGAATTACCATCTTGAACCTTATTAATGTCATGCTTGTTACATTAACTTATGTTGTAAGTATAGAAATAAGGAGCAAATATTGTATAATGAAGAATATTTAGATTATATGTATTATTAGTTTAGAAACATTTTTATTTATTTCAATATCATATCTTTATTATTAGATGACACCAAATCTCCTCTATTTATTGTTTTGATTCCTTCTTCTCAGTACAAATAAAACATTTGTATAGTCTCATACATAAGTGCACGCTTTCAGCTCCAGGACTCTCTCTTTCGTATAGTTTAACAACTTTAAAAATCAATCACCACTGACCAAACATAACCACATGAGTCTCAAGTGGTATCGAAACAAAAGAAAACTCACATGAGTCTCAAGTGTTGTACATCAACAGTCATACACATGCAAGCAAACGTGGCAGGACCAAAAGTAATTCCTTTCCCTTAAAACAAAAATTATGTAACAAAGAGATTCATGTTGCCATGTTATATACATTTTCAAGCAGAGAAAACATATGAAGAAATCATATAACTTGAGTTCACTAGAAGCTCAAATTTGGCTTCTTCCCTGCTTCAATTACCTGTAGACTTAATTAGATTTATGTTGAATCACGGATAATATATTAGAACTCACTTTTCAAAACCAAAGCACTTTAATTCAACTATTAGCTACAACAAGCCTTTCGTCTGCTGCCAAGTTCTTTTATTTTTTCAATGAGAGGAAATCACATACATATAATTAACACAATTCCGTACAATAAGAAAAGTAAGAAGCATTAACAACCTCACTTCTCGGAGAGTGTCATAGAAGCCACCAAAAAGAATAATCTTGTGCTTGTACAATATCTGTAAATTAACCAAAATAATTTGACACAAGGCATTACAATAAACAAATACATGATGAAACTGGATTAATATGAATGTCACATGATATTGGAGGAGGGGGGGCACGTGTGATTAACTACTAAAATAAAGATTCATAACTATGATATCACAAACAGGTTCCTAAACGTAGCAACAACAAGAAAATTCCACACAAGCACAAATAAGTTGGACTGGACATGTCATGCATTTCTCTGTAAAAAACTAAGAAAGTTCAAAATGAAACGGGAGGAAGGGAGAAATGCCAAGGTTTCAGGCTTTTCCCAGTTACAATGTGAAGCAACCACCCTTAATGTATGCAAAATAGGATGCATAAAATAGATATGATAACAGCAATAACAATCAATGACAAAGATGTTTAATAGGTTCTTAGCTACTGCAGTCAGCCTCCGCTAGAATGAATGCTCTGTGCTTGGAAAATGCAATATAGTAACAAGTGCAAACAATATGATGATTCAAAAAGGTCAATTAATTGAAAAGACAAAATAAACATTCAATACGTATTTTGTCATCATTAGATGGGGTCAGTCTAACAAGAATTGAGATATGCAAGTAATCCAACCTTGCAGCTGGTTAAAGAGCAAACAGAACAAAAGAAACTTCTGTATTCCCAATAGCAGAATCTTGCACTATTTATTGGGTTATTGCTACTTCAACAAGGATGTAGTCAAATCAGCTTAAGCAACAAGTTAAAATATTGCTCGTGGATTGATTTCTGACATGGCTGTATACTCTATAAATGGGAATACTATACTACTACATTGAAATGAACCAAATCAAGCAGTAATGCGAATCATTTAATTTTGATGTTCTAACAGAAGTGAAAACGTGTTATATACACATAAGTTGTAATTCTCTTTTCACATTTGCAATGCAATCCAGACAATAGTATGAAATTATTCAAGTTGAGCAGAATATCATGCATTGTCAGAAACAAACATATCAAAAACCTGTTTGACTAAGGATTCAATAATCTGATACCCTTACAAGTAAATCAATGAGTGCACTATCAAGAAAACCATAACATACCATTCGATGTCCTGAACGAGGACTAGGGGACCCTTTCAAATTAAGCTGCTCCCACTGATTTGTTTTCAGGTCCAACATCCAAAAATCCTAAACAAATCAAAATCCAAAAACAACATCACCAAATAGTCAAATCCAATACACCGAAACCACATTCTCGTCACATAACAGAAGCAATGTAATGCAAGCTTAACCTTGTAATGATGAAACCGCTCTTGGTTTGGAGACGTAAACTCACCACCTAAACCACAGACAAAAATGAAACATTCATAACCACAAATTTTCTGTGTGCAGCCCAGCAAAGACAGGTGAATTCAATGACTAAGAACAACAAAATGTTAGATTTTGTTTGGATAAACTATTCCACAGGTACTTACTTCAGGAAAAGAAAACCAAATAATTTTTTCATAAGCTAAAACTAACTTATGGACAAAACTATCTAAAGCTAAAACTAGCTTCTCTAAAAGATCATCTTTTAATTTTAAGTTGTGAGAAAAGTTATTTTATTTTTCCTCCTTAATCTATACTTCTCAAAAAAAATAAAATTATCCAATCAAACTCTAATTCCACTAAATTCATCGGCTAAGTGAATCACACGACACTATTCAACTCAATTAAAAACTAAAGTAAGGTGAATTACCAAAAATATAAATATAATTCTTCCACGCAACCGCTTGGTGAGCACTGCGCGGAGGAGGACTATTAGGACTCGAAACCAATTTCCATTCCAGCTTCTCCACGTCATACCGGAATAGATCGCCGTACACGAAAGTCTGCACGATTTCACATTGCAGCAACAACTCACTCATAAATCATATCAATCAGTCAACAAATAAGCACAATTGCGTTTGAATTCAAACTCGTAACCTTGTTCCCGTTGTAGAATTCCCCGCCGTAGAGAATCAACTCGGTCTCTTTCAACGGATTAACGGTGAGCTACACAAGAAGGCGTCAAAACGGAAATCGCAACGGTGAGAGGTGAAAAAGTGAGAAGTGGAGTTAGCGGCGTTACCGAGCAGTTGGAGCGAGGAGAAGGCGCGGGAACGTTGTCGTCGACCTGAACGTCCTTCTTCTTCGCTTCCTCTTTTTGAATGCTCAACTGCGCGATTCAAGAGACGCAAATATATACAATTTTGTTTGAGGAATTGGTTTGAGAATGGAAAAGTGAGGTGAACGGAAATAGAGAGAGTACCAAAATGGCGTCGATATCGTCCTCGGGAGAAAGCTTCTTGGTTTCCCTGCGAGCTTTCTTCTCTTCGGCTTTTGCGGTTTTTTTCTCGGTTTTCTCTTTGCCTTTGCCGGGTTTCTTCGTCTTCTTCCCCATCTTACTCAGAACACACACTGAAGTCTAAACCCCACGCCGCAACAATGTGTGCCCTTCCTTAGACCCTGTGTCGCAAATAGTAATTCGTATATTGCATATATGGTTTTAGATTAAGGCATTCAATTTTTGGTGTGATGTTCCTAATAGTTTCATTTCATTTCAACCATAGACAAATACATGGTATTTTTTTTTACAATAAGATGTTTTTAATAAAAAAAATTGTCATAAATCATACTATTTAGTTCGACGGAAAATTAATGTTTTATCTTTGAATATATTTTTCTTCACTTGTTTGGTGCTCTGTCTCTATCTTATTTTATTCTTTTGAGCTTACAAGTAATTAATAAGTTTATTTTGGTTTATATTAGAGTGAATCTGTATACTTATATTTTTTTATATTTTGAAAAATAAATTAATTATTTTAATAGTTAAATAATTAAAATTATAGTAATGATTAAATATGGGTTGAATAGGGTATTGACTAGTAAAATTGTTGAATAGAGGAAGAAAAAGTTCGGAAAAATTGTTGAAAGGAAAATGATAGGTTAACAATTTTGTATAAATTTGATGTGATGGATTTAAAAACTAAATATATATAATAAATGATAAATTTATAATTAAATGATATAAACAAATATTAAAATAATAATATTAAGTGTTGTAATATGATAGTAAAAAAAGAAATTTGGGTTGTATATGTATAATTAACCTTGTTAAAAATAGATCTTCTTGCAGTTCTGGTTGTAATTGTGTGGATTTATCGTGGTTGGTGGTGGGTATGAAGGTTTTAAGGATTATCTTTTGAAAAAAGTGAAAAAAGTTTGTCATTGGCTTGTACCATTTTCACAGTTTAAGTTGTTTGATGCTGCGTTGTTCTTTATATTGAGTTAATAGGTTATCTTGCTAGATTTAAGATAGTATTGAATTTTGATATGTTAACTTTTGAGTTTTTTTTTTGGTTGAATTTTGATTTATATTAGTTAATTTATCTTGGGTTTAGTTTGATATACACTTATTTTTTTAATTGGTTGAACTTAGTTTTGTGATGCGAGAGTATGATTTTGGTGTCACTATCACAGTGTTGTATTTCAGCTTGTTGCGTTCTTCTCTTAGTTGTATATTGAAATGGCCATCGTAGTATATGGTGTGTGATGGTGTGATTTTGCAATAGTTTTAGGCTCCTTGCTACATCATTTCTTTAGCCACCCCATAAACAATAAAATTTCTAAATTACCTTAGTAAAAAGTTAAAAACAGAAGACAATGTTTTATAGTTTGTTACTTAGTGAAAAAGGTGAGGTGGCGGTGGTAGGTTGATGTTGGGGGCAGTTCGTTCGTGGTAGAGTCATTCTCAAATGAGTTTTTTAGGTTCCTTGCACGTGTGCCCTTAATATTTTATATTTTGACTTATCCGTCGGATCAACGGATTATATAATTATGTTCTGGATTATGTAACACAAAACTTAGTTTTAGATTTGGAATAACATTTCAAATTATTCAATCTGACATTTATTCCATATTAGATAATCCAGAAAGTTAATCTGGATCCTTAACTAAGTTTCGAGTTATATAATCTGAAACACAAGTAACACTTACATTAAAACTTTTAGTTTAGGAATTTGTACATATACTTGATCTGGAAATTAACCAAAACACATGTTTTCAGAATGTGTAATCCGGTAGTAATATTTTAAGTTATAAAAGGACTTATGAATTATCCAATCCGAAATTCATTTTATAACTTAAAATATGACTTATGGATAACCCAATCTGGAAGTCATTTTTTAGTTAGCAAATGACTTATGAATTACCCAATTCATAAAGTATTTTTTAGTTATCAAAGAAGTTATGGATTACCCAATCCGAAAGTTATTTTTGAGTTATCAAATGAGTTATGGATTACCCAATCCAAAAGGGAAATTGAATGATGTTTAACATGAAGAAGGAGTTGCGACGCATGAAGACCTAAACCTAATTTTTAAAAACCGAAAGTTTGGGCCAAAGGCCCATTTCAACCTTTACTTAATAAAATTTTAATTAAAATTTAAATGTTGAATGTGTTGTGTGGTATGCAACTGCATGTTGTTAAACCCTAATTAAAAGATCAAAACTCACTTAAAATTAGGCTTTTTGGACCTATTTTTGGCCCATTTAAAACATTATAACTATTTTCATCCACTACACATTTTTTTATCTATGCCACTACACATTATCTGATTATTTCTCCCTGCTACCACTGCTTGTTGTCGCCGACCACCGTCGCCAACGGTTGTCGCCAGTTGTCACCGTCCGCGACGGTTGAAGTGATTTGTTTTTCTTCTTTTTTTCACAGAACATCCCACGTAAGTGATTTAGGCTGGAAACATTGTCATCCATTGGATGAAACAAATTTAAATTCAACTGTTTGTAACTACTGTGGGAAAATTATGAAAGGGGGAGTTACTAGGGCTAAAGAACATTTGATGGCAAAGAAAGACAATATTGTTGCTTGCACCAAGACTCCAAAAAATGTGAGAGAAGAACTTTGGAAATTATTGAAAGAAAAAGTAGTCTCTTCTTTTGTTAATCCTGTATATGGTGCGACCTGTGATAATATTGAAAGTGAAGATGAAGTTGAAATTTCCACCGCTAGTAATGATAGGGGAAAAATATTGGTGGAAAAAAAACCCAATGGATGTGTTTTTTAGAATTCCAATTGTTGCAATAGAGAGGAGAAAGAGAGAACAACTCGGGCAAACTAGTATTAAAGAAGCATGTGACAAGAACTTAAAGGCATCAGTTCATTAATATATTGCTCAATTTTGGTATCAAGCAGGCTTGTCATTCAATCTTGTAAGATTGAAGAGTTTTTAAGATATGATTGATGTTGTAGGTGCTTATAGACCTAATTCACTAGCTCCTACCTATCATGATATTAGAGTTCCACTCCTCAACAAGGAAGTTGAGTACGCCGAAAAGTTGTTGAAAGACCATAAATTGCAATGGAGCAGGCATGGTTGTTCTATGATGTCAAATGTATGTACTGATCGGAAGTAACAATGTTTGGCTAACTTTTTGTGAGCTCTTATGTAGGGAGAATGTTTGTCAAGTCGATTGATGGTTCTAAATTTGTGAAGACAGAAGTAAAGCTCTTTGAGATGCCTGATGCCCTTGTGGAGGAGATTGGAGAAGAAAATGTGGTTCAAGTTATCACAGATAATGGTAGTAATTATGTCTCTGCTGGTAAATTATTGGAAGCAAAAATACATAATATTTATTGGACTCTTTGTGCTGCCCAATGTATAAATTTGATGCTTGAGGACATCCGAAAGATTCATTTGATAAAGAATATTATTCAAAGAGGAGTTAGTCTTGTTGGCTTAATCTATATCCATTATAGTTCCTTGAGTTTATTGAGACAATTTACAAATAAGAAGGAATTGGTAAGATATGTAGTTACAAGGTTTGCTACCTTTTATTTATCATTACAAAGGTTGTATCAAGAAAAGGGAAATTTGAGAAAAATGTTCACTTAAGATGAATGGAGTAAGAACAAGTTGCATAAGGAAGCTAATGGGAAAGAAGCTACAAAAATTGTTTTTATGCCTTCGTTTTGGAATCATGTTGTATTTTCTCTCAAAGTCATGGCTCCTCTTGTTCATGTACTTCATTTGGTTGATGGAGAGAGAAAAACAACTATGGGTTATATATATGAAGCAAGGAGAAAGCCAAAGAAACAACAATGAAGTCATTCAATAACCATGAAAGTAAGTACAAGGATATATTTAGAATCATTGATAATAGATGAACATGTCAACTTCATCGCCCTTGCATGCAGCTGGTCACTTTTTGAATTCATAGTTCTATTATTATAATCCGAAAATGGAAAATGATTTGGAAGTTACAAATGATTGTATGCTTACATCAAGAGGTTGGTGTCAAGTAAAGATGTGCAACAACAAAATTTAACTGGGTTGTCTCTTTATAAGAGTGGAGGTGGATTCTTTGATGATGACTTTGCCAAAGAATCAAGGAAGACCACAACCCCAGGTGAGACAGTTAAACGCTTTCTAAATTGCGTTAACATATAAATTATATCATACATTCTAAGTTACTTTTTTTACTTTTATAGCTCAATGACAGAAGAATTATGGACACGCAACTCCCAACTTACAAAAGCTAGTAATCAAGATTTTAAGTTTGACATGTAGTTCATCGGGATATTAGCGCAATTGGAGTGTATTTGAGCAAGTAAGTAATAATTATTTTTCATGACAAGACTCATTTCATTATTATCTTGTAGGATGTAGAAATAAATTAATTCACATTATACTTGCAGATTCATTCCAAAAAAAGGAATAGACTAGAGCACAAAATGTTGCATGATTTGGTTTACGTAAAATATAACCAACAACTTGCTCAAAGATACAATATTAGGGATGAAATAGACCTTATTGTACTCAATGACATTGATGAGTGCAATGGGTGGTTAGTGGGACAAGGAGATGATGATAATGATAATGATATTGAAGAGGGGGGAAATGAGTTGGTTTTTTATGATGATGCCACTCGTAATTGGGCAAATGTTTATGAAACTTCAAGTGTTGGAGAACCAATAATTTACACAAGGAGACAAACAACCAGTAAAATAAAGTTACCATCAAGTGGTGATAGTATTGTCATTGACTCTTCCTATGCTTTTAAGAAAGGTCCAACTGCAACCTTATCGCCAACAAGGAAGAGGAAAAACAAGATTAAAATTGGGGTTGGAAATGAATTGCATGATAGTTGATTTTGAGTTTGAAAAATTACTTAACTTTGACAAGTTTCTCTGAAGAGGAAGAGGAGGAGGGATATGCCAAGACAATTATGTTAGAATCGAAGAAGAGTCAGATAGTTAGAAACATAAGACAATTTCTTTTGTGTTTTGTTGTTATTTTATGTTTTGAACTTTAAATTTGTGATGTTTTGATTTAATGTTATTGTTATTTAAATCTTTAGACATAATATAATCTTTAGTTATGATTGTCTCTTTCATTATTTTTGTATTTTTTTAAGTTATTTATATGTATATATTATATTTCATTCAATCACCCATAATCCATTATGTTTTTCATTATAACTCTATAAAAGATTTTTAGATCTCCAATATGATTTGTTATCTTGATATCATAACACTGAAGAAGACCTTGTATAGCAATGTGAAAAAAAAAAAAAAAAAAAAAACTAACCAAGGAAAAAAAAAAAGAAAAAAAAAAAAATTTTTTTCCCTTATAATAAACATCCTTTTTCCTAAAATATATACAACACAACACAAAATACATATAAATAA
>Ga0123341_1001365_pt1 | contig 18121 bp, 8 predicted proteins | sample Turbeapinknodule_FD_89959 | JGI IMG/M metagenome (GOLD analysis project Ga0123341, IMG submission 89959) | Root nodule microbial communities of legume samples collected from Mexico - Turtle bean Mexico pink nodule | ecosystem: Host-associated > Plants > Roots > Nodule | place: Mexico: Nepantla...
ATATTGAAGAATAAATATGTATTTAATTACTTCAACCTTTAATAAAATTAAAATAAAACTATGTAAATTTTAGTATTTTATTAAAATCAGTTTTTTATTAAACTAATTATATTAATATTTATTGTATGAATCAATTATTTGTAAAGAAATGAAAATGTCAATTATCTTCCCATTACAAGGACAAAAAAGAGGAAGAAGGATGTTCAAGTAAAAAAAATCTTAACTATCATATGAAATATGAATTTGTAAATTAGATTAATGAATAATATTTTTAGTTGGCTTTTCCTATGGTTCTATTGTTAAAGATCCTTATCATTTTATATAATTTTACACATAATTTTGTACAAATATCCTTACTAACTCGAAAGGTGAAGAGGAAAATAAATTATTAACAAATCCTAACTCCTAGTAATACAAATAAAAAGGTGGAAAATTTAATAAGTAATAGTAGAAAACTGAAAATAAATGTGGATATCACCAAATTAAAGTGAGTATTAATTACAATTGAAAGGCCTCTTATTTATTTACCATTTTTTAAAATTCTAGACTCATAATATATTTAAGAGGCCTAATCTTATACACCTAACAATACTCTCTCTCTATGAATCAATTTATTAGAATGACATGTAAAGTATGTTTCATGACTATTTTAAGATTTAGAACTTTTGTGTAGTTTTTTTATCCTAAGCAAATATTTTTTTTACCAATAACAAAATCAGTTTGTAACAAGATTGATTAAGTTAATAAATAAAACCAATTCTTATTCTTGTTAATTGTATCTCAACCTCTCTGAAATGGGAGAAATCACATTGATTAGATAAGTTTTGTATATTGAGATTTGCAAGAAGAAGTTGTGAGTATTTACTGAGTTGAGTTTGGAGTTAGAAGATGTGAGATTAGAAGAGTGATGAGGAGGAAGTAACCCAGATTGAAGGAGGAAGTAAAATGGTGATGGTAATTTTGATGTTGAAATAAGTAGGTGGAGAAGAAGTTAAGGGTGAAAAATGGTATTAAGAGTAGAATATGATGGAGTTGTTGTTCTCATGCTCATCCATTAACACACCTTATTACACTCTCACCTTCCAATGGATCCTCCTCTCATCACCGACTCCACATTCTCCCCCGCTTACACCCTCTCCGATATTTGGCTCCGAACACCCCCTTTTGCCCCCTCCGATCACCACTTCTCCAAGGTCCTCCACTTTTCATTTCTTCATTCTATACACTTCAATACTTATTTTTCCAACACTCTACTTCCTCAATTCAAGTTCAATGCTTTCACCTTTTTTGCAATACCCTTTTGGAATTTGGCCAACTCTGCCTTACTTATGTTGTTTTTCAGTGAAAGAGTCGCAATTCCAAGTTGTGTGAACTGTTTCAGTGAGTGGTGTTGTCAACTGTAGGGTTTAGTTTGAATATGTTTAGGTTTTTGGTGAATTTGAATTGTTGTAGTGTTTGCCCCCGTTTGCTTCAGAGGAAAGAAAACCAAGGGAGGTTGGAAAGAAAAGTTTGAAGTTTTACTTTTAAAAATTGATTTTTCTGTCTTTTTTTCCTTTTTGTTTTCTTTTTCTCTATGTTGTTTCTGAGTGAGGAGCTGGGTTCTGACTGATGCATTGCGTGGAAATTTGAACAGAGTGATTCTGGTAGCAATAAACGGATGAAGGTGGAAGGGTCCAGCGTTGAAAATGATGGTTTCAAAGCTGAAGCAAAAACAAGTTCTGTGAGTGGTAACAAGTCAAGTGAACAAAGCATTATACCTTGTGAGGCACCTAAACAGGAATATATTCACGTGAGAGCAAGAAGGGGCCAAGCTACTGATAGCCACAGTCTAGCAGAAAGAGTAACTCGCTTCTGTCTTTTTATTTCTCGGCTCTTGCAAGTTTTGCTTGCTATTGGGCATTTTTCCTTGATCTACAAACAAATAAAAGTGTTCTAACTTTTAGACATTCTTTTTTTGTTTCTTTTGTTTTTTTTACTATCTGTTCACATGCATGCCACTTAACACCACCTGATTTGCAGGCAAGAAGAGAAAAAATCAGTGAGAGAATGAAAATTCTTCAGGATTTGGTTCCAGGGTGTAACAAGGTAATCATAATATTCTGTTGCAACATCATAAGATTATTGCTTATATTTTTCCTTCATCGTTGTGTTTTTATTTTTTAATCTTCAGGTAAATGGTAAAGCACTAGTCCTAGATGAGATAATCAATTACATACAGTCGCTGCAGCGTCAGGTTGAGGTGGATTTCTTCATCTTTCTATCACTTTTTAGAATTTTCACTCGGTGATGTTTTCTTTTTAACTTCCAATCTAATTCTGTGTTCCAAACAAATTGAGTTTTGTAGTTCCTTTCTATGAAGCTTGAAGCAGTTAATTCAAGGATGAACATGAGCCCTACAATAGATGGGTTGCCTTTAAAAGATGTAAGTCTATCAACTTTGATGTTGATCATATTGACTTCTAATATTCAATTAATTTCCACATGCATAAGATTTAAACATTATGCAAAATTGTATGTGTTGGTTGCTGTCAGCTTTTGGAATACGCCGAAGAAATTTATCCTGATGCTTTGTCAGGGAAATTGTATCGTAAATTATTCTTCTTGACTACTTTTATTTGAAAAGTAAAAAACTAATAGGATGAAGTGATTTCTAACATGTAAGTTTATGGACCCGTTTGTGACATTGTTCTCACTGATCAGTTGACAAAGCTCAATTGAAGTCAAGTTGGTATGGAACAAGCAGAGAGGGAGAAAAGAAAAGAAAAGAAAGGTATTGAGGGAGGAATGCAGAACCAGTGTTGAGCTGGGAAAAGAATAGATCAGAATGATAATGTTGGTGCATAGTAATCCATAATTTGGATAAAACAGCTTGGTTATCAAGCAATCTAATGGCTCTAGTATCACCATTTGACATCTTCTTCAAAATAACTGAAGGCCTATCAGCAGAAAGGAAGGATTGAATCAGCATATTATTACCCTGATCTTGTCTCCCATTTAACATCTATTTTAGATGGAACAACGTTCTGATGGTCATCCTTCATGAAGAGGAAAAAGGTTGAAGCTTTCACCTACATCATCTTGAAGCGTTTTTGAGAATTTTTGGCTCCAATTCTGTTGATAATTGTTCTTCATTCTGGGTAGAAGTGCTTTGGAACGTGAAAAAGTGCAATTGGGAGTTCATGACTCACAAGAATGATGTATGTGGCAAGATTTATCTCTAACTACATTAGGCTAAATCCTCTGAAATTCACTCTGGCAAATTCCAAATTTAGCTCTATTATAAACTTGATTTGAACATCTTGGAGGGAATGAGACCTTAATTTCCACCAGATTTAGAGTTCAATTCTAATTTTCATTGTGATTTTATAAATCATAATTGTAGTTATTGGTGTACCATACCAATTATGACCATGAGTAAAAACTAGTGAAAACTAATAACTATAGATGTTTGATCTCACATAGTTTTGGTAGAACGGCCTGTAGCTTGGTTTCTACTTCTTATTCTAATTATGGTTGTAATATCTTGAAGCTTTATTCGTTCTGTCTGGCACTTTATTATCGATAGAACATTAGCTAATGAATCCAAGTTAATGTTAATAACATTGAAAATGCTCGTAATCCTCAAGGAAGAAGCTTCAAACAGTTAAAGTAAAATCGTATGTTAGTTGAGGAGGTCCGAAATCTTGTACCTAGACTTCTTAAGAGGTGTAGTCACTTAAATCCATCATATAACCAAATTACACAAACACTAGTCCAAAAAAAATCTCAGGTGAAAATGATTCCCAGTGTTTATCTCAAAGATGAATATTGTCAACTAGAACTATATTTTCTTGTGTCTCGGTTTGTATCTACACCAAATTAGTTAGGCCTAAAACATTTTTTCCTAATGAATGTGATTACTGTGGGACTGTTTGTTCCAATAATATCATGATCTTGATCAGTTAATAAATTGTTTCAGGTTGGTGGTACTCCACGATTCGACATTGCTGGAATGGTATTTGGATCACAAGCAGCAAGAGGGTATGCTCAGGGATCACATCATGGATGGCTGCATATGCAGATAGGTGGTGGTTTGAGAGACCAGCATAATTCTGAGAAATCTCATTGGGAATGAAAGATCCATTTATAGGTTTGATTTTCTACTAAAGAACAAAAAATAGTGGGATGGTTGCATAGTGTGCTCTATTAACAACCTAGTTTACTGTTGCCGAATGTTGCAGGTTTGTATTTCCATTGTTATAGAATGATATAACATATATAGAAAATGCATCTGAATAGCATATGATTCACTATATGAGGCAATCAGCAACTAGAAAACAATCTCGGTGTGGTTATGGCTTTTAGTCCCTGCTGTGATAGGATTCCTACCTCCTGGTTTGATTTGTATAACGATATATATTGCAGGTATGCATTTGTGTATTTTGAATAATGATTTTTTTTTTTGCATATTAATGGAAAAAATGTATTGAGTTAAAATTTGCTCACAGTAAAAAGGGATTGAGTTTCAAGCTCACACATGTACCACAGAATTATCCAATCTCAACAATTAAATTGAGTAAAAAATATTGAGTAAGAGGGATATAATCTCAAAACTGCTTTTGATCTTATCAAGAATTAGGTGACACTCTAAGATATTTGTCTTTTTCAATCTTAAATTCTACATTGTTGTCTATCTATAGTAATATCAACACAATATAAAATAATTTAAATGTTTTTGTCTTCTTCAATATATAATTGGGTATTTAATAAGTCTTAAAATAAAGATTGAGTTTCTGGTTGATAAATCTACCCACAATTATTTTATTTCTAACAAATTAAATTTAGTGAGATGGATACAATTTCAACATATAATTATTATGCATGGATTATAATAATATATACATGAAATATGTTTATTTTTTGTTATAATTTTTTAACAAGTGTTATTATTTAGTTTATGTAAGTCAATTATAATCAAATGTATTGTAAATATATTTTAATGACATAATATTTATTACAATCTTAATGATAGGATTATGCATATTGTTTTACAAATTCATGTATTTTCTTTTCAAAAATAATTTTACACATTTTCCTAGGATAAATTTCAACTTATTCTTATTAGCTTGCTGTGGTTTAGATTGTGAAAAAAAAAATGAAAATTCAAACCAATAAAACTGATTGGGTCAAATTTTGATCCAAACGGGTAATTTTATTTCACGACTCTAGTAACGTTGCTTGCCAGTTATAACTTGCATCAAGGTATGAAGTTTGTTCGTGTTTAAATTTTGGAAAAGTATGTTTTTGATCCTATACTTATTTTTAAACTTATCTTTAATCCTTTTACTTTAATACTATTAAAAATATATGATTTTAGGTTTTTTAATCCAAATTTAACATATGTTGACAATTTTTTAGTATGAAAAAGTGAATAAAAAATAAATTCACATAATATATGGTATTAGTTATTTTTTATATCTAAATTTAATATTTAATGAATTTTCTTTATCTTAACAAAATTAATAGAAAGACGAAACTCATTTTTTTGAAATTTAAAGACTAATATCATTTTTGAAATACAGGAATCAAAACTAAATTTGACCAAAAAATAGAGACAAAATTTGGTCCTTAAATTCATGTGATTGTTCTTGTCCAAAATGGTGTTGAAACATCAATTTGCGTGATTTTAATGGTTTTCCCATGTTTGATTTTATGTGGAAGAATTTGGATCTATAATAGAACGAGTTAAACAACTATAAGTAACTTCTACACTGGACTAAATTTTATACCGAATTAATTAATCAGAACAACTAATCATAAATCACATCCCTACAAAACCAATTTTAACCAAAATCAATTTCAGCAACACTCATCCAAACACATCACACCTATGAAATGGTTCAAATTTTTCACACACGTTGCCTGAAATGGCACTTGACTCCTTGTTCTCGTATAGGAAACCTGAAATTTAAGAAATTTTGCTACCCCAAATAAACACTAAAAGTCTAAAATTAACCGTGAAAGTTAAAGCATAGCAATTCTTGCGTAAACACAAGTGCTTTAGGAAAGTTAACTTCAAACATAACAGAAAGCATACTGAATTTCAGATGAATGAAACTTCCAATCGGTCAAGGATGAATGCAATCATTTCCAGTGTCATTCGAAGAATTGTTTATCCTTTATTATACAAGATCCAAATCCTTTGGCGCGTTCCACCATTTTAGGGACCACAAAAATTTATTGAAGATATACTGTTGAAAGTTGTCAGGATCAGCTTTGAAGTCCAGTGTCACTGTTTAAAGGGTTCACCGAATTCAACAAAGCAAAAAATGAAGGGAGCTGTTAACCAATGCTCTTAGGGCATTGTTGAAGAAACATTTAATACTCTCCATTAACAATATCACATAATTAACAAATCCTCATGATAGCTTAAAGAAGAAAACCTTGAAGACGTTCTAGATCTACAAGATACTAAATGCTTCTACTCTTTTTTTAAAAATTAGAGGGTGAGAGTTGGTATATCAGTGTCTTTCTAACTTGGAGATCACAAGTTGAAATCTTGACAATGCTTGGTAAGGCTTTATACATCTACCTTCCCTCGATGCCATGTGAGCACTGGATTGCTCTTTTTACCTTTATATTATGATTCCTTAACTAAGATCCTAAGGACACTAATTAACAAATTCCCAAAGTAATTGAGTTTGTTTAGTCAGTGATACCTGTTTAAGGCAGCTGTACTGATGGGGATCACACCTTCAGGAGAAACAAGAGCATCAACCGGAAGATCTGATGAAGTAATTGGTATTACTCCTTCATCCAGAATTTGTTCAGAATATGACAGTGCAACTGCAAATCAAAGTCAAATTGCTAGAGATCATGTGACACATTTTTGTGGGTTTGGTTCAACCAAAATTATGTATTCTGCAAGGAAGAACTGCATACCAAGCAACGGTTGCTTCCAATTCCGCGTCTTTGCCAAATCTTGGTAATTCTTCAGGAAGGTATCATAGTAACTGTAGAAGGTGGATATTAACTGTAACAAACTTGGACTACGATTTTATATAATTTGTTACAGAAATAATATAATTCAGGATATGACATGTGAAAACGTCAAAAGTGAAGCATAAGAGTTTGTAAAGTAGTAGTCACCATTCTAACAAACACAGTTTTGGCAATGGCTAATATAAGACACGGTAGAATTACTAATTCAGCTCACAGATTTCAGGACAACTGAGAATTTATGTAATGAGGCAGATTTCAACTCTTTCGCTTAGACAGAAGAAATAAATATAAAAATCCATACCCTCCACCACGACCTAAACGTCTTCCAGTTCTGTCAAATGCAAGTCCTGGAAGAAAAATAATACAAAATGATAAGCTACATTCAAACTAAGATAATAACAATTATGACAAACGTACCAGGTAAAAGGAACAAATCAACTGGATCATTTGCCTGCATAACTGTACCAAAGAGATCTTTCAAATGGTTGTTGATAATGCCAATCAGGATTATAAGAAAATACATTAAATGGAAGTCAACCCTACAAGAATCAGAAAAATAAAATTAAACGGACTAAATAAGCCAAGATAAGGAAAAGAAGAATGCACATAAGTGGAAGCTGCTTTGTAAAAGTTGAGCTAGTGTGAAGCTTTACTTTGTTGTTTTTTCATTAAAAAAATCAAAAGGCTCACATCTTTTAGCTGAAGAAACCCCCAATTAGAATATGCAAACTACATATAAATTTATGTCAACAACAGGCTGTTCACATTGACCCAAAGAAAAACCAGATATGTAAGCAGGACAATTTTACATCAAAAGGAGGACAACTAGATAAGTTTCCAAAAATTAGTCTCACGCGCTGTTACAGAGTATGGCCTAATAACAGTGGCCTTTTTAGAAAACATTGAAACTTCAATCCAAAAGTTAAGCAGATTGTTTTTGCAAGTATGCTATACCAATGAAAGCTAAACTGCAAGATTTTAAAAAACTGAATGCAACCCCAGTTAAGGTTGCAACATCGATAATTTTGGGATCTCTGCAAGAAATTAGCTGAATTTTTTTGTGTCCATAGACATGGACTACCAGCGTCAAAAAGTTTCATCCCAGACTAATCTACCTCGGCCGAAAGGTGATTAAAGCTCGGCCAAAATTAGCCGCATTTGATTGTAATTTCCCACTATTTAAAATCGCAGCTAAGCCATAACCACAAATGCAATTAAAAAAAATGCTGAAGCAGCAAGAAGATCAAAAACACACTCAGACAACCAAAATGGTTGGATGAAGATCAGCCAACCCATTTTATATCAATAGATCTCACTTAAAATATCATACTAAATATACACTGTCTGATCTTCATTCAATTGTTCCAATTGATGAATGGGGAATGCAGGGATCCATTTCTAAGCATGAATTCAGAAGTCAATGAAAAAGAACAAAACCAGCAAGCTACTTACCATAAAAATCAACAAACTCACATACATGATTGTATAAAAACTTTGCTTTGTTTACTCAAAACCCAAGAGACAAAGAGGGGCAAGAGAAGTACCATCTTCACGGGCATTTCCATCAGCATCAACCGAAGCAGGTTCTAAGATGTCCATTGAGTTCGCAACCAGATCATCAATTCGCGAAATGTGGAGCATTCGCATGTGACTATTTTTATCCTCCACGCGCGGCACATACAGCTTTTTTCCACCTGTTCACGCTCAACAATAGTCAGAGGAAGCGCTTCAAAAACGCTCAACAACATGTTCTCAAGAAAAATCACATAACACGAATAACAGCGTTTTTTCAACAATTAGTACCACTATCATTACTTGTACGCTGCAAAATTTGTGACAAGATTTTGAATGTGTCGACTTCGCGTAGAGCAGCGCAGCTTATGTAGGCGCAAAGCCTGCGACTGGATTTGAACCAGGGAGCTTCCAGAACAATGTCCTGAACGGCGTTATCTGGAAAATAGTGAAAAGTTGAATATACAGAGAGAAGTTTTAATCCGTGAAACAAACAGTGTCTTAGATTTATCATACCTTGGTGAGATCTGAGGGAGGGTTGGATTGACCTGAGGGTTTTTCTGACCTGCGTTCGGAGTAAGCGCTTTTGTTTGAAAAGCGCGTCGAGATCATCGTGGTTGGGAGTGGTGGTACTCATCCTCAATTGCCCACACGCTGCTCTAGTGCAACACTGCGCAATCATCATCTTCGTTCGCATCTTTTTTTTCTCACTTTTATTCTTCATTAAAATTAATTGTATTTATTTATATTATTTCATTTGTTTTTTATGCGTCCTTATGCAAATGGTTGAAGCTGATCATTTTTGTTTTATTTTATTTTTCAAAACCATCTAAATAGATTTTATAATTTCATGTTCTTCCTCTGGTCTGGTTAAAATGTTCTGTTTTATAATAATGATTTTAGGCTTTGTAATTTTTTTTATCGAGACTGTTTTAGCTAAATATAGAATTTTATTCTGATAATTTGTCTAATAAAAGATTTAATCAAATATCAATCCATATTATTAGATACAACTTTGCATTTAATTTGAGAACAATGCAAAAAAAAGGGTATGGGGTAGGTATTCATTGTGAAAAAGGGTTAATAACTTTTCTGGGTTGGATCCTCTTGGAGAGTTTTGGCTCTTTAATAAGAAAAGTTTAACCACATCTATGGGAAATGAAACAGTGTAGTATGAGGATGGTAGGAGAAGTTAGTCAAGGTTTTTTCCTAATTCCTGCAAGAGTTAAACTATTTGGAAAATTGAATTTGATTAGTATAACTGAGATTTTAAGAATGTTTTACTGTATAAAATTTACATTTCTTCCATGAGAGAAAGTAGAATGATGGTCTTATAAACAAGCAAACCTAGAGAAGTTTGTCCAAATGATCCTAGTAAAAGCTAGACAAGCCTAGAAATGGGGATATTAAAAACCTATTACAAGACATGCTCTGAGTTTTTCAGTCTTTGACCTCTGAGCATTTTAAATATTTTACAGAGATTCTTGAGGAAGAAGAAAGTAATTCATGCTTTCAACACTTGAGCTGCCATTTGGCAAAGGACCTTTAGTATCAGAATAACTCGCAATCTTCACCACAAGAAAGACTTTTTTTGTCTCTCTATAGGCTGAGCCTCATAAACTTCAATTATCTTCATTCTAAGCATGAACATTTGGCTCCAGTACACTTAAAGAGCCAATTACTATAAAAGAAAAATAGGCATCAGTTACTCACTACCTCAAAGGAGGTCATAACAAGGTGACTGACTGAGTTTCTCTAGATTCTGTGATATCTCTGTCAAAATTTTGATACCTTCACCATCTTTCTCATCTTGATTGGAAACAAGCTCTAAGAACCCACTGTTGGCTTCTAGAGCCTTCTGCAGAAGTCCACTAGAAGAGAAAAATAAAAGAATAGATGAAATAAGTTTCTTCACAAGTTAAAAAGAGATTATGTATAACTTGTGCATAAGTTAATTTTAGCTTGGGGAGAAACTCATTTAATTTAAACTTTTATTTTTTTTCTCCTAAAAGTGTTTACAGATAAGTTTCTCCAAACAAATTCAAAATCTTTGAAGAACTAACATAATGGAAGTTTAAATCCTTGAGGGAGTACTTAGGAGCCAAATTTTTGAAGGAGTAATGTGGTAATGTAACTTTGGAGAACTAAATTGAATGTTGTCTCTAATAGTTAGAATTATAAGACTACCTATTCATGAAGGCATGCCTGCTATGTTACCTGTCTCATTGTCTAAATTATTAATACTGTCAGAGCTAGACAATGAGGAATGAATTCCACCTTCTTCGCAGGGTGTTCTATTTTCTACTTTCTTTATCCGGCCAAGAAGATATGTTCTCTCTGCTTTAAAATCTTCCACTGATCCAATGCGTCTCACCCTTCCATTTTCTGCTTGAGATGACACAACTGGATTAGAATTGAGGCCCTTTTCTTCTCCATTACCATGACCTTCATTGAACTTGAATGAAGAGCTATTACCAAGGGACGAGATAGTCTCCCCACTTGAAGCATTTCCTTCTGCTAAGCATCCATGTTTTTTCCTATAACTCTCCAATTCAGCTTGTAAAGCTTTCATTTCTTGGTCTTTTTTGAGAAGCAGATCATTAGTGGCTTGCAGGGCTTCTTCATCATACTCAGCCTGTTCTTCCATCATTCTCTGATACTGCAAAGCCTCCATTTGCACAGCTGCCTTGTCAGCCTGTAGCCGGGTGATCATGGCCATTGCATTGTTGGCAGCAACAGCTGAAGCACTTCTTTCTTCATCTAGCTCCATGTACAAAGCCATGAGTGATTTGCGATCCAAACGAACTTGTCTCTTCAAATTGCTTAAGACGGCATCATCAAAATCAGTTTGGGTTACCTCATTAGACTCAGAGGCAAATTCTGTCTTTTCTAGTGGTGATTTCCTGTGAACTCTGTAAGTCCATCTGGGACTGTTGTTTGCAGAATCGGTGAGTGGGATACCAAAGAACTTATTGCCCTTTGTAAAAGTTGGGGTGAATTTGCTGGCCTCATCATTCAAATCATCAAATAGAGGAGGCACAGTGGAAGATTTGTGTTCTTCCCTTGCTGTATAGAACAAAAACATTATTTTATACCACAATTAAAAGATGCCATATTTTCAGTCATGAGTAATCAAAAGTAGGATTTAATGAAATAATACAACAAAGTTTTTGTTGCTTGTCTTAATATTATTCAGACAATGTGTTCGTGCAGTCCTTTGTTTATTCCAAATAAAGCATATGTAGCACAATAAAAACTAAACTACAGCCAAAAAGATATAATTTGTTGTTATAATCTGCATAAGCATGGTATCAGGAAATCCTGGTTTCACATATCACATTTAATGCAAACTCCAATCAAACAAAGAAAATCTAGTTTTGCATATACTCACCTTTAACAATTGGACTATTTGTATGGTAGCCATACTCATCCTCTTGAAGCTCGGAATCGTGATCTGAGGTAAACTTGAGTTCTTTGTACCTCATGTGAGGCAACTCTAGAGAATGATGATCCTCACTTTTTGATGATGAAAATGGAAAAGCTCGCGGTGAAGGAGCCGGGGCTCTTGCAAATGATGACGAGTGCTTCACTTTTGCATAGGAAGTCTTCATTTTCAAAGGCTCTCCACAGCAAGAACACCTTTGATTGTTGTTTCTCTCAATTTGCATGAACCCCTCATCCTTCAAACTCAACTGAATCGGTTGGCCATCCTGAACAAAGCACTCCAAATCCTTGTGCAAAATCCCCACAAGGGACTTGTAGGTGTCACAATCCGATTCCTTCTCGGTTGCAAATGAAAGAATGCACCCCTCACACATCTTCCTTATGTCAGAGAGCTTCTTGTGGTTGTGACAAAACGCCAAAGACGACATGTCCTTCTTGTGAGCCTCACAAACAGACTCATTGTAATAGAAATCAGGATTTCTGTGAACCATAACATGATCAAACCTGGTGCAGAGCCAGCAAGGGATGTGCAATTCAAAGAACCTTGCATACTCATTGGCCGCAAATGCAAGAAACCCATCAAGGAAGAGTATGAATATCAGTACCCATTCAAGCAACACATAGATCACAAAATGTGTGAACTTCCCCATTTCTTGCTCAACAAAATTAGAAAATGATCGAGTAGCCATGTTGGTAGTTTTCTTTCGTTTTTGTTTACTTTTTTTTATTTTGTTTTCTCTTGTCCTTATTAGCAAGCCAACAGCATGCAGATCAAAGCAAGAAAACAACAAAGTTTCTGTAATCTGTAATGCTGCTGAAGATCAAACAGAAAAAAATAAAAAAGTAGGTGTGGATTGAGAAAGAAAAAAGATAGGAACTTAGAATGTGGGAAGAAGGAGGAAGATCATGACCTTGGTTGGGGATGAAACCAAGATCTTTCTCTGAGCGTGTGTCTCTCTCAGTGGCACGTTTGCAAAGGAAAGAAAAGAGAATGTGAAAGGTGGAACTGAATTAGCCGTAAATAGAAGAAACATTTGCTTTTAAAACCAATGGAGGCTGTTAGGCAGACAATTACCTGAAATAACGGTCTATCATGCCTCTCCCAATTTTGTTCCCAATTACAAAAACAGATATCTCATCCTTTTCCAATGCCAAACCCTTCTTACAAGATTTTTCATTCACAGTACTCACGTTGCTATTTCACTATTATTAACACCTTCTCCTTCACAGCTGCAAGTCATTACAAGTAAAATTCAATAGCACACTTCATTCAGAAAGATTTTTCACATCAACTTATTAGAAATTAGAATCACATTAAATGCTACAAGGTCAATCTTATCAGGAAGAATAATCTCTAATTAAGGTACTGTATAAAAACAGTACACTAATTGAATTTATTAACATGTGCTCTTTGCATGTAGGTTTTTATATTATTATACTCAAAATGGTCAAGACATAATTTATCAATGAAATATTTATAAATTTCAAGTTATATTCTATTTTGAATAAATCTTTAACTCTTCTAGCTTAAATTTTCAAAAGGTTACATTTTCATAATTTTGAGAAAAAAATATTGCAGTGTTTATACTAACAATGTAAAAAATATTACAAATAAAATGTCAAATTTTAAAATAATTATCTTAAAATCACACCAACAGTATTTTTTAATAATTGATTCTATGATTATTTTATGTTTACAGCATAGAAATTAAACTCATTTTTTTATTATTAATAAAATCAATTTTCTCTAAAAAAAATAGTTGGAGGAATGTTTTTCTGAATAAATATTAATTCTTGAAATTTTAATATATTTTCTACCTTAATTTTTGCCCTGATTAACGTCAATTAACAGTGTGACATTTGTTTATGTAACACGTTAAGTAATAGTTGATCTTTCATATTGGTCATTGTGAAGTGAAATCTCAATATGATAGATCATTATTAATATTTATTGATTAAGATATTGGTTTGAGAGATGGTCGAGTCTCTTGAGATTTATTAAAGAAGAAAATCATATAAGTGGCTTTTCAACTCATTAATAATAAGCATTGCATGCTTATTGTGATAGTGACATCCTTACTGTATAAATAGAAACTTTCTATCATCGGTTGTTATAGAAAGATGTAATATTAGTGAATTGAACTATATGCAATGGACTTGCAACCTCTCACCATTGCTCTGAAATGTATATGTCTGGTGGAGGCTCAAAGTCCATCTCTTTTCTCTTTGCAAAATAGCAAGATAATTTTTCTTAATTATACAAAATGTAGCATTACATGCCATCAACAATGGATTTATGAATCGTACCTGATGATGAGTGAGTGTGAAGAATGTCAAGGTTCTTCCCTCGTTTATCAATGTTGCTTATTGGGTTTTGATTGTTTAGTTACTCTTGAGAACTCAATGTAGGACGATTCGGGTTAGTGGGCTCAAGTCGGGTAACCAAACACCAGTTTCACACCTTAAGAAATACATAAAAAAAGTCAACGAAAATAGAAAAATAAATAACAAGAGATAAAAAAACATATAATGAAAAGTAAAATATTTATTTATTTTTAAAAATAGGTATTCAATTTAGTTTAAGTTGGACAAATGCATTGTGAAGTTGTTTTTCTAAAAAGATGTGTTTGACAAAGCTCGATAGACACAACTACAATACGATAGACAAACTATCAAAAATGCTTTTTAAAAGTTATTTTTGGAAAGTTCTCCTTCTTCGATTAGATGCAAATAAATAACATGCAATATAAAGACATAAGGGATTGGAGAGAATTAAACAAAATATTTTTATTATATTGATTCCACTAATGTAGATTAATGTTGCAAGTTACAATACAAGTATTATTTAAACACAACCGCTTCACGCTAAATAACAAGTGTTAAGTATTATTTGGACATAACCACTTTTTGCTAGTAAAAATGTATTCTTTGGAAATAGTCACTCCTAGTTAAGCAAGTATTCTTTGGACCCAGCCACGAGTGGCTAAAAAATAAATATTATTTGGACTCATCCACTCATGGCTAAAACAATTTGATAAAAAAAAATGACGTTATCTAAATGATCACACGTTTTAGTCACTAAAAGAGAATTAACTTCCAAAGATGAATACAAGATGATGACTTTTAGGTTGCTACGAACACAAATAGTGTTCTTGCTCACAAACAGAAGGCTAAGGATTTCTTAAGATTACAAGAGTTTGTTCCCATTCTTGTTGTAAGATTTTCGTTAACTTTCTTCTTCATAGAGATCTTCTTTACATAAAGAAGAAAATATTTGTTGCAAATTCCTTTGAAGCTATTGTGAGGTTATGCACCCTTGATCTTCTTCGTCTTGTGTATAACCATGCTCAAGCACATAGACATATTCTTAATGTGTCATTAAATGTGTGTGGCTTCTTTGTGCAGCTCCTTTCATACGCGATATGACTTGCGAGACCTAGGATAGGTAACTTATTTCCTCTTTCACATAAAGCATAGGATTTGATAACTAGATGACTTAGTAGAACTATCATTCTACCTTTATATAAAAGTTGTTTGTGTGGAACAACTTTAAGCACATTCTTCAAGAGATTTTGATGTGGACACTGGTGAGATCCTCTTGAAAGAAACAAAGAGATTAACATCCTTTACAAACATAATATATATATTTGACATGTACCATGAAAGTCTTAAGGTTTATCGTTTATGAGTGAAGTATACTTATCATCTATCCAAACAAGTATATTTCAACAATAATAAGGATACAAAAAAAGAATGGAAGAGATAACTTATGGATTGATGGATGAAACTGCACCACTTGAAGACGCTTCTATAACTGATGAAATTAGTTGTCACTTGATCTATGAACAATGATAAGACTAAGAAAAGGAGAACTCTTTTTATCAAAGACAATCTAGAAAATACTTTAAAATTTCAACTATCGTTCAATATAATCAAAATAATTTTACAAAGAAGAATGAGCGGTTACTTTTAGTTTTAGTCAAGAGTGTTACCTAAGTTAAACTTAAATAAAATTCAAATGTTTAAAAAATGAAATGCAAATTTAACTTAGTGTCTTGAGTAGTTGACAAAATTTACAAGTCATTATAGGAAAAATTTGAATTTCAAAATTCAAATAAAATAATTAAAAGAAATACTTCCGTTGGTCCAAAATTGAGAGCATGCTTCTCATGTTTGATCATGTTTTCCTTGCTCCCTTCGCAAGTGTCTTAACTACCTTTTGACAACAAATTAGAAGCTCCCATATGGATTTGATGGGGTTCAAGTTCATCATTGCTTATTTATTTCCTATTATTCTCACCCTAATTTATTTGGGCCTAAAAGATAACAAAAATTGCTAATTGCACCTATTTTTACAAAGAAAGAAAATGAAATGAAATTTCAATTTTTTAAAATTTACAATCAAAATGACATTCTATTTTATACACATTTAATTATTTGTAACTATTCTAAATTCCCCCTTATTCATGCACTTATCATATTCTCTTGTAGACCTTGGCAATATGTTAGAGAAAATTTCATGACGACATTACCAACAAAATTTCTTTTGAGTTTAAAGGGTAAAAAGTCACATTAGAACCTTTATCCTCTAAAAAGGTTAATGAGGACCAACTAAAAATGGAACCAAAAAGAAAGTAGTAGAAAGGAAAAAAACAAGCACCTAAAGAAGAAAAAAAAAAGAACTATTTAATTTCTCAAGGGAAGTTAAAAGGGTATTGGTTGCAAAAAAAAGAAGTATTTATAGCTTATCCAAATTCTTCAAGTTTTAATTTCTTCCCCTTATTTTTCTTTCAAATTTTCTATTAATTCTCCAAGCTTGAATGTTGTCTTAGAAGAATTTGGTGATGTTTTCCATGACCCTCCAAAGGGGTACGACCTCTAAGAGAAATATAACATCAAATTAACTTTATCTCTAGTTCTTCTTTGCCAAATTAATAGGCAAACTTATAGAACTAATTGAAAAGATCTAAAAGAAATTCAAAATCAAGTGGAAAGGATTGATTAAAAATAGATGGATGTAAGATATAAGATAAGTGTTTGTCTCTAAAAAGGATGGTAGTTGACATATGTGCATGGATTGTCGTGTCATCAACAATATTACAATCAAATATAGACACCTCAATTCTAAAAACTGATGACTTGCTTGATTTATTGCTTACATGTTTTCTAAGATTGATTTGAAAAATGGATATGATCAAATAAGGATTAAAGAAGAAGATGAATGGAAAACCGCTTTCAAAACAAAGTTTAAATTATATTAGTGGTTTGTCATGCCTTTTGGCTTGACAATGCACCAAGCACATTCATGAGGTCATTACATCATGTACTTCGCCCTTCCATAGACAAGTTTATAATATATTTTGATATATAGTTGAGCATGTGCATCATATAGAAATGTACTTGAAACCTTTAGGAAAGAAACATTGTTTGCTAATAAAGATAAATACATATTTTGGATAGATCATGTAATATTTCTAGGGTTTGTTGCAAGCTTTAAGAGAGTTTAAGTGGATAATGAGAAGATAAAAGAAATTAAAGAATGACCAACTCCTACAAATATTAGTTAAGTAAGGAGTTTTCATGGGTTGGTTAGCTTTTATAGAAGATTTGTAAAAGATTTTAGCACAATTGATCTCTTTCTTGAATGAAATAGTGAAGATAGATGTAATGTTTCATTAGAGCAATGATTAGGAGGATCCATTTCAAATTCTTAAACAACACTTTATCAATGCACCCATTTTAGCATTACATAACTTCACCAAATTATTTAAGATATAATGTGATTCTTCATAACCTACTTTAGTGAAAATTGAAGGATAGTCAAATAAACTCTACCTATGATATAAAAGTTTTATGTTCTTATTAGAGTTTTTCAAAATTGTCAATATTATCTTCCAAAAGAGCTGTGATCCATAATAATCATGGATCCTTCAATATTTGAAAAGTCAATAACAAAATACATAAATAGGTAATGTATATTGAACAATTCTTATATGAATCAAACATAAATAAGGAAAAAATAGTATGTTTAGATGTTGATAATATATGTAAAAGGGTTATATGTTGTTGTTGAGTGCTAAAAAAGGTCACACAAACTTAAATATTAAAATTTATTAGAGATTAAAACAACTACATTTGGAATAATTTTGATGAATTTTAACTGAAAAATAGCATAAACTAAAAA
>Ga0123341_1001366_pt1 | contig 18109 bp, 8 predicted proteins | sample Turbeapinknodule_FD_89959 | JGI IMG/M metagenome (GOLD analysis project Ga0123341, IMG submission 89959) | Root nodule microbial communities of legume samples collected from Mexico - Turtle bean Mexico pink nodule | ecosystem: Host-associated > Plants > Roots > Nodule | place: Mexico: Nepantla...
AAAAATCATTAGTAATTGAAAATTTTATTTTAACTTTGATTTTTCAAATACCTATATATAATAATTGAATGGTATATATAAGTCTTATCACATTATTCTCAGCATGCATATGTTCCATATATTGCTTACATGATATTTGAATTTTGAATTAATAAGCAGTACAAAATTTTATAATTTTTAGTAAATGTTAACAAATAAAAAAGTATTGCAGTATTTTAAAAAAAGCATATTACTAATACTTTTTTAGCCTCTAAGCAATGTTGAAAAAGAAGAAAAAGTGGTGTAACACTTTAAGCATTTAGGATAGGTAGTTAAGGTGTGGTATTAATTAGGGTGAATTGATTATAGCATAATAAGATGATTAGAGAAGGATAAATGAAAGAAGATATTTAATTTTTGAATTTAAGATTGGTTGGTTAATCTTAGCCGACAGTGGTAAAGGGGTGGTGTTGGTGGAGAATAAGTGCTTTCCTTTTCAAATCGCTTTTGGATTGGAATGGCTTTGTGAGATATCCGTACGTTATAGTGAAGTGGGTACGACAAATTTCCTGCTTTGGGTTTAAAGGAATGACTTATTTAGAAAATATGCAAACATCAATCCAGCCACCACCCTCTAATTTATTTATTTTTATCTATTTTTTATTATTATTTATTGTTCTCGAACCGATAGTACATCACCTTTCTTCTTGATGGGTCGGTTGATCTACTCTACCTCCTCTCTTTTCAGAAGAACTTTACAACTTTCTTTTCTTTTTTGTTTTGTCTTTGTAAACTTCAATCTCGGATCTTACATGCAAAAGGTATTCCGACACTTAAATGAGATCTCGGTATTTAGTGCTTGATAAAATTAAGCATGATGATGACATACCTTTTTCTCGAAATGTGTGACTATTTATATGATAATCATGTGTCATGCCGGATTAGGGTTTTTTTTTATCATAATTAAGAATATATTATCTAATGTTTTCAATTATCATAACGAGAGTTTGGTCTTATTAATCTCCTATAAGACGTAATTAATTTGGTTGTATCGATTGACTTTGATTGGATGACGAGACTTTCACCTGTCGTCTGGTCCCGACCGGTACATTTATAATTATTATTCATATAATTAACAAATATTTTTTTAAGCTCTTTTAGTATTTACAATATTATTTTTAAAATTCATATTAGTAACAAATTGTTGCTTGGATAAATTTGAACCCAAGTTACTTAAATAAATAAATAACCTTTAATCACTATTTCAGATATTTTTTTTTTTCTACTCATTTTCTCATGTTTCATAACTAATAACTCTATTCACTTTGAATTTTAATACAGTTAGGTCAGATATAAAAACACTTTTTTTATATACTTTTAAATAAGGTATAAATTTATCTGTTAATAATTTTATAAGTTTGATATTCTTTTTAAGTAGGTTTGTATGTCGAATGGTTAAGAAAGCTAAATAAAGGAATAATTTTAATCTATAATAATAATTTTAATAATAATAAAAACAAAAGCTATTCTTTATAATTTACATAATTTACTCAAAAAGTTCGAAAGGCTTTTTAAGTGGCAAAGATATTATGATCTTTTTAATCAAACAAGTTTTTATAAATAAAAAGCCTAAGCTTAACCTACTTTTTAAATATTTGATTTGACTTAGGTATGCCATGCATTTGTTGAGAAACTCGAACATTTTCACACCTAATCAAACTTAGCAATTTATAATGATAATTTTTAGCCTTTTTATTAGTTTTTTTTACTTTATTAATAATATTGAGTATTTTTTATAAAAAAAATAAACATTTTCTAAATGCTCTTTAATAACTTATACTTTAGTATTATACATCATATTTTATACATCATATTTTAACCATCACATTAATTCGATATAAGCATATAGTATCTACTTAAACTTTAAGAGTATATTAATTTGTTTTATTTTAAATCTGGTTCGAAATATTTTAAAATATAACACTTATTAATACTAGAAAACATAATATAAAAACTGTCAAATAATTAAAACTATATAATAGATAATTAAAAATTAAATAACACTTTTGAACTATCAATGATATTTTCAACTGTCACATGCCATTTTAACTTCTACCAAACTTTCAGCATATTTATTAAACTTACCCTTTGTTTTTATTTCTTCCCCCTTTACCCTTGTAATTTTTATAGCAAGGTCATGATACTTACCGCAAGAGGATTTTCTTTTTAATTTTGTACTTTTGTTAAGAGAAAGGAAATCATGATATTTTGGAAAAAATAAGATAATAAAATCAGTTAGAAATAGTTATGATAAACGTTAATTATTGGTGTTCTAAATAAAGGATTAGACTATGCCCATAATATTTCATCATTATTTTAGATAAATAAATTTAGAGTATGATCACATTCGAGTAATACTTAGTTTATCGGTCCATTTTGAACGAATTAGTCTTGATTTTGGTAATTGACGGTTTGAGTCAAAGAATATCTTAAAATGCACAATAAATCGCAATAACGATAGTTACAACAATACTTAATTAATTGTATTTATCCTCTCAATATACGAAAAATATTTAGATAAATCAACTAAATACTGATTAACTGATGTTATAAATATGATATATGCCATTATACCTCTCTATTAATGAGGATCACGATTCATGTCAGAATAACTGATATTCAGTCCATCATAGCAAGAGTCCATAACTACACACTATAAATAGAACTCTTTTGTGGAAGGAATAAGGTACTTTCTTACCAATTATCAATATACACTCTTTATAAAATATTTACTTAAGAGTCAGAGTACATTTTTCAGGTTATCTCTGATCAATCGAGTATCGGTATTTATGTTAGAATACTTAAAACATCAAGAATTGTACACTCAGTCTAAGATAGTATCTAGACGCTATTTACATAGAGAATTTGGGATATTCCGGGAAAAAAAGTATTTATAGAAGCTGATATAATGAATCATCCAATCACTGTCAGCCAATATTCGGGAGAATCCTTAGTGGTCTGTACTTTTGTTGGGTTTCTTTTGGAAAGGAATGGTAATTAGTAAAGGTTGTGTTTTTGCGGCAAACAAAAAATCAAACACTTTCTCTTCCCTTTATTCCTTCGTTTCTCCCTAAGGACACTCACCATAGAAGAACCAACCAACACTACAGGATCTCCTTTTATTTCACCCTTCTCCTTATTTTATTAACGCCTTTTCAATCCTGTGCTGGACTTCACCACTGTTGAATTCAGCAAGTGGCGCAAAAAGGAGAAAATTTTCATTCCACACCAGCACAGACACACGCATATGTATATAAAATGACCAATAACATGACAAAAATGAAGGAAAGAGAGTATAAAAAAGGAAAATAGAAAAGTAAGTTAAAAGGGAAGTGGGGAAAATGGCCCCCTACCCAATCCCCAACTCTGTACATGACATAATGTAGGTTAATTTCTTTTTTCAATTGTCATCAGCACCAGATCAATGGTGAGTAGAACCAATACTTTTACAAAAAAATGTCTATTTTACCTTTAATTTTTTAGATATCTATATCCATAACAAATAAGACACTTCTCGATATGCAAATTCAAAACTGAGATATGTTTTCTAGATATGACCATCCACAACACAAGAATGTCTTTCGGATATGATCATTCACAGTATTAATAAAAAAATAATAATTATCAAATTTAAATTATACGTAATTATTGTATGTAATATTGTATTATATTATACTTGTATCCAATTATATATAATTAATTTAATAATAATAAAATATCATGATAAGTGAATCTCTATCTAAATAGATTATAATTTGAAAAGAGAAAGTCTCCGTATATACATAAAAAAAAATTCTAGGATGAGATCACAATTGAACTGCAGGGAGAATTAGCCCATAATGTACCCCAGCCCCCAGGCCCAGCCCAACCCAACCCAGCAGAAATGAACTTTTTGCAACTACAAATGAGCCCTCCCCCTCACTTCTCCCACATGCCATGCCCCCTCTCTTCTTTTCTCTCCATCCTTCAATCTCTCAACTCTGCTCTTTCTTCTTAATAACCCAACCCACCAATGCACATGGCTGCAACTCTGTGCCACTCATACATGGAGTCCCAACTCGTGGAGTCAAGAATACACAGACTCGTGTTCTCATCCCCAAAACCACTTCCCCCTCCCCAACACCCCATTGATTTACCCTTCAACAACCAACCCTACGCTGCTTGGAGCACCATTCAAGCTCTTTCAAAAGAAAGCACGAGTTTTGACAGCTTCGTGAAGCCATCATCTCTGAGACTCAGCCCCAAAAGTCTTGAGCTCTGCACGGAAAATCTTGGCAATGAGACGGGCAGCGACATCATAGAGAGCGGCATTGAGATGCTCTCGTCCCGTTCATCAGAATGCGGCGAAGGTGAAGCGAGTTCGGGGATAAGGGAGAAGGAGAAGAGGAGAGCGCGTGAAGGTCGGAGTTTTCCACCACCATTGACGACGATAAGAGGATCCGAATCGATACGGGTCAGGCCCCACAGAGAAGATGGGCGGCTAGTGCTCCAGCTCACCAAGGTCCCATCCTCTTTCCAAGCAGAGAGAAGCCATGGTCGCCTTCGCCTCTGCTTTTGGACGGAAGAGGTGGTGGTGGAGGACGAGGAAGAAGAGGAGGTAGAAAAAGCAGAAGAACAAGAACAAGAACATGAACATGAAGATGAAGATGATGATGATGACGACGATGAAGGTGTTGATGGTGAGAATAATGAGAGTGAATGGGAAGTGTTGCAGGAACATGAACATAGAAAAGAGGTGAAGCGTTGGGGTGTTGAAGGTGTTGTGAGGGTGGAAAACACTAAGTTCGAGTGGCCAAGCAGGTGCAAGGAAGAAGACCATGAAAACATCACTGACTTGTTACTAAATTGGGGGGAACCAGTTCGTTTAATTTCGATTTAATTTGCATTTAATTTCGATCTATCTATAACCAACTTCTACATTTTTTATCTCAATTTTCTTACTTATTATTTTTCCCCACTAAACTTCCTTCTGCTTGGTAGTTATTATCGTTACTCTCTCTGTCTCCGACAGCCACAAAACACGGACATACAGTACCACATTAGTGTCACAACTCATCACTGCATTCATTTCCCAATCAAATTTATTTTACTGCAAAAATGTTCAAATAGTAAGAATTACAAATCAATACTATAATAATAATAATAAATTTGACTTATATTATTTATATAATTAATTTGAGTCATATCAACGTTTTGTTCTGTACGATCCAAATATTATTAGATTCAAATCGTTATTAAATTAGTATTGATTTTGAATAGAGAAATTATATTTTTGAAATTTTTTTAAAAAAATTACGCCCACCTAACAAGTACTTTTAACAATATAATAATATATATACTTTAGAGTATAAAACTATCACCCCTCTCTTTTGAATATGCTGCGAATCTTTAGTCTTGCATTATCCATAATTCAATGTTTGAATAAAAAAAATAGCATGAAGACAAAAACTAAAAGTATGTGTTTATGTCTCCAGAGAGTTTAGGCGCATTTTGAAACGTTTAACCTTTTTTCTTCTTCTTTTTCCTCTGCTTTTATTTCTTTCCTTTTCCTTTTTCTATGTCTCATACTTTAAATATTGAAAGTCTTTATTGTTACGTTTATTTATCATTATCATATTATTATATAAAAAATATCAGGAATCCCTTTATTAGCAAAATTACTTACAAATAAAGTGGAAATGCAAAATTTGTTCAATTAAATAACTTTATATATCCTTAACTCAATGTAGTTAAATTATTCCTTATAGAATAAAATAATTAAGTTAATTCTTATAGAATAAAAGTACCATGTCGAATAAGATTTCTAATTCAGTTGGTCTTTAACCTAACTGACTAAATTGACATTTTTTTTCCTTTTCTCTTTGTTCAGTGGCAATAAAGAAGCAGGAAAAATACCAAGTATTATCGTAGCTTCATTTATTTCTTTTAAAGAGAGCTACGGCATGGGATGTGTTACACAATTGCTTTTCATTTAACTTTGAATTTGTTCACATACAAACCAATTTAGAGGAAATTTAATTAAAAATAACCAGTTCTCATAATCTATCTATAATTATAATGCAGTAGTTAAAGGTTTTAGAGACTTATGACTTAACATATTATAAATTTTAATTTTCTAATTAATTAAAAATTATAAAAATTATTTATATAATAAAAATATTTTTTTTTTTTTTTTTGAGATTTTTAACATACGTTTTTCATATCAAAATCTGTCAACTTTTATGTAAGACTATATATTATGAGTGGTCTAATAATGATTTGACTTTTATGTAAGACTATATATTATGAGTGGTCTAATAATGATTCGATAGCGGATGACCTAATAAATTTAATTTACCCTCATAAAATCTATTCGGATAAGATTTATACTCAATTATATAATCCTATACAAACGTTCTTATCTCTTTCCAAACATATTGGAAAGAAAAAGAGCATAGGTAAGAATGTGGTGAGCAAGAAGTGATTTCTGACTATGTATAGTAATAAAATGTGATAGTGGGAGAGACGTTATTTGGGTAAAAAAAAAGGTGTGTGATATGGAAGAAGAGATGTGATTGATAAGAGAAAAAGGAAAAACAGAAAGGAAGAAATGAATGAAAAGAGCGTGTGAATGATATCGGGAAGATTTGGTTGATTCTGCACTACGACTCTGCAGCTTGTACGGTCCATTTCAATGGAATCCATTTTTCTTCTCTTCTCTTCTCCAAAAAAACATATACCTGCGTAACTCAACTGGATCCAATGGAAGAGTATACATAGACTGTCAGAAACACAAGAGAGGATTCGTATCGGTGTCGTACGAATTTGGGGGACCAATAAGATCCTCGACTCTGAAACAAAATCAAAACCATAATCGTGTCTTTATTGTGGGTTTGATCAACTTGTGTGGGTGATGAGTGAAAGTGAGGTTGGTGGTGCATGATGTTATTGTAAGAGGGTCTCATGCTCCCATTTACCCCTCACCTCACCATGTGCATTGTGCACCAACATCTACCATCATCTATGCAACACTATCATCTATACAACACTAACATGGACATTAATACGATATGGGACACAAAGCTACGTATAATTTCTAAAATATAGGATATAGGGACACAAATTTATATATTGTATAATTATGAATTATATAAATTGACAATCAAGATTTATGTACACAAGTATGTTTTAGTTTTTTTTAACAGAAAGATATTTCTCATGGCTAGTGTAAAACGATTTGTTCACCGAATACCGAGATTTCACTTGAGTGTCGAAGTGTCTTTTGCAGGTACCATCCGAGATTGAAGTTTACAAGGACAAATGGGAGAAAAGCGAAGAGAGAGTTGTGAAGTTCTTTCAAGAAGAGAGGAAGTAGAGGTGGATCGACCGACCAATCAAGAAGAAAAATGATCGTTTTCTCAGTCTCAACCCTGTTCAAGAACAATAAATAATATCATTTCTTATCAATGCAGAATGATTTTGTTCCGAACATATTTGAATTTTTATGTTCCAATTTATGTATCAGTTGGTTGACTAGATGTTCACTAAGTAACCTAATCGTTTTTACAATCAAAGGATTCCATGTTACTAGTTATGTAGCATAGACACGAACACCGATACGACACAGACACGGAAATATACTTGAAAATATAGGATACAGAGACACAAATCTATATATTATATAATTATGAATTATATAAATTGACAATAAAGATTTATGTGTACAAATGTTTTAGGTTTCTTTTAGCAAAAAGATGTTTTTTTATGGTTGATTCAAAATGATTTGTTCCTTATTTTTATAATCATAATAAAATTTTATATAATATGTTTGAGTTTTTAAAAAATTAATATAAATTTTTTAAAAAATTATATCATAACTGTGCTAGAATTATCAAAAATCCAACATATATTTTTTTAATTAGACATTTTACTAATACATATCATACAAATGTAGTACAAGTGTCGATATGTGATATGTGTATCCAACACATACACACTATTTAAAATAAGTGTCCGAGTTTCATAAGTTAGTAATGATAAGATTTTTCATTAATCTTGTTGGTAAAGCATTCTGTGGTTGCTGCTGAAGGTCACGGATTCTTCTTCCACTTAATTCACGTATAATGCCAGGAATTAAAATGAATTGTAAATCGAAGAGCTATATTTCATATAGATTTGAATGCAACTTATCTTAGTGAAATGCTGTCTACACAGTCATGCACAGCACCATATAATCATGTATCAAATATTTAAACAACTACCTAATTTTTTTTTATGTATTTTCTTACTCTGTAAACGTACTGCTGGTATCTACTTATATGTCTAAGTTTTTTAGCTGATAAAAATATTATGTATTAAAAATTTAAGTATAAGTCGAAAATTTAGAAACAAGTAAAATATCAGTATGTACATTATAAAATTTTATCTACTTATCATCTAAAAAATTTAATTAAAAATAATATCTATTATATATGAGTTTGATCCTTACTCGTTAATTTAAAATCTTTTAGTATTTTTTTCTTAACAAATTCGACACTTCATCTGGATAAGATTTGATAAAAATCACATTTTTATTGATATTGTTTTTAAAAGTTTAATGAGTCTGAGAGTCTGGTCTGACCAAAAAGCTGGGAAAGTGGAGTGTGTACTGTATCACAAAACGCAAAACACGTGCCAATAATAACATGTAAAGAATGCTGTACTTTCTTCACCCATACTTCCTGGCATGGCCAGTTCAAAGGAAATAAGTAAACATGAATTGGCAGAGGAAAAAAAATCTTTGAATATTGGTTTTGAAGCTTAAATAATCAATCACAAATTCTCCTGTAACTTTTATACATCTTTATATTTTTATTTTTATTTCAACAATACATTTTTACATTTTTAGTGAAGAGTATTTTTAATCAGCAGTAGTTGTTGATAGTGATGGATAGATGTTGGTGGTTGAAATAAGTTTTATGATGTTTTAATTGGAGATAGTTGTATTTTCGTTATCTTTCTTACTCTACTATACAGAAACCATATAATTCAGAAAAAAAAACGATGTACAAAATTGAAGTATAAATTAAAAAAAATATTTTTATAAAAGAAACTTTTGGAAAAAATATTTTTGTAAAGGAAACTTTTGATTCCGATTGTTCACAATTTACTTTTGTAATAACAATTCACTTCATGAAACCATTGCAAGTGTAACAACAATTATTTTCTTGATAGAATTTTTGGAAAAAACTTCTAACTATAAAATATCCATGCCTCCAAGTGAGATATCCATGTCTCCAAGTGAGTGTGAATTATTTTATAAAATAAATTAAAACATGTTAAATAATGAAATTGTTCTCTCAAACACTCGGTGGTTGAAGAAGAATGAAAATATTGAAAGAGATGTAAAAATACAAATATAACTAAAATTATTTTAAAAAATAAAATTATGTTATTTAAAATAATAAAATAATTTTTCACATCTAATATGAAAATGAAAATGCATGAGAATTTAGGGTTTAAGGTTTATAAGAAGAGAGAAATTCATTTAAGTTTTTATTGGAACATTCAGTTGGGTTTAGTTTTTTCTTTTTCATCATTAATTGTTTCAAAACAAGTATACCATACATAATTTGGGTACTTTAGCTGAGTGCGTGCAGTCATTTCTTTTATATGTTGCCAAATTAAGCGTCAGAATTTAACATTTAAATTGTTTGTAAAATCCAAATTATGACATAACACAAAGCTTTAAAACTGCTGACATCATTGTTTTAAACATCATGTGTGGTTCTTCTGAATCTATCATTTGTATATTCAAACTGTTTCAGCTTTTGGCATTAATTGTCTTTGATCCAATCTCACATGCAAAATATCCCAGATTTTGAACAAAAAATCTGCTGCTAGAAAAATCTAAAATGCTCCTTGAATGACATCAAAATAGATTCAGTTTCATCTTGCAAAGGGTCTGGTTTTTCTTGTTTGTTAAGCATTGTAAAGCCTTTTGCTTTTGTTTTGTTGGAAACATATATAAGCACTTTCCTTCCCTTCTTCCACAAAGTTTTAGAAGCCAATTATGCAACAACACTAGTTATTGGGCACAAAAGAAAAGATAATCAATTTTTTTTATAAAAAGATTGCCAATTTATTATTCCAAACGATTTCCACCAAGTGATGTTGGAGGGGTTTTTTAGACTTTAATTAATTTCTTTATTTACTTTTTTCTTGTCTTCAGTCCTTAGTTTTGTACCTTGTGCTTTCCAACAAATGGACAATTCAATGACTAAGCAACTTTTGAACAACAAATATAAATATACGCACATTCTCAATTTTTTAAATTGATGAAAAGTGTAATCAAACAACAATATTGAAAAACTCAAATCTAAAACATTCAGTGTAACAAAAAATAGGTATACTTTTTAGTGTATTTATGATATATATTGAAATTTTCATCCTAATTTCTTTGTAATTAACATTACTATTAACCTAATTCAATAATAAATGCAATCTCATTTTAAAGATCAGTTACCCAGAATCTTCTAATTAATGTTGATGTTGCCTTTATTTAAACATATCAATAGACGACAATTCATCAACATATTCGGACTCAGTTCATTACTGTGTATAAAAATAGTGTTGTTGAGCTCCAAATAAGGGAAAAAAAAATTATGAATAAAAAAAAGACCATGCTTTGATTTCTTGGAAAGGAGAATAAAGATTGAGCATTGTAAAGTAGAGATTTTGCCCCCATTATTGGTGGGTCTAACTTGCCATATGGCGTCACAAACAAAAGGAACAACATTTGCTACAAAAGCATTCTTTCATCTCTCTAGTTTTGTAACCTTTAGAACTTTGACCCCACCACCACATCCACCCAAACTTGGTCACAAGAAGAGAACTCTTGAAGGGGACAAATTGGAGAAGTCAACCAATTGGTGTGGATAATATAATGAATGAATTATAGAATTTATATTTTCACACATTGGGAAAATCGAAAAGCTGTGTGTTCTTGACCGTATTTATTTAAAAAAACATAAATTGAAATAAGGAAAATGCCACAAATGGATGATTGTTACAATTCAAGTATTATTTTTCCAAGTAGCCAAAGAAAAGGAAAAGGGTTAAATCATTTTAAAGTTCTTAGCTATGGCATGAATAGTGAGGTTTCTCTCTGTCCTTCACTACCCAAACGGATAAGCATATGAGTGTGATGGTGCATTAAACCAATCCTCTTGTTGGAGAGAAAGTCTACTTACACGGGTCTGTTATGTATCCATCTGCATATTCCCTACATCAGTATCATTATCACCATAAAGCATTACTCTTGTACAAACTCTTCTTTTCGTTTTATCTCACAAATTTAACATCAGTAATATAAGTAATAACTTTCGTGCCACAAACTTTATCGATAAGATAGGTTTTAAATAGATATAATACATATTATTAAGAAGAACTTCATAAAACTGACTTGTTTAAGTTTTTTTTTTTTTAATTTTATTTTTAAAACATGTATGTGTCCTATCACTCTTGTTTCATGTCATTTTGTTTGACCTTTTTACATGCTAATTCAATAGTGACTATAAACTTTGTTTACTATAGGTTTTCAGTTTTTCACTCGGCTTTTACCTTACAAGATTTCAATTAATTTGCAAGTTTTTAGTTAGTTTGTGAATTATTAGTTTTGTTCAATAGAACTCACGGCTATATATGAAACAATTTTAAAGTTTAAAGTTTCAAAATTTTGTAATTTTTTTATAAAATTTACCTTAATCATGATCATTGATCTTAAAAGATCTAAATCACTCTCTAATTGTGAATTTTATTTAAGGGTGAAAGACATTTAACAACTCAATAGTTTCTACGAAGAAATCTAGCTCATGCTTAGAGTATTATTTAAACAACATAAATATCCAACTCAATCAAGTTTTCATGTGTATATAAATATATAGCAATATTACTCTCCTTTTAAGGTAAAAACGTTTAGTACAATATTAAAAAATGTGTAAATTAATTGTTAAAGAAGAGATGTTACTCTTTTTCCCTTGTTGAAAAATGTGAAGTAAAAGGATTTTTTTTTTAAGAAAGTATTGTAATATGGGTAAGTCTTATAGAAGATTTTAAATTGAAAATAGTACCTTATGGATATGACTTTAGATCGAAAAAAACTTCACGTGAAAGTCCTACTCACTAGTACGATTTAGTCAATTTCAATCAACAGAAGTCGTACCACTCATATATGACTTTAGTTGTATTATATTACATTGAAATCGTACAAATTATGTATGACTTTTACTCTAAAATCTTATACATAGTTTATGACTTACCCTAAGAGTTTTTTTTATCCAAAATTGTAATTTGTGAAAAGAAATTATACAAATTTGGTGCAAAAACAAAGTAAAACACCATCTAAATTCTATTCTTTGGGAATAAAAAGTATATGTGGGTGATTTTGATGCCTCCACATACAACAGAAGCAAATTAGTGGCACAGATTGTGTTTCTTTCTTTCTCTTTCGTTGCTTTTAGATGTCATGAAGGACTATGAGGGTGTTGGAGAATAGGGCCCCAGATCTGTTTAAACCACGAGAAGAAACAACGGTTAAATAGTTGCAACGATGATAAATCAAAGAGAGTGGTGACCAGCACAAAGAAGCTCCTTTATATGGGTGTGTTGTGCTTGTCCAAGAGGAAATTTGACATATATTTCAAAGTGATACTGTCAAAGAAAAGAGTAGATTCACGAGAATGTACACATTGTTCAGTATTTGTATTTCATTTCCTTTCTTAGCATTATTTTGGTCATAGCGGTCCCATGCATGCTTTAGACCATATTCACAAGATTTTGTGATGATTCCTCGACCTCTCTCTTTTCTTTCTTTTTCCTTCCTTTTGCTGTCTCTGTCTCTCCACTGATTGCTGGATCAACAACTTTTTAACATACACAATTTTCAGCCTCTCTCTTTCAAGGAATTGTAAAGCAGACTGAACCGTTTTATATTCATGTATCCAACGCCCAGGTTTCAACCTTAGGTAAGAATATTTCACAAATGCCAAGTGTTCTTACAAGACCTTAGAAACAAACAGTTAACCTTCTTCAACTCTATGTGTATCTGCAAAGAGTTCTGATAAAGTGATGATAAAGTAAAAATCAGATTATTAACTAATACCACATACTGATAAAAGGATTTAAATGGTACTGAGGGTGAAATTGGGGTGGAAAGTGACACCTTTTTTATCTTCTTTCATGTTGGTGTCTCTCTCAAATCATTTTGCATGAATCTTTTTTCCGTATCAGGTTGATATCTCAGAATCAAAGTCTTTCAAACTATGCTTCCAAGGAAAAAAAGACGCGTCCCCTCTACCCACACAAACATCTTATCATTCACTTTAATTAGTCTTTTCTTTCAATTGAAAATTCAGCCCATGTTCCTAATTTTTCTTTTCCTTTTCATCTGTTCTTTCATTGTTGGGGTCCTGCTGCAGACACTTTGATCAACACTGTGTGATTAAAAAGATATGAAGCAAAAGTGACCCTTTTGCTGTTCTTTGACCAAAACACTAATTTCAAAAGAGATCCCAATAGATCATCGCATTGATTAATTCCGGGGAACAAAAAGAACTAATGGGGATTTCTTAACCATTTTATTTAGGAAAAAAATTAAGGCTAGCAGAATCTAATTATCCAAATTAAGCTTTTTTTGGGAAGCATGGAGACAAGATTGGGTGGCCCCGTAGGTAACATATGGCAATTAAAACAGATCCTTGCCCCTTCACTACCCACATTAATCATTTTCTTCAGTGACGTCACTAATACACCACTTTCAACACAAATGTAACAGTGAGAGAGTGAAAACAACCAGAACCTAAGAGGGTCAATGAAGAAGTTGTCAATTTCTCTGATTTATGTTTGGAACAGTTTTCAGAAACTTGTCACAAACAGTTCACATGCATAGATAGAACGCAGCAGCTAATGGGGCCATTCAAAGTCCAATTTTGAATTTATTTAGAACGACATTTCCATACTATTGACATGCCAGATACCAACATTCCAACTTTCTTTCCCTGCATTTGTTTAATGAAAATATTGTAATATCAAGAATTTGAGATGTCAAAGATGAAATTCCTAACTATTTGACTATGAAGAAAGGTTTTCATAATGGCAAGCACCAATTATGCCTAAAACTTGTGCAATTACAATCTCTGACAACAACTTGGATCCTCTATGGTCAGAGTCTTAAAGGAGGATTGATTCATCGCACCTATAAATATATATGTTGAACTTTTCCAGTAGCATGAATGTGCATGTGGAATGACACCATATTAATATTCAATCAACAAATTATCAAGCATTGTATAATTATATTACAAATATTATAGCATATAAAAGTGATGTGTGAAATAAGAAATATTTAAGAAAATAATAATTAAATTATAAAAAAATTATAGGTGATATAGAAACAGCAATTTGGATTTTTTTTAATTAAATATCAGGTATAGCTTTCTTTAAATGCTAAGTGGGCTTAGTTTTGGACAAGACCAAGTCATGGATTTTTTATCATCAAATCAGAGATATTTTCTTGTCAAGAACAGTACACAAGGAGTAGTGAAATTATCACTTCTCAAGTAGGGAAATTTTTAGCGGCAAGTTTGTGGATTTTCTAAGAATGGGAAAGTTATCCTCTGCGCAATACGCTGTAAATATGGTTGGGGTACCTCTGCTTCTTCGATATACTTATTGGTTTCATTGAAATTTGCAATATGATTTCAAGCTCTCTTTAAAGAACAACAATTTTGGGGTGAAGGGGGAACTTGTTGGTTGAACTTATGTTCATTGGTCAAAACTTGTAAATTCCTGCAGGAGAAGACATGTGAATGCAGATGAAATAACAGACATGTGGAGGTTGGCTGAAGACTAACTAACAAATTGGGTTTATAAAGAAAACTAGTAAATGAAGACATAAATTGGTGCCAATTGGGAACTAGTACGTAATAGTTTTAAATAACTCTGATATCATATTAAGAAGGATTTTTGTTTTTATGATAAGATTTACACTCATTTATATACCTTCGATCTAATTTATACATATTAAGAAGTGTTCTTGTTCCATAGGGTACTGAAAACTGCTTTATAAAACCTAGCGTAGAACTAATTTTACTGGTAGTGGTTATCGGTTTAGATGAGAATCTTTAAATAGGAATATATTTACCATCCCAGAAGGCTTCACTCATACAAGTGCTAACCATTGTGCCTTCTCTTTTTTTGAGAATTTTAAACACCTTAGAACTAAATTAGAAGGTTTTGGAATAGCAATCTAAGCAGCCTCAAAATCAAATAAGCAACAGAATTTCCATTTTCAAACCAAAGCACTAGTCTGCTGTCATCAATGCTACAATTTGTTGCCTCCTATTCAGATTTGGCAAATGTAAAACATTCAAAGAAAATAAAAACAATCTGTTGATTATGGTAACAGTAATATAACAACTCTGGTCGAAAAATGCTGTTGACCCTTTCTAGCATCCTTCAAACACTTGCAGTATTGATACAACACTTAACCTCAATCGTTTTCTGCTTCACTAGAAAAAAGAACCTGTCTACATTATTTTCAGTTTTCCCGAACACAGATTAGTACAAGCTCTAAGGAGGTACCAATGCCTCCAAATCGACAATACTGAAGAAAAAAAATGGGGAACAATGGCACCCTCTTGTTTACAACAGGAAAAGGTTACCAACTAACAAAGAGCATTGAACAGTAAAACAAACCAATTTTAGAAATCAAATTAGCACCATTAGAAGTCTCAGGAACAAAACTTCCTTCAGGAGTGTTTGTGGTGAGTACGACTACAATCCAGTTATCTTCTGAACCAATACCAATTCCTGTAAACTTGGAGTCATTGAGATTACCCGAGTAGAGAGATTGTGTGAAATTTGCAAGGACAACGCTTGGAACCAGGCCAGGAACACAAACAGGCATCACAGATCCATCCCTTGTGTTAGAAATATTCAAGTGACATTTATTTAAAAGGTCTGGGTAGTTGGAGAACCGAGGCTCTGTGCCTGGGACTGTGTTAGCAGCTGTGGTATTTGTACAAGGTTGATTCTTGAACTGGTCTGCTATTTCATCAGCGAAGCAATTTGCATTTTCATTCTTAATTAGAGATGTCAAGTGTAATGATTTCCTATAGTTGTTGATTCCCTGATAAAGATCATCTTCCTCGTCTGCAAGGGGATTAAGGTTAGTGCAATCTCAAAATGTCAAATTCAAAGTGTGCATGTTTGCAAGGAAATGAGACAGGATGATAGTAGGGATTTTTCATGAAACATTGCAAATCTAACTTCATTTTCAATTTGATACATGATTATATGGTGCTGTGCATGACTGTGTAGACAGCATCTCACTCAGATAAATTGCATTCAAATCTATGCGAAATATAGCTCTTCGATCTACAATTCATTTTAATTCCTGGCATTATACGTGAATTAAGTGGAAGAAGAATCCGTGACCTTCAGTAGCAACCACAGAATGCTTTACCAACAAGATTAATGAAAAACCTGATCACTAGTAATTTATTAATTCGGACACGCCTCTTAAATGGTGCATTCACACGTATCACATACCGACACTCGTATTACATTTGTAGGACACGTATCGGTAAAGCGTCTCATTCAAAAAATATTTGTTGGATTTCTGACAATTCTAGTACAGTTATAATACAATTTTAAAAAGAAAAAATACATTAATTTTCTAAAAACTCAAACTTATTATATAAAATTTTATTATGATTATAAAAATAAAGAACAAATCATTTTGAACAAATCATAAAAAACATCTTTCACCTAAAAAAACTGAAATATTATCCTACATTTTAGAGCATAGTGTCCGTGTCTATGTTTCATAGCTAGTAACATGGAACCCTATGGTTGTACACGATTAGGTTACTTAGTTACCATCTAGTCAACCAACGGATATATAAATTGGAACATCAAAATTCAAATCTGTTGGGAACAAGATCATTCTGCATTGATAAGCAATGGAATTATGCAATTTCAAATTTCGTTATCCAGTAGGTATCAGCTCAAATGAGCAGATCTTTTCAAGGTCAATGTTTAAAAGAAGATATAAACTATCCCCAAAGATTCAGTGATGTCAGATTCATCGTTCTCCCACACAGATCTAAGACTGTCCATTGAGAGACTCAGGCACAATAAATGGGTGAAAAATAAGGACAGAAAAAAACGCATACCCAGAGAGAAAACTACTTAAATTTGTAAACTTGATGAGAGGTAAGAAAATTCAATAAAAGATAGTGAGAGAAAATTCTCATATAGTATATGTTTGATGATAACAAGTGAAACCCATTTGAGGGTAAGCATAAAAACAATAATTGGAAAAATTAAGTGATGGTATCAGAGCACTGACCGTGGTCGCATTTCACTGAGTGATGGGAGAAGATAATGGAAGAAATGAGGAGAGTGAAAAGCAGAGGGAAGCGGAATAACGCCATTGTTTGTAGTTTGAATGAAGCCTAAGTAGAGAGAGAAAGAGAGAGTTGAAATGATGAAGAATCCCTTGTGTTTCCTTGTTAAGTAAAAGCTTCATCTTCTGCATAGTAAGTGTTTTTCACAAACAAAATTAAAATGATTCTTTTTATTTTTATCTTTTATATTATCTATCATTTTATTTCTATTTTAGAAATGAGTCTTCATAGGTTGAAAATACAATAATAAATAGTTTCAGATTAGGAGAAATATTTTTTATTAAAATGTGAACTTGTAAGTTGTAACATAGGAGAAGATGGAAATTTTTTGAAAGATTATAAACTGATAATTTAAGTATGCACTTGTCAAATTAATATTTTTTAACAGTGATCTAATCAATTTAATATGATTTTGAAAAAAATTAGTGGATTTGTGATACATACACGATTCTTATCATAGTATATCCACAAATTATTTAAAAATATACTTAAAAAAAATATTAAATAACAACTAAATTTAGAAATAAAAAATAATTGAACACTAATTAGATATTAATTTACATACTAAAAGTATTTCTTTATTATTAATACAAATTTTATAAAATAATTTTTAAATTATATATAAATTAACTGTTTAAGTT
>Ga0123341_1001370_pt1 | contig 18085 bp, 10 predicted proteins | sample Turbeapinknodule_FD_89959 | JGI IMG/M metagenome (GOLD analysis project Ga0123341, IMG submission 89959) | Root nodule microbial communities of legume samples collected from Mexico - Turtle bean Mexico pink nodule | ecosystem: Host-associated > Plants > Roots > Nodule | place: Mexico: Nepantla...
ACCTGGAATTAAAATTAATATATTCTGGAAAAATAAATCTGGAAGAGGTGTTTTGAAAATAAAAATTTGGAAATAAAAATCAAAATTAAAAAAAATCTGGAATTGAAAATAATACATTCTAGAATAGGAGATCCGGAAGAGAGATTATTATGTTCTAGAAATGAAAATTTGAAAAAAAAAATGAAAAGTTTCATTCTGAATAAGAAAATTCATAATACAAAAAATTCGTTTCCAAAAAAAATTCAGAACACATATTCTGGAAAAATGAGTCTGGAAATATTTTTATATGCACCTCATTTCTTTTAAGAACATTTTTGTCTTTTCTGCTAGAATCGGGTGCAGTGATATGGTGCATGAAGAAATACCCTTACTCATATCATATCACTACCATGTATTTTCTTCCTGCATCTCCTACTTTCTTTCTTTATTTTCACACCTTTTCTGAAAAGTCTATTTTTTAAAAAAATTGTAGAATTTAAAAGCTATTTTTGAATTTAGAAAATATCTCTTGAATTTTACAATTTGAAAATTCTATGAAATTTGAATTCTAATTGTAGAGTTTGAAATTATTAACCCTAACTATGCCTAAAAGATTTGATTTCAGAAGATATATATTACCATAACCTTAATCATTTTGATCCCATAATACTGGCTGGTGGTGGTTGCTTGATTTTTAAGGGACTTGGTGATGTACATGTCCCATGTGCATGATGTGCTTTTGGTCATTGGGCTTATGTCATGCATGGTTGATTATGAAACATAAATAAATATCTGATGTAGTGATGTGCAAAAAGAGACACACATCACATGTAACAGATGCAAGTAGTTTGGTGTCATTTTAGCCAATTTGACAAGAAAAGCATTCATAAACGTGTTTATTTTGAACACTAAAACAAACACAATCATAATCTTAATCTTATTGACATTACTTTAAGGTAGACATAGTTTGTGATAATTGAGCCGTTAAGGTGTAAGACGCGCCCCAACATTTCTGAAAGGTTAGGCTTTCATCTGATAGTGTTTATGGAAAACAATTTGGTGGGTTGGAAAATGATTATATTTGTCATGAAGTTGGATAAAGTATGAATGGTTAAATATAAAAGGTTATGCAGAAATGAAGGAGAACTTTGGTCTAAAAAAGAAAAAGGGTATAAATATCTAACTATACCTCAGACAAGGAAGGAATGTACCTGTGACATGAATGATACAGCAACCTATGAGCATAATTTATTGTTAAAACAATTGAAAAATAGAATGATGAGTGATGAATAATTTATAATGAATTGGGAAAAGGAATAAGAATGCAGAGATGTGTAGTGGTGCTGTCTCTAATAATTGCATCTTTATTGAGTTCCGTGTCACCTCAGTGACATTGATCCATGCCACCAACACTCCATGTCAGATGTTTAAGACCACTTTTTTTTTCTTTTGAAACAAACAACCAAACCAACACCCTCTTTCTCTCTTTCTTCTGCCTTCTACACTCCAACATTGACCCCAAAACCTTCACCAAATCAACCCCACTGTCATCGTGATTGCTGCATGTCCATCGTGCCCTTGCCCTACGTGTCACATCTTTTGCTTTTCAACCTTAGTTGCATTGCTACCCTTTCCTTCCTATCCTATCTTCTGCAGGGATACTTCCATGGTTTCTCTAAGATATCATGAGGGTAAAAGTAAGATTGAGGTGATACTCACAATGCCATTGCCATGCATAAAAGTGTGTCACCAATTTTCAATCATCATTCATTCATAAAAGTAAATCCAACCAAATATCATATGCAGAGCTAGCTACAACTAAGATTTTTATACTGTTTTTTTACTTATGACTTTAACTATCAATTCATATGATATCATATTCATGTATATACACATAGATATAAGAGAAAGGCTCTTGATTAGATTTTACTTATTTTCCAGTTAAACAAGTTTAATCTAAATTGAAACTTCATGACAGTGATGGAGCATCTGAATTGAAAAAAAATATATAATAAGAGAATTTTGTGTTTGAATTTTGAAGTTCATTTGTAACTTCCATACAACACACTTTAATTAACAGTTTTTATTAGTAAAACAATTTGAATTTTGTGTAGTGTAACTGTTTGATTAATGGGCACTATTAAAAGTATAATTGTAACGTTTGGTTTTGGTCATTTCAATTTTTCAGAATCGAAACCCGATAAAGCAAGTGGCACAGGCACAGCCCTGTTGTTTGTGTATGCAAAAAATTTACTCTGGACTCAGTGTTTTAGTTTGTAACGTAAAGTGTCAACGTCGAAGGCCAACAATGGCACTTGATTAGATAATTACATATGAATATGAAGTCTGAACACTGTATTTGTATAGTGTATTGTAATAGTATTGTAACGCAAAAGGCAGAAACAAAAGCAGCCAAAAAGCAAAAGATGGTTCAGCACTGGTAAGAAGACCATAGGCTGGCTACTACTACACACAGCAGCACATGTTATGAAAACGAAAAGAAAAAGCTAAGTTGTATGTATGTGATGGCATTTGTGAATAAATGAAGGCTATGGTGAGGGCCTTTTGGGGCGTTTACTCCAAAATATTCCTGAACCAGCAATCTTCCCGTACGCATCATTTGATAGTTTAATCATCAACAGCTACACCACAAGCCTCAGTTTGTGCTGCTGTTCCTGAAACAAACACAGATCAGGCAGCAGCAGCAGCAGGGGTTGCCTTTTCTCAACTCTCCTCACTCTTTCTTCTAACAGATACATAGATAGATACATAGATAGAGAGATAGAGAGAGAAAGATGGTTTCTGAAACCTCCCTCTCTTCTTCTAAACGCTCTCCAGCTACTCCTAAGTTTTGCAACTCATTCACTACTAGGTAATTCACCAACCTTTTGTTTCTTGTTTCTCTCTTTGCCTGTGTATGTATGTCATGTGGGAGTGTAATAAACTTGTCTGTCTATGTTTCTTTTGAAGGTGGATTGAAAATGTAACTTTGCGTGCTTGTTTTAGTCTTCATTTCATTCTAGTTCTATCTTACCGGTGTTGAAATTAAAGCATTTGATAATTTGTTGAACATTTGATACCTTGGTTTCACTTTCGTGTGGATTTTGTGGTAAAAGGTTATGCATATCCAACACAGTTTTTATGGTGGGATATTTTGGAGTTTTTTTAACTAGATAGAGATTATCTAAGTTCTTCAGAAAATTCAAAGGTGAACAGATGCTTAAAGTCAACATTCTTATTTCTTGACGTGTGCTGTTATTCTCAACTCTCATTTCTTTGGTGTGCAAATTTTTTTGGTGAATGGTGGAAGGACTCAAAGGATGCTGTGGATTTCTGAATCCATGCATCCTTGACAGGATTTTATAACAGTTGTCATGCCATATTGATATTTTTTATTGCAGGATTTTTGCTGATGTTGCCGGTGACATTACAATTGTCGTTGATGGGGAATCTTTTCTGCTACATAAGGTAATTCTTTTGAGATGTTGTTGAAAACCACTTGATATTTTCATGACTTGTTCTATTTGTCGTTGAGTTGTAAGTTTTATATTCTAAACTGTAGTTGTCATGAGTTTGATTTGGGTGTCTCTACCAGTAGCTATGAATTGGGATATAGTGAACAGCATGTCCAAAATTCATAATATGCTAACAAGCAACTAAAAATCAACCACTATTTGCCAAATTTCATGCCGACTTTATGATATCAAAGAGAAAAGTTGATGACTTCTATTTGGCTTGTTTTGAGTGCAAAATAGCTGCACCAGTCAACTCAATACTATTCAGACAATGTCTTTGATTCTACAGAAATAATAATTTAAATTCAAAATCTATTTACACTAATTTCGTTACTTTGTGCTGATTCATGAAGTTTCCCTTGGTGACTCTAAGTGGGAAAATCCGGAAGATGGTGGCTGAAGCCAAGGGTTCCAATGTTTCAAACTTGGAGCTCCTCAACTTTCCAGGGGGGCACCAGACATTTGAACTTGCCATGAAGTTCTGTTATGGGATGAATTTTGAGATTACAGCATTCAATGTTGCCCGGCTTCGTTGTGCAGCAGAGTATCTGGAAATGACAGAAGAATACCGGGAGCAAAACCTCATTTCAAGAGCAGAGATTTATCTGAATGAGATTGTCTTTCAGAGTCTTCAGAAGTCAGTGGAAGTGCTATCCACATGTGAGATGTTACCTCCAAATACAGTGGATGAAATTGAAATATCAAGTGGATGTGTGGAAGCCATTGCAATGAATGCTTGCAAGGAGCAACTAGTTTCTGGCTTATCTAAATTAGACTGTGATGGAGAATCTAGAGAGCTAAAGGAGGATTGTGTTGCCTGGTGGGTTGAAGATCTCTCAGTACTGCGTATAGATTACTTCCAAGGAGTTATTTGTGCCATGGGAAGAATGGGGGTGAGATCAGACAGCATTATTGCATCACTGATGCATTATGCTCAATCGTCTCTAAAGGGTATTGGAAAGTGTCAATTCTGGAATCCATCAAGGACAAACTCAAGTCCAACCAGTGTAGAAAAGGACCAGAGGATAATTGTGGAAACTCTTGTGAGTCTTATGCCAACAGACAAAAGCTCTTCCATTCCCTTGACATTTTTGTTTGGCATGCTAAAGATGGCTATCATGTTGGGTGCAACCACTCCCTGTAGGCTTGAGCTTGAAAGAAGGATTGCATTACGGTTGGAAATGGTCTCATTAGATGATCTACTTATACCATCACTACAGAGTGGAGACTCTTTGTTTGATGTTGATACAGTTCACAGGCTACTGGTGAATTTCTTGCAAAGGGTCGAAGAGGAAGAAACTGAAGATTATGGATATGAATCTGATGGGCTTTGTTCTGCTGGCCATGGTTCTCTGCTAAAAGTGGGGCAGCTTATTGATGCTTATTTAGCAGAAATTGCACCTGATCCGTACTTAAGTCTACAGAAATTCGTTGCTTTGATAGAGATACTTCCTGATTATGCTCGTGTTATTGATGATGGCCTTTATAGAGCTGTGGACATTTATTTGAAGGTAAATTTACTTCAACTATAGAGAACATCTATCTCTGATTCAAATAGTTAGGTGCTCCCTAGTCATGCAGCAGTTACAGAAATCATCTTTTAGGGTGGTTTTTAAGATATTTATTATAAAAATCAGCTTGTAATATAACAGTTCTTGACAACATAATTGTGTAAACAACCAATAAACTTTTAGTTTTGACATTGACAACTTATAAAAAATCTCCCCTAGTATGATTTTTAAGATATTTATTATAAAAATCAACAAATTCTTTCAACTAGTCAGAAATTTTCCTTAGTGGGATTTGTAAGATATTTATTATAAAATCAACAAACTTTACAGTTTCAGGGCATATATTATTCAATCTGTATACCTTGTCCTTCTTAATGTTGACAATAGCAATTCTTTCTGCTCCTTGTTCAGGCACATTCAGCACTAACAGAGCAAGAATGCAAGAAGCTATGCAAGTTGATAGACTGCCAGAAGCTATCTCAAGAAGCATGCAACCATGCAGCCCAGAATGACAGGCTTCCACTGCAGATGGTGGTGCAAGTCCTGTACTTCGAGCAGCTGCGTTTGAAGAACGCGTTGTCAGGGAGTTCAGGAGATGGGCTGCTATCACAGAGAATAAGCAGTGGTGTTCCAAGTGCAGCCATGTCCCCAAGGGACAACTATGCATCTCTGAGGAGAGAGAACCGGGAACTCAAGCTGGAGATTTCAAGAATGAGGGTGAGGCTGAGTGAGTTGGAGAAGGAACAGATGTTCATGAAACAAGGCATGATTGAGAAGGGAGGAAATGGAAGAACATTCTTAACATCACTTTCAAAGGGAATTGGGAGGATTGCAATTTTTAGTGGTCAAGGAGGAGGAAAGCGCCAGAAATCAGGTAGGAAGTCTCGTGGTTCAGAGGGGAAAACTGGTAGAAGTAGGAGACACTCTGTCTCATAGATATTGTTCTTCTCTTCTTAGCTAAAAACACTCTCTATTATACCTTATCAGGTGAACACAACGTGTAAATGACTTGATCAACAGCTTCTCTTCATCTTGGTCTTAAGTTTTGGCAGTTGAACTTGAAATCCCACATTCTCTCTTCTTCCTTGTTGTACATGATTTCAGCTGCTGAGATAAGGTCGTTGTTCACTACACAGTTACACCAAGAGAAAGCTTCACTACCTTGTCCTAGAGACACAGTTGAAGCACTTCCTTTCCCACTGATAAAAAAATGTACTTATTTATTGTCAAACTTGTTCCTTATTCAATTGCTTGAAAAGGAAAATGTAACATATGCATCCAAATACTGAAATGATTCACCTTAGATTAAAGTTTCTGTAACTTCTAATGGCAACATAAAACTAACTTGGCTTATGGATGCCTATTAGTGAAGTGACACCAGCAATTGTCTTCATCCATTCTTGCCAAAATCTCTTTATTGGTACGTTACTGCCATGCAGTATGTTTGACAAATCCCAAACATTTTGTTGGTAGAGTTAAGACATGTTGATTTCTGTAATATAATGCACTCACTTCTTGGTGACAAAAATCTTGACATGTGTTTTTTTCTCTATTTTCTAGGCAAGGAAACAGATCACAACCACTTCCCATAAAAAAAAAGCTTTTCTCTTCATTTTTAGCTATTTTATAATATATAAATTATTATCTCTAAAGCAAGTTGAATGTTTGAAATCAGCTTAAATTGAATAAAAAAATTAAGATAAAATATGTTTTTTCTTGAAAATTTTAGCTTATAATTTTTTCATATGTTTTTCCTTTGCATCGTGGCACATTGTTTTTATTACGTAAAAGTTACTTTTTGTTGTATCCAAGTGAAATTAAATAATCTTAAAATTATTTTTCAGCAAACTTATCAGACAAATATTAATTCTAAGCATTATAATTTATTATTACATTAGCCAATTATACATATGATTGACTATTGAAATAAAGTGATTTTTCTCGTTTTTTAAAAAAAAAAATTCTTGTAACCACCAAACGATATTATGAAAAGTGAAAAAAAGAAATAGTACATGCCATTGTCAACATTTGAACGTGTTCATTTTCAAACATCGCCTCATAATTTCTATTGACGTCATCTAATTTTAAAGACTAGAAAAATATAATTTTTAAAATTTACAAGATTAAAATATTTGTTTCAATTTGGAAGGCAAAAATAAACTCATCTTAATTTTCAGAAACTAAAAATATAAATAAGTGAAACTGTGGTTACACTTTCCAATGTATGCAAACATAAAAGAAAAGAAAAAATGTAAGTCAAACTGTGGCATTCAACACAATTTCTAGTGTTTTTTTGTTCAAATACACTAACAAATGTCTCTTCTTTATTTCATGCTTTGGAATGCCTGAATATCTGACTGCATCATTGCAGACTGCTTTCCCAAACATGTTAATTTCAATCCTGCAAAAGTGTATCCGATTTCTTGGTCACAAGCTCAAGTGCTCCAATGTTCAAGTTGTGTGTGGTACACAAAATCGCCCCATTCTTTTTTCATGTCTTATTTGCATGACACTGCAGTTTCCAAGGATTACCTGGACAACCTCCAGATGACGGTACAAAAGGGATATAAAAAACATAACCACTGACCAATCCCTTCCAGTTCAATATTACTAGTCTTCCAATTCAATCATTACCAAAATTATTTCAATGAATACTAGTAAATGGAGAAAACTATTTTATTTCTTGTACACAAATATCATGTCAGTAACTTACCATGTACAGTTAGTCCAAAAAAAAATAACTAAAAGAACATGACTCTCAGCCATAAATTAATTGGCTCTAAAAACATGTTACAAAATAAATGTAATCAGCTACAAAATCCTAGGACAAACAGTTTAAGTATGCGCACAATTTGTAATGTGCAGGTGTATTCTCTATAAGACAAAATTTATCCCTATGATGAAAGTCTGCCAGCTAGAATTCCACCAAATATGATAGCTCCAAACCACTTATTTGAGACAAATCTGGAGGAAAAATAAAATAGCAAACAAAAATATACCAAAGTCAGCTCATAGTGTTTAATTTGTTACTTCAGAAGTTTTCTAACATACTGCAATCATCAATCAAAACACTTGAAAAGTAATGAAATTGAACAATCACTGAATTTTGAAGGGGTTCGTTCTTTTGAGGTCTGAGGGTATAAATATGCCATTAAGTGTTTCTAGCAAAGGTATATGATTTAATCTTTTGAAAACTGAAAATAAAATTGAAAAAGTTTAGGATAATCTCAAAATTGCTTTTCATAAGAACTTTTTGAAGCTCCAACAAGATGGTCTAGCCAATCAAATCAAGAATTGAGATCCTTTCAGAATTTCCTTTTTCGATAATAAAATCATGAGTTTATGCAATGAACTTCCCTAACGTACTTCCTGTTGCAATCAGCTCTTGATGAAAGGTCAACCGTCCATATTTGCCAGCCTAAGTGTCCAGATGCAACTCCCAGAGATGCATAATACGGCCAGCCTGCTCCACACAAATGAATCGACGTAGAAACAATTGATGGAATTCAAACAGTCACGAAAACAGATAGAATGGAAAGGTGAAATAAACTAATACCTATTTCAGCATTAAATCCACTAAGAGCAAGACCACCAAGACATGCAATCCCAAACCCAGTAATCCACTCCTTTGTTGAATCACCGAAGCGCAAAGCTGTTGATTTAACTCCCACTTTCAGGTCATCTTCTTTATCCTGAATGCCAAGGTTAGAAATATTCTTAAACACTAAGAATTTTGATAGCATTGCCTTAAACAAAAGATTCAAGTGGAGGATAACAAGCAGTCTTGTCATTGTACTTTTTGTTTCATAAAAACTTAAAAGAGACATGACAAATCATCTGAACATGGTTAAAAATTTATACTATGACTTTTACACCTTCCATTTTTGAAGAAGAGCATAATTAGCCCATTAGCAGGCAGAACTTCAGGAGTGCAAGAAAACTCATCAAGCTACACAACATATAAATGCAGATCCTGACGCAGTTAAAGACAGCAGAGCAAAACCATATGGATTACATCTTACAGGAAGCAATACTATTTTACCTGATGTGCATAGATAGTATCATACACAAGAGTCCAAAATACTCCAGAGGCATAAAGTGGCAGCACAATAGATGGGTCCAGACTTCCTTTAACTGCTGCCCATCCTAACAAAGCCCCCCAATTGAAGGTCAACCCAAGATAGGCTTGAGGCTAACCAATTTAGTTACAGGAGAGCATCATAATACCGCATAATAAGATCATGCATCAGAATAATAATAAAGAATTAAGAATAAAAACTATAAATGAGGAAATTCGTACCCAAAATGTAAACCTCTTCATGAGGGGATAGGTGAAGACAAGCAACAAGGATGAGGCACCCAAAACACGACTGCAAAATGTACACAAACCCAAAGAATAAATAGAAATTGCCAAAATTCCAATGGAACTTAAGCGGAAGGATGCATGGCACTTGCAAACCATGTGAAGAAGCTAAAGTAGGACTAGCTTACTTTGAGCAAATCTTTTCTGCTTTCATGTCTTACTTTCACTTTTAATTTCAAAAATGTCTCTTAGCTTTCATTTTGTTTTCTGCTATAAAATATCTGTATAGGAAACAATTAAACCAAGTTTTATTATTTTTGCTGACCCCTATAAAAAAATATTTGAAAACAAAAGGCAAAATGTATATTTGGTGTTACCACACCAGCTTTGCCAATTAGGGTTGCATAACCACAATTGAGGACATGCAACAGAGATCAATAGTTCCAGACAAGAAGGTTCTATCCTTAACTAATTAAGTGATTACAAATTTAAGTATCTAATAAAGTGCCAACATAACAAAGATAGATCCTGATCTATTTTGGAATTTCTATAAGAACTAACCTATAATTATTAAGTTGTAGAAGAATGCCAAGACCTAAAAGTAATTGAAAACCAAGAAAACAAAGTCCTTGAAATGGTGTCAAAAGACCACTTGCCACAGGTCTCAACTTTGTACGTTCTACCTGCAATATACAATGGTATACAATGTCATTCAGAACATAAAATATGAGATCAGTTATAACAGGGAAAACAAAGTGAAAACAGTTCAGAAAAGGATAGAGGAGAGAAGTACAACGCCACATGCTTACTAAATATGAAGTGTTTTAACTGAAACAAAAATCACCAAAGTAATGTCATATCAATAAAATCAAATTAAATAAGATAGGTGTTTGGATATAGAATAGATGGAATTAAAGTTGTTAGTTACTTATTACAGGGATGTCAAAAGGCCAGACCAATCATATCTATAAATAGAAGGATACTAGGTTAAGAGGGGGCATTGAAATCTGTAAACCTATGTGGGAATAGAGCAGTAGCTTTATTGTAAAAACTTGGAGGAGAGGGTGCTCTCCTATTTCTTGTTCTTTTTTATCCTATTCAATAAAATCTATCTTTTATTTCCCATTCCTAATTTTTGGTTCCTAACAATAGGTGTTAGAGCCACAATTGGCTACAGGGTCAGAAGGGAATGGGAGCTCAATAACTGTCTCATGGGCCCAAAGCTTGGAAGGTTTACACTGGAAGGAATATACGATGACAGAGAGAAGTGATGAACTGGATGTAAGAGAGAAAGGGAAGGAAGCAGTAAGTAACTGAATAGTGGAATGTGATTTTGGAATATAGGAGAGAAGCAGAGTGAGGAAAACATATCCATGTGTACTATTTTGTTAGTTATGGACAGAGCAGATGCTCTCTATAATAAATAAGGGTTAGAACTCTGACTGCAGACCCTATTCTACTGAATTTCCCTTTATCTGAATAATAGACAGCATCTTGATTCTCCATTTTGCTATATTTCTTTCATTTTAGTTATTGATGCATTTAGTTTGTATCAATAGCATCCAACGTCTCCAGTGTTAATCTAATGGTTGCAAAACAAGTTAAATTAATTTGGGCCTTAATCATACACAGCCATGCCCATTAAGCAAAGGTTCTTGCAATTTTTTGGGCATGGAATTATATCTGCTAGGTTATTTGATTCAACCTAAATCTTAGTCCAATCCACTTATCAATAAAAGAAGTTCAATAACAAGGTTACTTAAGAAGAAAGGAGGACAAGAAATCCCCCTATATCAAGCCAAAAAGGGCAGGGTGGGGGACAAACAAAAGATCAAATGGAAGTTTTGTGCACGTAAATTGATATAATTTAACCACATTGGAAACATGATAGGTACTTAGAAAATGAAATTATTTTATACAAATTATAGAAAATAAAGATGACTTAGAGGCCATGCGAAATGTTAAAGCATTAGACTTGCCATGACTTAGCTTTCACTTCATTCTTTAGCATCTATAATCTTAGTCAAACACATCCAAATACAAACAACCCTGCTATAATAATTTGCAACTCGACTACTATCTCATTATCCCCTATAACAATCAAAGCAACTAAAAAATGTAACATTTACCATTGTATCAATATCCCGGTCAAGGAGATCATTAATAGTACACCCAGCACCTCTCAAAAGCAAAGCCCCACATGCAAACAGAGTCATCATTTTAAAATCAGGAAGATGACCTGGGGTTGCAGCCATGGTAATTGACCTAAAGGCATGAAAATTAGAGACAATAAGAAAGAGAGAATAGAGTTTCAACAAGTGGAGAACTTTTTAGGCCTATGTTTTGTTTCACATCATAGGGACGCTATACATGCGTTAACTTGATAACACAAGTAGTAGCTTCCACGTTCAATGTCAAATCAGCTATACATTGACCGAGTAGTCTCATAGGAATTTAGAAATGACCAGGAGATTAATATGAAGGATATAGGATTGCAATAACAAGGTTGTAATAAATAGAGTTGCACATCTAAATTACAGAAAAGAAAGAGCTCTTTTAGCCTTTAAAACTTCCTCAATTCATTACCGAATGTTACACACGATCCAAGTTTACAACAATACAATATCTATGAATTTCCAAAAGTTTAATATCTATGTGCTATCAACCGAAAAGAAATCACCATTGACATAACTTTAAGGTGGTTATTGTAAAGTCAACAGATTTACTATAATTGGCAATTTGTGATTGTATGATGGTGGTTTGTGATTGAATGAAAGTGTAGAAATCTTTTACAGGGTCAAAAAAATATACAATTTACACAACTAAGTTTAATTTCTATACCCTGTCAATAAAAGATCATCATTGTTTGATTAGTAAGTATTGTAAAAGTCAACGAACTTACTATACAAGACAATTTGTTTGTGATTGGGCGGACATTGTGAAAATCTTGTTAGCACATTGGTATTTAGAGATTTAGAATCTGCATGGAGAAATTTTTCCATAAGAACATGCATAAATTAATTTGCAGAAACTCTCTCCTATTAGTTTCTCCAAAACTCATTCCATTTTCCCTTCGTGGTTTCTTCAATTATAAGTGTTAATGGACAAGTTTATCTACGCACTATTAAGTTTAATGTCTATAGACAATCATGATCTCTGTCTTTTATGAGAGTGAAAGCATTATCCTAAGATGAATAATTAAGAACTCTTACCAGATACAAGGCCATAGGAGCAACCACGTCCCAATTGGTTTATCAAGACGAGCAAGGCGAGCATAGGGCTGAACCTGCTTGTGCAAGTACAAATCCACCCAAGTGGCGTCTCCTCCACCACCATTACTCACACTACCACTTTGGTTCCTGTCCTCCTTCGAGGGCCTCGTGGACACGTGTGCAACAAGATGAAAATTTGAGAGAGACCCAACAGTTTTCCGAAACTCAAAATTGTAATTTTGAAGCTGAGGTGGGTTGAATGGGGCATTTAGAGTGGGGTTTCGGTTTTGGGTTGCAAATTGTTGAGCGGAGCTTAAAGGGTTGAAGGTGGCGAGGTGAAGAGATACTGAAGAAGAAGAAGAAGGTTTGAGAAACCTACGCGAAGCACGGAAGGTCAAAGACGATGCCATGTTATCAAATGCAAGTATTTTTTTTTTCAAATTGTGGACTCTGAAATTGAAAAGTGGTTACTCCATAAAGCTTCACCAAGAACACTTTCTTTGCAGTGGCTACTCACAGTGGTGTAGTTCAGAGCAAGATGTGATCTTAAAATAAGGGTTAAGTTATGTCATATGGAATAATAGTAACTATTTGTCATAAACTATTATTAATTAATTATAAATTATTGAGTTCGAAACCCTTGATTTTCAATTTATTTGCAATTCGCATGTAGAATTTCTCAATTTAGAAAAATATATACAAAAATCATGGCAATAATAAATTTTTTTAGCAGAGAATTGTTTATTTGTACTTTCAAACTACGTATTTTGGGCTCCGACAACTTCTTGGGCTTTTGGGCCTACTGCTACAGAGATGGGACTGCTATTTACACCGTAGTTTGTCCCAGGTTTTTTGGCTGATTCTCCCTGCACTATATCAATTCAGATTTGCACCCAACACACTGATACGGAATCCATTTTATTCTTAAAGATTTAAAAAATATTTCTTTCGAATATTCATATCCATAAGTCAAATTACAAAGTTTTGGATATACAAATCCAGAACTAATATGTCACTTCCAGATTTCACCATCTGAAAGTTTATCTGGATAGCATAAATGACCTTCTAGATGTCAAGATTCGTAAGCAAACATAAATGAGTTCCAGATCTCAATCATCAGCATCATTTATAGCACATCATTCCATATATGAAAATTCGGAACTCATAACTCACTTCTGGATATGATCATCCAGAAGTTTAAATAAATATGAAAATAACCTTCCAGATTTCAAAATCCAAAATGTATAAAAGTCACTTTCAAATATTGGCATCCGTAAGCAAATGGGTATAATGGAGTTTTAAAATTTTCGTTAGATGACGGTTAAAATTGATTGGGTGCAGAAAGCAATTGTTTTTTTTTTTTTTTTGTAAAGATGGGAAAGTAAATATGCATGTGGAGGAAGTAAATAGAGAAAAGCTAAAAGAAATTGCCCTCTTCTACTTCAAATTCAAATGAACAACACGTTATAAGTATGACGATTTGGGTACGACAAGAAACATTCACGGAACTAGAAACTTGTCACTCGGCATTATCCAAAAAAATCCCGAGTCATGCTCCTATAAATTAAAATTAATATCTACATATCAAAAATAAAATTTTGGAATATTAATACGAAATTTTATAAATTAATTTATGGAAAAACTATTTTTTTTTTCTTTTAAAAATAATATTTGCGACATGTTCATCGTCTATCTAATCAATCATGAGCAAAGGGTCTTGGTGCTTTTGTCATTTTTGTAAATTTACTTTTCTTGTATTCTTCTAACTGAGCAAAGAAGAGAGAGGAAAAGTATAAGAGGGTTTAATTAATGGATGTGAAGTAGTAAAGAATGATGTGTTGGTCCTGCATGTGGATGGTAGGCACCCTTATAATTGCCCTTCTTCTCTTCATTCATTGTCTTGGTCCCATTTTCACAATATACCTTTTCCTTATCTTATGTATATCCCCTTTCAATTACAATAATCTTCCACACACATTCTACCACTAAAGTAGATTTATTTTTCAATAAAAATTGTATTCTTATTCTTATCATAATAACATCTTTAACCTATGATTTTTTTTTTGAAAGATTCATAAGATCTTATCCGTTTATAGTATATAAGTGAATATAAAATTAAGTTTAAAATTTATTATTGAGAGTAGTGAATACACATATGTGTGTATCCACTTTTTTCTCTTTTACTCAATTTTTACGATAATAGAGATGTAAAATACATAGAGAAATAGTTTTGGATGGGTTAAAATTAAAAAACAAAAAATAAAGTGCAGAGAGTGATTAAAAGTGTAGGTTATTTTATTTTATATGTGAGATTTGATGTAGAAACGTGTGAAAAATATGCTCTCTTTGTTGCCTTAAAATAAGGAATTAAGCGAAGAGTGAGACAGTCATATAAAAACTATACAATAATATTAATTTAAAAAATAATTTTATTTTTTAAGTAATTCATATGAAATGACAAAATACTCCATTGTATTAATAAGATGAGATTCGAAAAAAAATTGTGTGTACACCAAAAAATGATTATAATGAAAAATATCCTTTATATATAGGTATAAGTGATATTATAGTTATTTAAAAAATATTCTAACTAAAATTTATTAGGTCTATTGTGTCATTATTATTAAATTGTTATCAGACCACTTGTATATGTATAGTTTCACACACAAATTAGTATCGATACAAAAAAGTTATGTTGAAAATCCTATATTAATTAAAAATAACATTAATTTATAATATATATGCAATATTAGTTTTATATTATTAAATTAAACTTAAAAAATCTGATTAATAACATCGAAACTCATTATATTTAAATATTTTTGGAGTTGATTTGTAATAAAAATGATTATAGAGGCACATGCGTGCACTAATTTGGGAGGTGTAAAAATGGATTTTAAGGGCATTTATTGGTATGGAGAAAGTGTGGTGGGTTTGAGCACATGCATGGAAGACAGAAGAAGGGTCAAGATTCAACAAAGTCGGCACACACTTCTCTCCATCGCAATCACAACAAGTAACTCTCCATAGTCTAGGGTTTAGCCTCCTCCTTATGTTATGTTATGTCATTCATTCATTCATGTGTGCTCATTAAATGCACAAATATAATATCACACTTAATTATTCAATTTTACTCATCCCACTTGCTTTTACTTCTTATTTTAATTTCATCTTTCATTTTTCTTTTTAGTCATGTTAATTCCAATGTTACCACAATATTATTGCACAACACACCAGCAAAATTACTCACTTAACCATTGTAATGTCATCAAAATATCATATCTGTATATATTGTAATAAAATTTAAAATAGGAAAGAATATATTTAAGAGACTCAAATATTAGTTGTTTTAACTTGTTCATTTGCGTTCAAAAAGAAGAACAAGGTTGTTTGCAAAAACTATTAATATATAGTTTAGAAAGATTATTAATATCTAGTTTTAGAGATAGAAGTTTAGACTGGTATGGTTGTTGAGTTTTATGGGATTATACATGTTATGTTATATAGGAAGCTTAAAAGATGGGGCTTACTAATGTCTGGCTGAAATGTGATTCTATTTTGGTTTGTGTGGTTGAAATGTGATTCTATTTTGGTTTGTGTGGTGTTTACTGCTAGGATTAATATTCCTTGGATGTTTCGTAATCGATGAAATATTTGTCTTAATTATTATGGGAAATCAGGTTTAGGATTAGTCATATTTTTCGTGAAAGAAATGTGTGTGCTAATAGATTGGCTAATTATAAATCATAGAGAATTTTTTCATTGGTATAATAGGCTACCATCTAGTATGTTCTTAAAATTCTTTATGAATAGATATAGTCTACTTATGTATCGTTTTTGTTAACATATGGGTTTTGGTCTAGTCCCCCCATATTTTTGTATTCTCTTTCTTTTTTCTTTTTTTAATAATATTTTTTTTCATATGATGACAAATGATTGTTGTTACTTAAGGTGTCAGCATAGCTGAGATGTCAAGTTGCATAGTGAGCCTAACGTGAAAGCTTTTATTTAAAAAAAGATAGATAATTTACTTTTTTTTCTTTAAAGAACAAAAGAAAGATAACATGTTTGAGACTTTCTAATTTTCAAATTTTGATAATAAAAAAATATTATTTGCGCATATTGTAGAATTTATATTCATTTTACAAACAAAACTAACATTCTAATTTCAATACAAAGTTACTTTTATGCTAATATTGTTGAATATCCCACATCAGATCAAGACATTTCATTGTATATAAGTGAGTGCAAACCTCTTTCTCAAGAACCGGTTTTATGGGTTAAGTTAGGCTTAAAGTCCACTTCGTAATATGGTATTAGAGTCATTTCGAGCATATCCTAGCAAGTGTTGGTTGGACTTATAAGGTCACCCAGACCGTTATCGGACCACCCATAATATGTTATCTCACGCACAAGCTGTGGGTGCAAACCTCATTCTTATTAGGAGTCGGTTTTATGGAGTTAAGTTGGACTTAAAGTCAATATTGAAAATGTATAAGTTAAAAGAATTTTAAAAATGAACTATTTTAATTTATCAAATTATTGTCAACCAAATTTAGTGTACACTCAAATATATTTTATAGATGTCACTCTCATTTTACTCTTTTTGAAAATCATTATTTTTTGTTCATAGTATTTATAAATATTCTAATTTTAATTTTAGTCTGAATAACATACTCTATTTTTTTTGTAGTTTTTATAAATAAAATCTCTTTTTTAATCACTATAAATAGATATTACTTTGGATTTTAGCTTCTGGTAACCTAATATGTGAACATATGAATTTTGATGACGTTAATAATAATATCAACCATCAAGTAATGACATTATTATGAAATAATTTGTCTTATAGTTAAAGACAAAGATTAAAAACGAAAAGAAAACAAAATAAAAAAGACAGAATTATGATCCATATATATATTTATGTATTATATTTATGAATGATGATAGCATTGATATCTTGGTTTGTTCTGATATCACTATCAGTCCATTTTTTGCGGATCAATGACTCTGCTAGCTATTAATATGCACTCTTTATTCCTATGCTACACATGTCATTTTCTATCTTTCTCCATTCCATTTCATTTCAATTTCAATTTCATATCTTTTTTAATATTTTTCAATTAATTTTATTTATAAACTCGAATATTGTGTTAAATTGTATTATTAAGTCTCTCCAACACAGTATTAAGAACAAAACATAATTTAAAATATTTAAATATGATTTAAATAATGTTTAAATATCTTTATTTTAAATTAAATCATAAAATAATAATTCATATAAGTAAATATTATATTATTGAAAAATAAAAGATTGCATATATATATTAAATATAAAAAATTTACCTACTAAATTTTGCAGGTAATTGATGCTCATTTCAATATGGTTATCGCATAAATAAATATTTACTTTACTCATTATAGATATCTTTAGAAATACCCGACAACTCTAAATACATTTTTTCCATTTAATAACAAGTGAAAACCAAAATATTCTAAAAAAAATCACCTTACTGTAAATAAAACATAAAACATCTGTACTTAATTGGTCTTTATATATATATA
>Ga0123341_1001371_pt1 | contig 18077 bp, 19 predicted proteins | sample Turbeapinknodule_FD_89959 | JGI IMG/M metagenome (GOLD analysis project Ga0123341, IMG submission 89959) | Root nodule microbial communities of legume samples collected from Mexico - Turtle bean Mexico pink nodule | ecosystem: Host-associated > Plants > Roots > Nodule | place: Mexico: Nepantla...
TACCAATTTAGAAACTATTTAACAATAATAGAAACTAATTTAGAAACCAATTTTTTTTTTAGTTTCTAAAATGGTCTCTAATTTAGTTACTATTGCAACTAATTATTTTGGTCTCTAAAAATTGGTTTCTATTTCATGATTTTCTTGTAGTGCTTTGTTTGTTTTTGGCCTTCCCTTTTGGGCTTCAGGTCTTTTTTTAACCCCACCATGTTTTATATATGTATTGTACTCTTTCTCTATTAAGCAAGCAATAATAATACTTTGCTTTCTTCTCTCTTATCCCTCGCGTGTTCTGTTCCTATTTTTCATCACTGTGTTAGGGTTTAATCTTTCAAGTTCTTTGGCCCTTATTTCTTCCTTATCAGGCGCAACACAACCTAGTTCGCTCATTCTTGCTTCCGTAGGTCCAATCAAGCAGTGACAAGGATCCACACCAACTCTGTTATGGTATCAGAGCTCTTCCTTTAAAGAGCTCTACTACACGTTCTGTTTTCTTTAGTTTTCTTTGTCTTTATGAGTTCTTCTTGTATTAATTTTTTTGCCTCTTGCTCCTCTTTCAGTGAAATGGCGAAAGAACGAACAAGATCGACTACGCCTACGCTGGAACCCTTTGGAAACAACTATCTCTAGAGAGAACCGAATGGCTTCACTGGTCTGGCCAGTTCTCGACTCTAGCAACTATCATTCATGGAGCAGGTCTATCACAACGACTTTGAGTGCGAAGAACAAGGTGGAATTGGTTTTGGGAACTCACCCCTGTCCACCGATGAACAATCCAACATATTTGACGTGGATCAGATGCAACAACATGGTTGTGTCATGGTTAGTGCATTCGGTATCTCTTCCAATTAGACAAAGTGTAATCTGAATGGACGTAGCGTTGATGTTTGCAATGATTTAAAAACAAGATATTCCCAAAGGGACTTATTTAGAATTTCTGATCTGCAGTTAGAGGCATCCTCCCTAAGTCAAAATGATTTGTCTGTCACTGATTACTTTACCAAACTAAGGATCATTTGGGATGAATTAGATAATTTTTGACCTAACCTCATTTGTATTTGTCATCATAATTGTTCTTGTTCTGTAGTCTCTGTTATCAACAAAAGGAAGTGTGAGGACTAAGATATTCAATTCTTACGGGGGCTCAATGATCAATTCAACAATATTCGATCTCACGTGCTACTTATGGAACCAGTTCCGCCTATCTCGAAAATCTTTTCTTTAGTGGCTCAGCAAGAACGTCAATTAGCAAGTAACTTTCTTCTATTACTTGTTCCTTCTGTGGCAAATTGGGTCACACCCAGAATATCTGTTTCAGAAAAGTAGGTTTTCCGAATCAAGAAAATTAAAATTTTAGATTCAGCACCAATAGAAAACTTGGCACTCATTGTGGTAAGAATGGTCACACCATAGACACTTGTTATAGGAAGCATGGTTTTCCTCCGGGTTATAACCCGCCTAACAATAGGATAACTCATTTGCTTAATGTTATTCTAACTGATGATGTTTTCTTTGAGAATTGTCAGCAAGAACAGGGAAATGGGGACAAGTGGTCATTCTTTACAGCACAACAATGTCAAGTTCTATCTGCATTGCTCAAGCAAAATTCAGCTAATAATGTTACAAGCCAGCCTTCGGCACAATTAAACCAAGTGGGTTCCTTCACTGTTGATGCAAACCACAAAGATTCTCCACTGTTGATGCAAACCACAAAGATTCTCCAACTAGTAACGTTGTTTTTTCAAATATTTACACTACTATTAAAGGCTCTTAGATCTTAGATTTGGGAGTGACTGACCATGTTTGCACTTGCTTATCTGACTTTAAATCATACAAAAGTATCAAACCAGTTCTTATTAGTCTGCCAAATGGTCACTATTTTTACACCAATTATTTTGGAACTGTTGCTTTTAGCAGTAGATTTTACCTAACAAATGTTTTGTATGTGCTTGAATTTACTTTCAATCTTGTCTCTGCTTCTAAACTTGCCTCAAATTTGAACTTTCAATTGGTTTTCTCATCTAAGTACCGTGTGATAAAGGACAACCTTACGAAAGAGAAGATTGGTACAGTTGAGGCCAAAGATGGCTTGTATGTTTTCATGCTTATGTTTTTCAAAGACCTGTCACAAACATATCCATTCCTTCTTTTCACTATGTTACGAAGGATGCCAATGTGTGGCACAATAGACTGAGACATCTTTCTGATGAAAGATTGCATGTATTGAGATCTCGATACTCTTTTGTTTTTGTTCAAAAACCATATCTATGTGATACTTGTCATAAAGCAAAGCAAAAAAAAAACTTCCTTTTGCTTTAAGTGATTCCACTACTTCGAAAATCTTTGATATTTTACATGTGGATATTTGGGGTCCTTGCTCTATCATTTCTATGCATGGTTTTCAATATTTTTTAACTATTGTGGATGGTTGGTTTTTCTAGATATACTAGGGCCATTCCTATGTGCACGAAATCTGAAGTGAGAACTCATGTAGTTAGTTTTCTATCTTATGTTGAAAATCACTTTAAAACCATTGTTAAAGTTATTCGCTCTAATAATGGAGTTGAGTTTGCAATGACAAATCTTTTTTCTTCTAAAGGAATTATTCATCGAAAAACCTGCATTGAAACACCATTACAAAATGACATAGTAGACGTAAACACTAGCATATTCTTAATGTGACTCGTGCTTTACTCTTTCAAGCTAACTTACCCCAATCTTTTGGCACTTTGTTGTTTTACATGCTATTCTGCTTATTAATTGTATACGAACCCCTTTACTGAAGAACATGACCCCTTATGAAAAGCTACATGGTTCATTGTATGATATTTCTTTACTGAGTGTTTTTGGTTGTCTCTGTTACTCCAACATCATCACTTCTCACAGAAAAAATTTAGATAATAGATCTGTATCTGGTATCTTTTTAGGCTTTCAACCTCACACTAAAGGTTACCTCTTTTTAATCTTAGAAATCATAGAATTGAGATCTCAAGACATACTATTTTTTATGAAAATCTTTTTCCATACAAATTGAATGATGATACTAATAAGTGTCCCAACAATTTATCTTTGCATATTCCCCAATCTTATAATTCCAACTATGATTTTTTCTCTGATGACCATAATACTATTACTGAGCCTATGATATCCATTGAAAATGCGGATCACAATCTACCAAGGAGATCCACTCGAGCCAGAAGTACTCTAGCCTACCTTGAAGAGTTTCACACTAACTTGCCGTCAGTGCATACTGTAAGTTCAAAATAACCCATTAACAATTTTGTATCATATAATAAATTATCTTCTAATTTTAAACACACTGTTGCCTCTTTTTCTTCTTCAATTGAACCCCACAACTATGAGGATGCTTCTAAACATGACTGCTGGAAAAAGGCGATGGAAGATGAACTCGCTACTCTCAATGTTGACAAGACATGGACGCTTGTGCCCCTTCCCTCGAGAAAGAAAGAAATTGGGTGTCGCTGGGTATATAAAGCAAAAAAAAAATAAGATGGTACGTTTGATCGTTACAAAGCACGCCTCGTCGCCAAAGGCTACACACAACTTAAAGGCCTCGACTTTCTGGACACCTTTGCCTCTGTTGCAAAGCTGGCCACCTTGCGTGCTCTTCTAGCTCTATTTGCATCACACAACTGAGATCTCAAACTGCTAGACGTAAATAACGCCTTCCTACATGGATATCTACTTGAAGAAGTCTACATGAAGCTACCACCTGGAGTCATTGTTCCTAAATCAAATGTCGTTTGTAGATTACAACGATCCCTCTATGGTCTGCGGCAAGCTGGAAGGCAATGGTATGCTAAACTATCTCTTTTTTTACTTAATAATGGTTATGTGTTATCTGTTGCTGATCATTCTTTATTTTTAAAAACACATGCCAATCACATCACTGCTTTTCTTGTGTATGTTGACGACATCGTCCTCACTGGAAATAATCCTGAGGAAATCACAAACATCACCACATTGTTGCATCAAAACTTCCAGATCAAAAATCTGGGTGATCTCACCTTTTCCTGGGTCTGGAAGTGGCCCACAACAACGTTGGAATCCACCTCTCACAACGGAAATACACCCTGGATCTTCTACATGACACAAGGTTGCTTGAGTGCGCCCCTATTCCAACACCTATGGTCCACTCTTCACCTCTATCCAGTACTCAAGGTGCTCCACTTCTTGCTGAAGAGTCCTCTTCATACCGCATATTAATAGGACGACTTATATACTTGACCGACACAAGACCAAACATAACACTCAGTGTGAACAAGCTCAGTCAGTTTGTCTCAGCACCCACAACTGTTCATCAACAAATTGCCTTTCGTATCCTTCGGCATCTAAAGAATGCACCTGGCAATGACATCTTTCTATCAGCAGCAAGCACCCCTCAACTCAAGGCATATAGCGACTCAGATTGGGCTACCTGTCCCGAGACCAGAAAATCAGTCACTGGATTTTCTATTTATCTTGGTGAGTCCCTTATTTCCTTGAAATTTAAGTAACAACAGACGATCTTCAAAAGCTCATCTGAAGCCGAGTATCGAGCACTAGCCGCCACCACATGCGAAATTCAGTGGTTAACATATCTTCTACAAGATCTCCATGTTCATTCCATCCAACCAACAATATTCTACTGTGATAACCAATCCACAATACAAATTTCATCCAATCAAGTCTTCCACAAACGCACCAAACACATAGAAATTGATTGCCATCTTGTTCGACAAAAACTCAATGCTAGACTGATAAAGCTTCTTCCCATTCCTTCCTCCATGCAAACAACAAACATATTAACCAAACCTCTACCTCCATCAATCTTTAAAGTGCTCCAATCCAAGTTGGGTATGAAGAACTTGTACTCCGAGCTTGAGGGGGGTGTTAAGTATAGTATTTTTTTATTTTGGGCCTTCCCTTTTGAGCTTCAACTCATTCTCTGAACCCCACCATGTTTTATATATGTATTGTACTCTTTCTCTGTTAAGCAAGCAATAATAATACTTTGCTTTCTTCTCTCTTATCCTTCGTGTGTTATGTTCCTATCTTTCATCATTGTGTTAGGGTTTAATCTTTCAGGTTCTTTGGCCCTTCTTTCTTCCTTATCAAGTGCAACACAACCTAGTTCGCTCATTCTTGCATCCGCAGGTTCGATCAAGCAGTGACAAGGATCCACACCAACTCTGTTTGTTTCAAATCACATCAAACTAATATAATTATTTTAATTAATGAACCGCATTATAAAAATATACAAAATAAATAAAAACATTAATTTAAAACTAAAAACTATATGTTCATTTTTAAATTTTAATTTAAGAAAAATACATTTTAAAAAATTAAAAACCGAAAGCAATAATATAAATAGAACTCTAAAGAAAAAAGTAAGGTACGTTTTTCTCATTCACTAAAATATATCTAAACTAGAACATTGACTTGAATGTCGGAGTGCAATCGCAGGTACCCCGACCGATTGAGCATCAATATTGAGGAGAGGAGATTTGAAGAAGACACGTCAACAATTGTGTTACAAGTTCCAAGTACTATCTGAGCCCCTTTTTATCCATACTAGTACATAAACCTTGATTTAAAAAAAATAAAATTGATTCAATAAAAAAATAAAGACATGTTAACAATTTAAAACAAGTTTAAAAACAATTAGAAATGTGAAAACTTGCTAAGAAGCACTGTTTTTTTAAAGTAACAACATGCTTACAAGTATGATTATTTTTTTTAAAAATTAAACAAATTATAATCATGTTACTAAGTACGATTCCATTTATCGGCAATTAAAAATGAATAAATATGAACCATTTTAGGGGTGATCCAACCCTTATACATGAAATTCAACCTTTAACCTCCCCCTTTTATCTAAATTTGGGAAAAAATCACCTAAGGCTTTCACTCATACACCTAAAAAGGTACACCATGAGATCATCCCAATGCAAACTAAAGGATCAATGCACCAATTAGAGAAGGAAAAGTGCACAAAATGTGACTTGGATGTAACCTAAGACCAAGCCTTAAGTTGAACCAAATCAAACACTTCCAATACATCATCTACTACCCCCCCCTTAAAAATTACATTGTTTCTATGCTTCCAAATCTTGTTGACAACTGCAATCCAAATCACTGCCCAAACCTCATTTACCGAAGTAGGCGCATTACACATCCTAAATTGGGATAAATTTAGCAATGGATCGTTATGGAGCACATTCTGCACGCCCAGCCATACACAACATTGGTACTTTCAACCGTGATCCCATGCTTTTCCAAGTTAGCCTCAGTGGCTAACTTATTTACCAACACCCTCCAAGCGGTAACTTGTGTAGAAGGTACACCTTTACACTTTCATAGCTTCTTTAAACACCGTATCGTTCTTCCCTTCACTGTCCCCCCTTAGACGGAGATATCCAGATTTAACCGTAAACCCTGACTCCTCCCATTCCTTCCACACCCATAGCCCAACTTTAATTGAAAAAAAAGAGTTAAACTAGACTCTATTTAAAAATATATCTTTTTCATCTTAAAGTCTTACTTCCAAATACAACTTATTTGTAATTGTAAAATTTTTAAAAACAACAATAAAAAATAAGTTAAAAATTTAATGTATATAAACTAAACATAAGTTGTAACTTTTTTTTATTAAAATGTCTAAGTTAAGGATATTGGAATGATATTATGTATCCAATCCCATTTGCTATAAAATTTTGTGATTATTTGAGGAAAATTTATAATTTCATGTGTTCACCCTGAAGTTGTTTTATTTGGTATAATGAAGTTCTTAAGTATAAAACATTTTCAAAATTGAACCTAATGCAAACTCACATAGCAATGAAATTGAATTGTATGGAATATGAAATTCATCCTCTTACAAATTACAAAAAGCTTAACTTATATCTCAGTCAAACAAGAAATATCACTATTAGTTACATCGATTTTTCTATTTTTATTAGAAATTACAAATTATAATTTCAAAAGTCAACTTAATGTTTCTATTTATCTTATATGTGTAATATATTATATTCAACAACTTGTATTGAAGTTATGTGATCATATTGAATCATGATAAGATAAGTTAATGAATTAAAATTGTATTTTAGAAAGAACATTTTCATGTCAAATAAGAAGAGCAAAGAGAAAATAATTAAGGTGCTAGGAAGAACTTGAAATGCAATTTGTTTTGCAAATTGCTTTTTAAAATCCGAACTTAAAATCACCTCAAATAAGATATTAGTTTTTAAAAATGGTTGAATACTCCAACTACAAAACCGAAGAACCAAAAATAACCAAATTTAAAACTTGAACAAACTTTAAAATAATTTTAACTTTTTATAACTATTTTAACCCTATCTTATTTAATTAGGTTTTTCAAATTTAAGTTTGACAAAAAATAAAATCCAACCACGTCACATTAAGTACTTTTTCTTCTGTTACCTTCTTTGAGTTATGAATAAAACTGAATTACATGAAGGAAATAATTAAATGAATTTAAATTTTATTTAAATATTAAAACCTTTGTAAGTATTAGGATGTTGGTATTAATGGTAAAGCCAACCAAAGGTAGAAACACTGATTTTGCCTCTAATATTTTTTTTTTATATTTTCATTATTTCAATCATATCATATGATAGTAGTGGTAATGATTGAAAATAAATTAAGAGACTAAAAAAGTATAAAATTATTTTAGATGTTATTGGCATAATATTAAATAAAATACAAATAAATAATTTTCAAGGACTTGAGTCAAAGTTATATACTTCTATAAAACTTTGAATTTATTGAAAAAGGTTTTAAGTAATAAAAAAATAAATCTTATATTGAAAACTGAAACATATCTAAATATAACTTTTTTATATAGTGAAAAAGAAATTGAAAAAAAATGTCTTTGAATCCTTCTTTATTTGTTACTTAACACACATATTTTTTCTTAAGTGTGAGTAAACTGTTAGAACCAAACAAAAAATAAAAAAATTCACTGTCACTAAAAAAAAACAAAACTATAAAACCTATGAAAGCAACAACTATTTTAACGAATGTATCGAACAAAGAGGAAGAAACAAAAAGTCAAAGCAACAAGAACCCACCTAGAAGGAAAGAACATAAAAACACAAATAAGAGAGAGATTGAGAGAGAAAGAGGCTTCATTTTTGCATCACACTCTTTTCCCTTTTGTTTCGCTACAGACAACACCACCATTAACACCGACCTCAAACACCTTCAACCTTTGCTTTTCCCTTCCTTTTTGTTTTACCCTTCTCTGTCTCACACAGTTTTATATAAAGAGAGAGAGAGAGAAAAAGGTTGCCACGTCACCATCACAGCTTCTCCACCCAATCCAAAAGCAAAGTTTCCAATTTTCCTTCACAACATAAATACACACAGACATTCACACCCCATTGCGTTTAGATTCTGCTCCCTTTGGTTGAATATTGTTTCTTTCTTTGCCCTGAACCTCCTTTGTGAAGATTTGATTTCTCAGAGAGATGGGGAATTCATTTGGGTGCTCGGCGTCAGGCGAGAGGTTGGTGTCGGCGGCGAGGGACGGAGATTTGGTTGAGGCCAAGATGCTTCTAGAATGCAACCCTGGTCTTGCAAAGTACTCCACTTTTGGGGGTCTCAATTCCCCTCTTCATTTTGCAGCTTCTAAAGGCCATAATGAGGTTTCAATTTCACATTTTCAACCACCCCTTTCTCGTTTTTCTCGTCATTTTAATCTTTCGAAGTTTCTATCTTTACTGCTTTTTATTTTCGAAGCTTCTGTGTCTTTGCTTTTTGATTTTTCTTTTGATTTTTTTAATCTGGGTTTCTGTTAGATTGTGGCATTGCTGCTTGAAAATGGAGCTGATGTGAATTCAAGAAATTATTGTGGGCAGGTACGGTTTCGTTTTGGTGTTTTATTTTTAAATGTGTGCTTAACTTGACAGGTTGATTGGAAAGTTATGATGTATTTGAAATTGAAAAAAATAGTTCCCACGGTTTTGAGTGTGGTTTTGTTTCATGCCTCTGGTGGTTATTCATGGATCAGTGATCTGGTTCCCTATTCAATAGCTGTTAGAATGATAATGTGTAAAAGTTGCACAATTTTATTTGGATGTCTGTTGCTTTTCTTTTTGATGCATGCGTGTTGTGTACTGATTCAACATATGGTTCACTGAATGAGATTTTGATTTGCTTTTGTCCTTGATTTGAAGACGGCATTGATGCAAGCTTGTAGATATGGTCATTGGGAAGTTGTACAAACTCTTCTGCTCTTCAGATGTAATGTGAGTATGAGTACTTCATTTATTTACTGTGTTTATATGGGAGAAATTCAATCTCTTCACTATTCTTTTTTTCCCTCCCTCTTTCTGTCTTTTAGTTATATTTTGAACTGTTGTATCATATGGAGACCATAGGACATACATAGGGCTGGTTGTTGAAAGTTGAATGTGTTAGACGGGAAGGGAATTGTTGGTCTTCAAGTGTATTTTCCTGTTTACTTAAAGTTTCTTTTCAAGAATAACTAGACTGTAGCCAATTGATAACAGGTTATGAAAGCAGATTATCTCAGTGGGAGGACAGCTCTACATTTTGCAGCCATCAATGGACATGCAAGATGCATCAGACTTGTTGTTGCAGATTTTGTTCCAAGTGCTCCTTTTGAAGCTTTACACGCTCGCATGGATGTGGAAGGAGATGGATCAAATGTGAAAAACAAACATGAACAAAGGTGTGTCATTCCTTTTCATCATGTAATTTTTAAAACAGTATTTTACCACTGCAGTGGATTTAATATGTGATATTTTCACCATTGGTGACATGACATGCTTGTATTAAGATGTTCTTATATTAATGTTACAATCTTATTAGTATTTCACATAATTATTTTAAGGTTTCATTCATAGACATTTACCCATTATGTTGCATCGTGTACTAATTGTGTATTAGATAAGAATATTAGTTGTGAGAGCTATGCTTAACTTTTTGTGCGAACAATGACGTTGAGTAGGGTTGTTAGCAGGACGGTCTATCCACAAACCCAGTTAACCCAACACAACCTGACCTTATATGGTTTGATTTAGGTAATCTGTTCGGCATGCATCATGTTTGGTTTGGGTTAAGACTTTGCTAACCTGATTTAAGCCAACTTGAAATGAGCATCCCCAAACCATATATTTATAAAATGATCACCATATAACAGAACCAAAACCATGAGGAGAATGTTTTGCACTGTTTAGCTATGGCTGTGACGTTGGCTTTATTCTATGCAATCCCCACACTCCACGGTCACAGTAGAGACCAGACACCGATGCGAGAGGTTTACACATTAGTGGCATCTCTGATGGTTCAGAAAACATCAGTGTTTTTGATGGGTTTGGAGACAACAGATCATGGGTTCACCATTCACCACCTGCTTATTTACTCATTCACTACTGATGCACACACTAATAACTTTAGTTTCATTAGTGGGTTTCTTTTCTCCACCTGAAAACCTTGTGTTTGTTGTTTCGGTTGCTGGTGACTCAGCCCTTCTACTGCTGCTGGTTCCCCATCAGCTTATTGAGATTGAGGGAGGGTGATGAGATTGTGGGTGTCATAATGAATCAAGCCTGTTTTGGGAGGAAAGAGGATTAGTCAATGATCAATATTTATTATTATTATTTTATAGTATGACTCAATCACTCACTTGAACCAATCCGATAGAGAATGGGTTGGTTGGTTTGGTTTGTCATATAAAAATCAGAGAACCCAACCTGATCCAACCCATTACTGTTTAAATTGTTTGGTATTTTAATGGTCCACAACCTAACCCAATCCAACCTGATTACACCCTCTTGAGTTTTCTTTTAGTTTTATTGATGTTAAGAATGTTTTAAGGCATGCCTATGCTGCAGAGTTGCAATTTTTGCATGTTATCTTGCTATTTATTTACTTCATTCCAGTGCAGTGTGCTGTCGAAGTTTGTAAATAAAACAGCTGATGCTGGTATTACTGCCCTTCATATGGCTGCATTAAATGGGTACTTTGATTGTGTCCAACTGCTACTTGATCTTGATGCAAATGTGTCAGCTGCAACATTTCATTATGGAACATCAATGGATTTAATTGGTAATCTTTTGTTTAATTTTCTGACAAATGTATGGTAGTTTTCTTTCCTTCTTGAAATTTACTGATGTGCATTGATATAGGGGCTGGAAGCACTCCGTTGCATTATGCTGCTTGTGGAGGCAATTTAAAATGCTGCCAGGCAAGAATTCTTCAACTTTGATTTGATAGTCTTTTCCTTTGAACATGTCATGATACTTTTATTCTTTCAGATCCTCCTTGCAAGAGGTGCCAGTCGGATGGCTTTGAATTGCAATGGGTAAGTTACTTTAAATGGAAATTTCAGTTTGCAAGCCTATAACATAAATGATTAAATCATATGAACTTAAATTTTTCTTCTCTAGATGGCTTCCACTTGATGTTGCTAGGATGTGGGGACGTCATTGGCTCGAACCATTGCTTGCACCCACTTCTGAAGCCACAATATCGAAGTTTCCTTCTTCAAATTATTTGTCCTTGCCTCTCATGAGTGTGCTCAACATTGCCAGGTAATTTTTCAGTCAATATATCTAGAATCTGGATAATGAAAACGTTAAACCAAATTTTTTCTAACAAAGAAAGATGGATTATATTCTAGAAGAAATGTTCATTCCATTATGGACTTTGTTCCAGATAAATGTGGGATGCTGAGATTTTTTACTTTTCACTATTTGTCTACCTCATAAATAAGTATACATTATTAGTTTTTATTTGTGCATGTGGAATGTGATCACGATAAATAATACTTTGGGGAAATGGCTTTAGGATCTTCAGATTTTTTTTTATTAAACAGATCAAACAATAAATGACTTGACTGATTGATGTTGTTGTCAGTCCAATGAAATTAAATATTCTCCCTCTAATCCTATTTATGAAATACAAATTAGAAATAGGGTTTGTCCTTTTCTATAAGATCCAGTCAATAATTTTCCTTGCATTAGTATTTTTTTACAAAAATACCCCCAGTTAAAAGAGAGAAGGTTGTACTAGCAAATGATTATTAGAGAGAGAGAAATATTAATTACAAGGGTAGTTTTGAAAAACTATAAATTTAGGACCAATTTATTGCTATAAACTAAACTAGCCACATTCTTTAATCTTGATAAATTATGTCATTGAGTCTTATATAAATAGGAGTGAAAGATGATCTTTGATGAAATGCCTGTCAATTTCAGTACATTTTATCCTATCATGTTGAACTGGATTATTGACAATGCTCTTGACTGACTTGTTATTATGACACAATCACATAAGGATGTCAACCTTTATTTTAAGGTTATCTAATATGATTTTATCTAGAGTCCTTCACTCACACACACCTTGAGAAGGGCACGGAATTCAACTTCTGCACTAGAACTAGATACCCTATCCTATTTTCTTCTTCTTCTGGTTATCAAACTTTCTCCAAGAAACATTAAGTTTTCATCTTTGCTACTGGAGCAAATGTCTCTTTATATTCAATTCTATAAGTTTGAGTGTATTCCTTTGCAACCAATCTGACTTTATATCTATTTACTTTCCCATCTGCTTTGTATTTAATTGAAAATATCCATGTGCACTTTAGAATCCTCTTATCTCTTGCTTTGTCAATAATCTCCCATGTTGAATTGTTTTGTAATGCATTAATCTCCTTTCTCATGGTTTGAGTCCAATGTTCACTTTTTATGGCTTCTTAAACTAAGTTAGGAATTTTCGTGGCATCAATAGCAATAATAAAGCTCCAATTTTTATTAAAGAGATTGGCAGTGCAAGCATATTGAGAAATAGGATATATAACACAATCTTTTTCCCTTTCTCAATGCAATGAGTAAATTCTAAACAACTCTTCTTGCTCCGGAGTTAAAATGGTTGTTTCATTCTTTGATTATTTTATGTCAAAGAATTTGTCTTCTTTTTCATTGTGGGTTGGTACAATCCCATTGTGATGGCTTCATCTCTTATATCTTGAGCATCTTGCAAAGACAAATATTGTAATGTCAGGAATGTGAGCTCCTCCACTTCTAGTTCCTTCTCTCCCTAAACTGGAAGACTAACTAAAAACGATTTTTGTTTCATGAAAAGTGACATCCATGGCGATAAAGAGATGATGACTTTGGTGATGATAACATTTGTTCCCCTTTTTCTTAGAAGGATAACCAATAAATACACATTTAAGAGTTCTAAGATCTAATTTACTGCAATTTGTATTGTAAAAGTGAACAAAAACAACACATCAAAATGAGGTTTTGGAAACAAACGTCTGGAAAAGGGAGGACTCTAGTTACTTCTAGAAGATATGACAATTCTTTCTTTTTGCAACCTTGTTTTGTTGTGGAGTATACATGCATGTTAGTTCATGAACAATACCATTATGAGACATAAATTTGGAGAATTCATGATTTACATATATATTACTATCATCAAACTTATTCTTTTGAATCATTTTCCAAATTGATTTTTGACAAGATCGAAAAATAAGCGAGGATTTGAAAAGACTTCAAATTTACTTTTCATAATGTATGTCTCTGTGATTGGGATACAATTGTCAATAAAAGTAACAAACTATTTTCCTTTAGAAGTAGATTCTAGAAAAGGTTCCCAAACATTGGAGTAAATTAACTCATGGGAAATTACTTTTTATTACCACAAATGGGATTGGATGCACGATGATGTTTTGACAATTGACAAATATCACATTTGAAAACTCTGGACTTTTTGGTAACAAACAAGAAAACAAGGATTGCATAAAGTTGAATGAGATACAAGTCTTTTATAATGAAGCCATATTTGAGAATTTGCCCATTTGTCAGATGTTGTTTGATGGCTTATGCCATTTATTTTGTTTTGGTCCTTGGACTCAATAGATACAACCCACTCTACTGCTTAACAATTAAAATTGTCTTCCTCATGACAAGGTCTTGAAATACACCATAAGAGAAGAAGGTTATTGAACAATTCAAATATTTTGTAAGCTTCTAAAATAATTTTCATAGTCACTAACCGGATATTGAAGATATTTTTATCCTAATAATCTACTATTTACAATGCCGATAAAAAAAAAAACTATTTACAATAATTATCCTGTCTTATCATGTTCATTCTTGTTATCATGTCATGATTCTATCTTAAATTTCTTCATACATTATTTTACAACAATACAAACAATATGCTTTCCTTTCTCTCTCCCATATTTCCTTCATGATGGTTATAGAAATAATAATAAACTTAAGGGTCAAGGTCCTTCTCGTGATCCAAGTCACAAACTCTAGATCACTACTTTAAACCTTGATTTCTAGCCATGTTAAACAGTTGCCAAGTTCTCATGATATGATTGCTAACAGTACTTGCTAAGTTGAATGTATTTAATATGCATCACTGCTTTTGCTGGTCTCTATTATAATGTACTTATGATATTGTGTTTATCATATTATATATCAAATGGTGCTCAATAGAGGCCAATCATGGATGTTACGATTGAAACACATTTCCTTATGTTTTTCTCAGTAACTAACTCACACATCTTTGGTATTGAAGTGATTTATTGTATATTTAAGATAAATGCTGACAACGGTGGTTTTCCTTAAGTTATTTGTGGTATGGAGCATGTTAGAAAAACATTCATTATAGAATATTTGTTTTACATTAGAGAGTGGGGCCAAAGTCATTTTCATTGTGGCTCCTCCCATATTTGTCTTGTGGAATGATACACAAAGATCTTGCCCATTGTATGATTCTTAAAGACAGCGAGATAATACCAAAAGATGCAGTTATCAACTCTTGAAAGAGAAGGAGAAAGAGAAAATTACTTTTTTTTGCCAATGTTGTCCTTTTCCTGATGTACCAACTTAGAATTAAATGCTAAATATGTCTCTGTTGCTTATCCTGGATGCAAATGCAGGGACTGTGGATTGCAATCAACTACAACATCCTCTAGTGAAGTTGATGTTTGTGCTGTCTGCCTGGAGAGGTCATGTTCAGTGGCTGCTGAAGGTACTGAATTCAATCTTCCGGATATCTATCTGTGTATTTTTGCCTGCTTATCTACACAAGGATATTTGATGAACTGCACAGGCACACTCAGACAAGTCGAAGGCCCACTAGGCTAGATCAATTAATCACTATGCATTCAACATGAAATACTGAAGTCTTGTTTGATTTTGTTAAGAAAGTTTTTATCTTTTAAAACTAAAACGTATTTGATTATTGTTTTCTTAGTAGCTAATTTAATATATATTTCCAAAATATGGTTTTGAAATCTATGAATTAGAAACACCTAAAAGATGTTTTTCAATAGTGTTTATAGAACATGGTGGCACAACTATATAACTACGTTCATTAATGCCAACTTTACTATAAACTCATCATTTGAATGCCAAAGACACCAAAACCACTGAAATATGGATGCAAAACTCACCAGTTTTAAAACCTGAAAAGATAGACAAAACACTCACCACTCAGAAACTTGAACAAATTTTCAAAACAGATCCAAAAACAATTTTTTAAAAAAGCTAACCAAATCAAGCAAGTCCTGAGTCATTTCTTGTGCTAGGCATTTGAGCTTACTACTTTTGTGGATGCTTTCACAGTGGAACTGATTTCAAGCGTTTTACATGCAGGATGTGGACATGAGCTTTGTGTAAGATGTGCACTCTATCTTTGTTCAACAAGCAATGTTTCTTCTGAAACGTGTGGACCTCCTGGCTCTATCCCTTGCCCCCTATGCAGACATGGAATTGTCTCTTTTGTAAAGTTACCAGGTTCCCAAGCAAAAGAAAACAAAATGCATGTGTCTCTCAGCCTGTGTACCCCATGCATGCTACACCCACGTGACCTAGATCACTCGTCGGTTTCTCGTACCCCTGAGATTCGAAGGAACCGTGTAGCTTCAGTTCCATCAGAGATGCTTTGCCCTGTCACTTGTACTCCATTTCCTTCTGTAGCTATTCCTCTGTGTACTTGCAATGATGGTCCTTGTCCAACATTTGAATCCCGGGAAGGGGAAACACGAGATGAATCAGATCGCCGCTCATCCGCGACGATGGATCAGGATAAAATGGAAGGTCCAAGGCTGGATAAAACATCATGTTCAGGCATGTTTTGGGGTAGAAGAAGTTACAGCAGGGAGCATCAATGCAATTCAGAAATAAATGCTTGACATAATAGGTTGGTGCATGGCCATTCTTATTTTGTGGATACTTCATACAATCTTAGATCATCAATAAAGGAGTCTATAGTTTATCTTATTAACCAGCCTCATATGGTGAAAATCCAGTGTATGTATATGTGAGAGTGATACATAATCTTGCATGTCAGCATCCTACCACCTTTTTAGTACCCAGATATGATATTTAGAAAGCATTAGTAAAATTAGTATGAGCTGGTTGTTACTGCAATTTAGTTGGATTTCATTTTTATCATAGGGAACTCAGTGTTCTTTCAAAAGAAGAGAAAGAAGAAAAATATCTTTCTGTTTTGGCATGTCTCACTTTTGTTTGTGTAGTATATTTTGTTGTAGCTTCTCTTTATAGGTTTACAAGAACAAGTTTGAGTAATGTAACAGCTTGTTGCTGGATTTGTAATTGATCTTCTTGTTGTGAACTGGAGAATGTTTATCTTATCATATCAGCACTTATGTTATAAAGAGTACTTGTTCCACAGATTATGTACCTGCATGGTTTTTGTTTCCTTTGATATCGCTTTTATGAGAAATATTTCGTAGAACACTTTATTTACGGTATATTTGTAACAGAAAAGAAAAGAAACTTAAACTATTTTTATATACTGTTCTGGATGTATTAATTAAATTACAATATATAAACGAGTGGTAGGTTTTAATTTATAAACTAGTTTTATAAGATTAATAAAAGTAAAAATATACTTTTTTAAATATATATATATATATATATATATATATTCTCTTAATAAAAAACGAAAATAAAATATATTAATGTATTTTTTATTTAGTTATGTAGAAAGTTAAAAAAACTGTAAAATACAATGAAAATTGTGAAAAAAAATGATATATGATATAAGTAAAGATATTAATGTCTCTTAAATTTATGAAAACTTTTTTCTCCAATTAGAAGTAAATACTTTTTATGTTATCTATACTTATATATAAAGGGATTTTCCTCTCAAACTTTTTTTCTATTTTATCCATAGATTAATATTTGATTTTATTTCAGTATTTTGGGCATTGTGTCATTTTTTATTTTTTTAAAAATATTTGAAATAAGTGAAGTAACCGTTTTGAATTAAAAGAGATAATTTATTTTGAAAATTAATTGCATAATGAGAGAGAATGTTTGTTTTATGAGATAGAAAATTTAAAAAATATTTGAAATAAATGCAACAACCATTTTGAATTGAAAGAGATAATTTATTTTGAAAATTAATTGCATAATGAGAGAGAAATAAATTTAATAAAATAGTTGAAATAAATGGAACAACCGTTTTGAATTGAAAGAGATAATTTATTTTGAAAATTAATTGCTTAATGTAGGGGAGTGTCTCTTTTATGAGAGATAAATAAATATTAGGAAACGTGAGTGTGAGTAGTGGTCAAAAGTGAACAATTTTGAAAATTCTTGACTACATTGTCATCTTCCATTAATGAAGGAGTAATTTTTACCGGTTACATCCACTTTCTTACGACTGAGTAGTTTTCACCAGTTACATCCACTTTCTTATAAGGAGTAGTTTGTAGTTTTCACTAGTTACATCCAAAGAAAAAAAGATGCTCATAAATTTTGACACATCTTGAACCCTCTTCTTTCACGCTTCATGTTCTTCTCCTTCTCTCACCGTCTTAGTCCCTCTTCAATTACCACTGTACACAGCAACAACAACCACCATTGCTTCCTCTTTCTCACACTTCCCAAAGCGTTCGAAGCAGAGACGCGTCTCATTTTATAAGGCAACTAAGAGGAGAGGAAGCCAATGAGAGATCCAGGACGCAAGGAGGCACCGCGAGTTCGACATGGAAGCAATCAAATTGAAACCACAAATACTCACCAAAGAGTTCA
>Ga0123341_1001372_pt1 | contig 18074 bp, 17 predicted proteins | sample Turbeapinknodule_FD_89959 | JGI IMG/M metagenome (GOLD analysis project Ga0123341, IMG submission 89959) | Root nodule microbial communities of legume samples collected from Mexico - Turtle bean Mexico pink nodule | ecosystem: Host-associated > Plants > Roots > Nodule | place: Mexico: Nepantla...
AATTTTGGTCATTTTAAAATCGAATTTCTGTCAAAGGAACTTTTTTTAACATTTGTTGATAATTTAGTTTTTTCCCTTAATTAAATTTTTTTATTAGTTCGCTTAGTTATAATCAATTTCTTGTTCGCTTAGTTCGAGAGGTAAAAGATAAACATATCACGAGTATAAACTTGAAATTAGTGATATGTTGAATACATCATTAAACACTTATTTTGTTGATAATATTATGTTAAATTTGGCTAACATTTGTTTAATTACGTCTAAAATCCTTGAGATAATCTTGGGATAATCAATAAAAAATTCATGGTGAGTCAACTTATTTTTTCTATTGTGTTTTATTCGTCCATTATTTTTTATTTATCTACTTTACAATACAACTTAAAACCCCCTTTACTTTACTATTATTGAATTTAGAGTCATTTGACCATGTTTAACATTGTTGTTAGACAACCTCTACCCTATAATTGAATTTTCTTTTAATTTAATCGTTGAATAAATGACAACTATTAATACTTACACATGAGTTAATGTTATTACAAGTCCAACAAAGAATGTTTTAAAAACATTAAAAACTTATTTATCGGTTGAGATAAAAAAAACTAAAATAAAAATTAAATATAATTAAATATTTATTAATTTTATTTAATATATAATGTCATAAAGATTAAAATTAATAATAATGATGATGAAAATAATACTATTAAAAAAATAATGACACTTGGGATAAAAGTTATTCTAGTGGTATTATTATCAAAATTTGATAATGGTGGAATTATTATCAAATATTTTTTTTTTGGTGTTATTATTTTTATTTAGATTAGCAATCAAACATACTTTTAATTTGAGTGAACTAAAAATCATATAAAATACCCTGTTAAGCTTATTAAAAGTAAGAATCATCAAGAAATTAATCTTGATAAGTATAAATTTTGATGTGTATTAAAAAGTGGTGCCACGTTTTTGAAGCAATATTTATTGCATTTAGAAGTGAGAAAATTGTAATGGTTATGAGCTGTGAAGTCATAATACGTGTCCTTCTCACTCTTCACTCCTCACTGGCAGGTGAGGTTCACCTTTTCCCACTTTTTTAAGTAAACAAATAAATTTATTTTTATTTTTATGGTGGAGAATCAATAATTAATCCGAGGAAACTAAAAAAAGGGACACGTGGATCACTTTGCTGTCAATTCTACGACGCTGTGGGTCCCACTTCCAGGCCACGCGTTCACCGGATTCTGCTACTCGAGTGCGTGTCACGTGCCCCAGAAATTTTGTTTCTTTTTCCTTCTTCGGTGGCTCTGATACCCTCACCCACCCCTTCTCACTTCCTACCACCTTTCTCCTTTTCCCTCCCACTTCACTCCACGTGTGCCCTTCTCCTGCGTGATGCTCACGTCATCATCGTATGTCACTTGAAATTTATGCCCCAACACTGGACTAAACATCTTAGTCTTGTTAAGATTGTTTTTGTTTTCACTTTTAACTCATCTTATTGTTTCTCACCAATTTCTTTATCCTCTTATAATAACAACAACAACAACTCAAGTGAGACATCAACACACAACACCCCAATTTCTACAGATAGCAAAGTTCCTTTTTTTTTCATTTGCCTCCCACCTCCCCAATTTCCTTGATCATCTGGGGAGTTTGGTCTAATTCTGATTCCTTCTCTCTGGGGGGCTTTTGAGGATTAGGGTTTTGGAGGGTGATTCTTGTGTTTGCTTCATTAGGGGGGTCTTTGTGTGATCTGAGTGTAAGGATTCTGTGTCTGCATGTGTGAATTCTGTCAAGGTATCACCTGGAACTTTTTTTCTATGGCATGTGATGTGGGTGGGAGATTGTTTCTGGTTGTTAATGAGGTAGAATTTGGATTTTGTTGCATGTACTAGGATCAGATACACCTTCAAATTTTGTTGCTTGTTAGACCAGTATCTAAGGTTGCATGTTGGAATCTCCCCTGTTGCTGTTTGGTTTTGTGACTAAATATGGCAGAAACCAATGTTTCTGAATGTCGTGATTTTGTTTTCTAGGGGCATTTGGTTGCTGGGCACTAAGAGTTGAAAGATTTTAGCTTTACCTTTAAACAGTTGCAGCTCCTGCTGAAGATCAAGTAAGAGCAAAATGAAAGCTTTGTTTTAAGCATCTGTATTGTCTTTTCATGAAGAATTTTAATTATTTTGAGTGGGGGTTTCTCAATTTCCTTAACTTGAACATGTGTTATAATTTTATGCATCTACGAGGCTATGATATGTTTTAATATGGCTTTTCTATATCAATCTGCATTTTAAGGGGTTGTACTCAAGAACACAGTAAGGTTTTTTAGTATGAACATTGTTCGAAAGATACTGTTTTCCAAACCTTTTGAGTTATGAGTACATGAACATTTGTCATTACCCTAGAAAGAGTTCTCGTATTTTCTTCTTGACCAGTATCAAGTTTATGCTCTTACTTCCACCTTTTGCTGCACTTCAGTGATTAATGATCTATTTTTAAAAAAAAAAAATTAGCTTAGGGAAGCCATAAATAAACCATAAATTATTGGTCTTGAGCAGAGTTATGTTCCAAACTTCCAACATCCCCAGAGTTATCATCAAAGGTTGAAACTACACAGTTGTTTGTGTTGTTTCACTTGTTATCATGTTTCTTGTGAACTCAATTGTATTTCGTGACTTCAATAAGCCTTTCAATCATTAACAAAGCTGTGAATTGGGCTTTGACATCATACTCATCAGTTTGTGCCTGCACTTCAATGTTTCTGAGACAATTATGGCTATAGTTTTCATTAAATCACGTGAATCTGTTTAACAAATACCTTGATTATCCATGCTTTTAATGTTAATGGAGGTTTTTTTACTGTAAGTTCAATATTTTTGTAGGGATCTGGAGATAAGATATGCCATCCAAATCTGAAACTGCTAATCAGCCAAGGTCTAATCCACATTCCTTTGCACCTAACAATGTTTATTCTGAGCCCTGGTGGCGAGGTATTCAGTACAATTCTGTTCCACAAGCAATGTCAGGGGTGAATGCATCAAATTCATCTTCACTTGAACGCCCCAATGGCGATTCAGAATCCAGTGAAGATCAATCTTTGTCCAATAACGGGGTGAATGAGGAAGACGATGATGCCACCAAAGAATCGCAACCCACTGCTCCTAATCAAGCAGGTGCTTTAGATTATATTGTAAAGAAAAAAAATACAGACATGGAAATCTGGAAAGAAAACATTTGCTTGTATATAATGCCTCAAATTATGTTGATGTGAATTTTTTTCTTTATTTCCAAGCGTTACAAGCTTATTGGAATACTATATTATTTTATTGGCAGGAAATTATGGACAAGAGCACCAAGCCTTGCTGCATTCTTCAACATCTGCACCTTCTAGGCGTGATGACTGCCTTACACATGCTCCACAGCTGGAACTTATTGGCCATTCATTTGTAAGCCTTGCCCTCATGATCTTATTTTTTAGCTCAAAGAGAAGCTGCAAAGATCATAGCTTTATGTTATGACTATGTTTAATAGCATTAATTTTTGCTGTTCTTACTTTTCTATGATGAAAATTCTATAATTAGAAAAATTATAGATCCGTTGCATGCTTGTGTGATGGATCCTAGTATACTTCAAATTCTAACTACAGGCATGTGCTACAAATCCTTATTATGGGAACAGTTGGATGTGAGACTAACAAATGTTGTTACATCATAAAAGCTTTCTTCCTGTAGTTTTTCAAACTCACTGTTTTGCATGTCTCATAAATCAGTATGGCGAGAATGTAATTTGTGCATGACCCCCGAAGGATAGATTCTTGCTATGTGATAAAATCACTATTTAGTCTATTTTCTGTTTCAAACTATAGTGATATTGGGAGGATAAATAACCTTATTATATATATTTTTTTCTGTTAGGGATATGCTCCTTTTATAGGAATGCCTCATGCCAGAATGGCTTTGCCGCTTGAGATGGCTCAAGAGCCTGTTTATGTGAATGCCAAACAATACCAAGGAATTCTGAGACGAAGACAGGCTCGTGCTAAGGCAGAGCTTGAAAAGAAATTAATAAAAGTCAGAAAGGTACAATTGAGCACTGACTAATGCTTCTTACTCCATAGTTCTGTGATATATCTCAACATATTAAAATCAGTAGAAGAGTTTAGCATTGTGTTCTTTGGATCTCAAATTTTCTTTTCTTCATTAAGGTTGACACGAATCAAAATTTGTTTAGTATAGTGCTAATGCTTAATATGTTGTACATGTAAATCTGGGATCCCCCTTTGGGTATGCTAACCTCTGATTTTTGGCAGCCATATCTTCATGAATCTCGGCATCAGCATGCTATGAGAAGAGCAAGAGGTAATGGAGGGCGTTTTGCAAAGAAAACTGAGGTCGAGGCTTCAAGCCACACGAACAAGGAAAAGGATATGGGTGCAGGGCCAGTCCCCTCTGATTCTGCTAAGACCTGGAACTCTCCCAGTGTGCAACAAGACACAAGAGAATCTCAGGTGCATGAGAGATTTGGAAAACACAACTATGCAAATGTTTTGCAGTCATCGTCTGCATTTTGTTTGCACTCGGGTGAGAGAGTTGAGGAAGGGGTCTGTTCAGGTCAACAACGGGGAAGCATCTCATCTGAGCAAACCTCACAGAGGCGTCTTGCTATTCAGTAAACCACTGCATCGGTTGATGGTAAGGTTGGTGTGTAATTGAGGGAAGTAGTTACCTATCTGTAAACATTGGCAATTTGCATGCCTTGCGGCAAATCATTCTTGGCTGTGTTTATGCTAATCATCATATGGGGGAAGAAGAATGATTGATTGGGCCAGATATTTCTCTTGTTGAAGTCAACCAATCCTTCGTCATATTCTCTATTTTTTTTTTTCATTTTGTACAATGTTAAGCAGGTAGCAAAGTCAAGCCAACGGATTATCAGACTTTATGGAACAAAAACTTTCTTCTGAGTCACTTTCTGGAGGCTTTATTTCATGTTGTCACGCTTGGTTGTTAATGTTAAAGTATGAGACATGATATTAGTTTAAGTGCACAGTTGTATTTGCATTTTGTAATTTCACCGTTTTTTTGTGTGATCCACAAGAAAGTTCAACTTATCTCGTTAACAAAACTTGTAACAGCTATTGGGTAATTAAATCACAAATGCTTCATGAAAACGTCCAAGTTCAGTTTGCCTTGAATGTTTTGCACTTTAATAGTAAATTTTCGCGACAATGGGATGAATTGGAATAAGTAGGAGTTTTCAGAAGACGATACCTTACACCGTATGTGCTGTCATGTTTAAACTTTGAAGTGTGTAGTTCTGCTTTCATGCCAACAATTTACATCTTAAGAGGTATCTCAACATCTTAAATGAAATCGACTAGTTTCTCAGGAGGATCATGCCAAGAAACACTTCACATATGACATTAAGCTTTTGCAACAGAATCACACCATACAGCTAGGTACAACCTTGGAATTCTTGAACTGCAACGTTGCATTCATCAATGTTCTTAGCAATTTTTTTCTATATCAAAAGGTGATCAATTACAGAACCAATAGTCCCATTGAAAATATCAGAGATTCTGCACGTTTAATGTCCAACCGGATTCAGTGCAGTCATCTCTATTCTTTGCATTGTTGTTGAATAAAGACAGGACAGTTCAGATCTCAAATACATGTTTCAAGTCTAATTTACGGAGAAAATAAATAAATAAAAGTTGTCCAATCTTCATCTGATGGTTCCAAGTCGCTGACTCTGTGAATGATTGGAAAATCCATTGCAGATGATCAGGATCATTTTGGGTCTTCAAAGTAGAAAATAAACTACTTTCTTAGCCTCAATACCTGAGAGGTCTCAAAGCTTCTCAGCCAATTTTTTCAGTTACTATTCCTTTAACACATCCAGTGAGAGTGAACAACCCAAAAACAAAGCCAAAAATGCTGAAAGTCCGAAGCAGGACCCACTTAGTCGTCCATGCTACAGTACAGGATTGATTCAAATATATTTCCACTGGAAAATATATGGTCAATGGCCAAAATATTATGCTACCCAGAACCCCCAAAATCTGGTTGAAGTAGGGAAAGACCATTGCAATCACAACTGTTGATGCAACATAAGCAGTTCTGAAAGACAGGCTGAGAAAATTAAGTTCAAAGGCTGGTAGCAACGGGAGTTTCAAAATATATGTGTGATTCACAAATTCACTATCTGGGAAATTAAAACGGAACCAACTCTCAACAGTGGCAAAAAGTGGCTGGCAATACACCTGCACCAAAAGAAAGTAGATGAATTAAATGAACACGCATTCTACCATAGAAGATGAGTGACAGCAAACATATTACAAATATCATAACTGGCAAAATGTTTACACTATATGATGATTTTGTGAGAATACAGGAATTGAAGAAATAATAAAAAGGGAGCACCCAAAAAACTTGATATGGTATCTCTATATTTAATGTACCTGATATGAACCAACTAGGTGAACCACTATACAAACGTTAGCAAAGTTCACAAGCCAGTAAGACGACTTAGAGGATTCAAACCCTGTTAAAAGGTTTCCTGGTGTATTATCACCAAAGGCAGCATATCCAGCACCTCCACAACTGAGGTACATAAATGTTGTGACAGTGACCGCAATTACTGAGGCCTTCTTCATGGTTTGGTTTTCTGGTGGAGGTGATTTTAAAGTATCCTTCATTGCAGTAAATTATATCAGCCTTTATAGGTAAAGTTAGAGTCTCGTATGTGAGTTTGCAGGGTATATACCTGTATTTCCATAAGAATTGTTGAGAATGGAAATGAGAAAGATATGTCACCAAGAGCTTGAGAAACCAGCCATAACTTTTCAGTTCCACTGGAGGTACTGATTCCTCCAATGCTACCCTCAGCATGTCCTTTCTCTGAGCAAAGTTTTGTCATAAAATTATACACATTTATCTGATCAAAACTAATACTTTTGGTGGGCCTTAGCCAAGGCTCCTATCATACCTATGATTTTTGCAATAGAAAGTCCCATTCCTATGAAAGAATAAGTAAAGGACATAATTGCAGCAACAACCGACAACCATTCAATGTTATGGAAGTTGGGTATCTGTGAGAGAATAATTTGGACAGCGCCAAAAAGCAGCATGTAGTATGCATCTACAGATTCACATGATGCTTCACTCCCTTTGTTATGGTAACAAAATGAATGTTGGATTGTTCTGCAGCCACAAATACAAAAATAGCTCTAAATTAATATTGGCAATCATATGGTGTTATTCTGGGGACAGACTCATGTTTATCTTAGTGGAGTACCAGTGAAAAAATCTTGTTTCGCAAAGCATCCATAGATAAACAGAGGGAAAGAAGAGCAAAAAAAAAAAAGAAAATGTCATAACATGAGAGAAACCAGTAAGATAAGTCATCAACACACCTTAAGCTGATAGCTGTTGTAATGACGAAGGCAATTGCAAAACCATACAAACTTATATTCACAAGAAGGCCACTGAGCCGTCCGTTGCTTATTCCTGTAAACACCCAAAGATGATCTTATCATATAAATAGCATTCTTTCCAGTAAAAATGTGGTACCAAGATGTTATTTTGTTGTTGTAATGCATTACTGTAAGGAATATCCTTGGTTGTTCATCGAGACTAAGTTCTTTTGGAAGATTTGGAAACACTCAAAAGTGAGTTCTCAACTAGATTTTTTCCACGCACAAGAGTTAGGATTCAAACTCCTAACCACATGCATAGACGAACAGAGCTCAACACCACTAAAAGGTAAATGAATCAGCTTTAGCTTGTTTCCTTATTAAATTAATACCAGGAGTCTTATCAGTATAAACGATATCACATCAAATCAATGTCAATTTCAGAATATTTAGTTTCTATACTCTTTTCTTCCTTCCCTACCCAAGTCCCTATAATCTCATCACTATGAAATTAACATTGAATCTGTCTCTAATCTATACAACACATTGTTCATGCAAAGAAGACAAAACATCCAAGTTCATCACCATTCAAAGATAGGTTTCTGCCTCTCAACCAGATTTTTTTTTTCCATACACAAAGGTAATGCAAGATTGGAAGGAACATCCCAGGCAATTCATCAAGACTAATTTTTTTGGGTGATCTGGAAACACTCAAAAGTGAGTTATCCCCTACCAACTACATTATTTCCATAAACGAGTCAGTATTTGAACCCCTTGACCACATGCTTAAATGAACCAAGCTCATCATCACTCACATCAGTCACCTGGTGGCATGCTATAAAAGAAAGTAGAAAGGGAATTGTGCGTACCTAAATGCAAATGGACAACATCAAGGTAGGAGGCACTCCTGTTTGGACCTAGTTCAGGATGAGGATGGCGATAAGTATTGCATAGAAGAAAAGAAGAGAATAGAGTGATGGAAGCAATGAGAATGACTGAGAGTGGCCCTGCAAGCCAACCGAGCTGTGCAGTGCTCCATGGCAAAGACAGCACTCCCGATCCTATCACCCCAGTAACTATATGTGCCACTGCTGTCCACACCGTCCCTTTTATTCACAAAGTCAAATTCAGCCCAATCCAATTCATCCCATTCACAACAAACACAAACATATTAGTTAGTAATAGCATGATGAAATAGATAGATCACTATTCACTTTTGCACTAAACATTCAAGATCAAACACAAACAAAACAACACGTACCTGTCCTTTCGAGAGAGCTAGATTTGGTGAGCAACAGTGGGATGTTGTCACTTGACTCAAGTGCCTCACCCATCTTCTCATTCACACCTATTCCTATATCAGATGAGATGATATGTGCCCCCTCCCCCATCTGGTCAAATCCTGAGATGGGACCTTAAATACAAACAGAGAAAGGGAAAAAAATTGATTTTTCTTTTATTGTGTTGTTAGAGAGAATATGATGAGAAAAGGGTCAAAAGGTCATGTGAGAAGGAAGGACGGAGAAATAAGAATTGTAACGACCGAGGCAGATCAAGGTAGATGATACTTGTCAACAACAAAAAAAAGTTGCTTTTTTTTATGGTTTTTGTCGATGTTTCACAGAAGATGGTCCCATATTCTTGAGAGTCGTAGATGAGTTGTGTTTGTGGCTTGAGGTTTTTGGCTCGTCACTTTCACCTAAACAACAAAACCTGTTCCAAATCTTTATATGACTGTGCCGAAAAGTCTCGATTGTTGTAGAATTTAGGTTAGAATTTCCCCACAAAGGTTTAGATAAAAAAGATTAAGTTTGTTTGTAACTATAATTTTGTTTGTTTGTAACTTATCTAGCGGAGACAATTATAAGTAACTATAATTTTTTGAAATGTATTATATAAATTAATAATAAAAATTTATGTATTTTTTTTATTATAATAAAAATTTATATAATAAATTCAAACTTTTAGAAAATTAATGTATTTTTTATTTTTAAAATTATATTAAAATGTCATAAATTCAACAAATACTTTTTAATTTTAATACTGATAGGTATCCTGCGAGAGTTCGATATGTATGTTCGACGGACACATTTAAGAGACGTGTCTAATCTTACATAATTATTTTAAAAAATAATGAGTAAATATATTATAAATTCAAGTTTGATAAAAAAATTTACTAAAACCTGGTTTGCACTTAAAAAAAAGTTTTCAATTAGTTACTTAATAAATATTTAAAAACAATAAAATAAATCTATGTAGATCAGGGGCCTCATCCGAGCACATAAGTGTGTTATTTGGGCTAGTAAGGTCTATAAAGACGAGGAGATATAGGGAAGAAAAATTAGAAAAATCGGTTTTGTTCACACTCGGTCTGGGTCTTACTACGCCCTATTCCTTGGGTCTTTTGGTCTGAAAATTTTACCAGACATTCGTCATTGTGTGTATTGAGTTTTGGCTGAGATTTGAGTCCCAGATTCGTCCCACAAGATTTTCAATAATTTTTTTATTCATCACTGTCAGGGTTGAAAGGAAGGTTCGTTTGTCTGTGAGACTGTTTGATTTTTTTCCAAGGTGAATACTCATCCGTTTGATGTGAAATTTGTCCCGTTTTGTCCCAAATTAAGTCCAGATTCTTACGTGGAATTTTAGGAAAAAATTATTCCGGAACAATTTTTCTGAAATTTTGTGAAAAACCAAGGCTATCATCTAGCAATATTTGTGAAATTTCGCTATACTTTCTGCAATTTTATTCTGTGTTGAAAAATTGCGTTGAAAAATTCACACAAGTACTTTCATGTATTGTTTGCACCCTGCGAAGGACGCACGTCCATAAACAAATCACAAAAAGGAGATATAGGGAAGAAAAGTCAGGACATTTTGTTTTCGGAAAACCGGTTTTGTTCACTCTCGGTCTGAGTCTCACTACGCCCTATTCCTTGGGTCTTTTGATCTGAAAATTTTACCAGACATTCGTCATTGTGTGTATTGAGTTTTGGCTAAGATTTGAGCCCCAGATTCATCCCACAAGATTTTCAATACATTTTTTATTCATCACTGCCACGGTTGAAAGGAAGGTTCGCTTGTGTGTGAGATTGTTTGATTTTTTTCCTATGTGAATACTCATCCGTTTGAGGTGACATTTGTCGCGTTTTGTCCCAAATTCAGTCCAGATTCTTACGTGGAATTTCAGGAAAAAATTATTGTGGGACAATTTTTCTGAAATTTTGTGCAAAACCAAGGCTATCCTCTAGCAAAATTTGTGAAATTTCGCCCTACTTTCTGCAATTTTATTTTGTGTTGAAAAATTCACACAAGTACTTTCATGTGCTGTTTGCACCCTGCGACCGAGGCACGTCCATAAACAAATCACAAAAAGGAGATATAGGGAAAAAAGCCAGGACATTTTGTTTTCGGAAAACCGGTTTTGTTCACTCTTGGTCTAGGTCTTACTACGCATTATTCCTTTGGTCTTTTGGTCTGAAATTTTACCAGACATTCATCATTGTGTGTATTGAGTTCTGGTTGAGATTTGAGCCCTAGATTCGTCCCACAAGATTTTCAATAAATTTTTTATTCATCACTGCCAGGGTTGAAAAGAAGGTTCGCTTGTGTGTGAGATTGTTTGATTTTTTTTCCAAGGTGAATACTCATCCGTTTAACGTGAAATTTGTCACGTTTTTTCCCAAATGCAGTCCAGATTCTTACGTGGAATTTCAGGAAAAAATTATTCCGGGACAATTTTTCTGAAATTTTGTGAAAAACCAAGGCTATCCTCTAGCAAAATTTGTGAAATTTCGCCATACTTTCTGAAATTTTATTCTGTGTTGAAAAATTGCGTTGAAAAATTCACACAAGTATTTTAATGTGCTGTTTGCACCCTGAGAAGGAGGCACGTCCATAAAAAAATCGCAAAAAGGAGATATAAGGAAGAAAAGTGAGAAAGTAGGGCGAAATTTCACAAATTTTGATAGAGGATAGTCTTGATTTTTCACAAAATTTCAGAAAAATTGTCCCATAATTTTTTTTCCTAAAAATCCACGTAAGAATCTAGACTGAATATGGGACAAAACGCGACAAATTTCACGCCAAACAGATGAGTATTCACCTAGGAAAAAAATCAAACAGTCTCACACACAAACGAACCTTCCTTTACACCCTAGCATTGATGAATAAAAAATTTCTTGAAAATCTTGTGGAACGAATATGGGGCTAAATTCTCAGCCAAAACTCAATACACACAATGACGAATGTTTGGTAAAATTTTCAGACCAAAAGACCCAAGGAATAGGGCGTAGTAAGACCCAGACCTAGAGTGAACAAAACTTATTTTCCGAACACAAAATGTTCTGACTTTTCTTCCCTATATCTTCTTTTTGTTATTTTTTTATGGACGTGCCTCATTCGGACGGTGCAAACAGCACATGCAAGTACTTGTGTGATTTTTTCAACGCAATTTTTCAACACAGAATAAAATTGCAAAAAGTAAGGTGAAATTTCACAAATTTTGCTATCGCCTTGGTTTTTCACAAAATTACAAAAAAATTCTCCCGAAATAATTTTTTCCTTAGATTCACGTAAGAATCTGGACTGAATTTGGATGAAAACGCGACAAATTACACGTCAAACGGATGAGTATTCACCTAGGAAAAAAATCAAACAGTTTCACACACAAACGAACCTTCCTTTCAACATTGGCAGTGATGAATAAAAAATTTATTGAAAATCTTGTGGGACGAATCTGGGGATCAAATCTTAGCCAAAACTCAATACACACAATGACAAATGTCTGGTAAAATTTTCAGACCAAAAGACCCAAGGAATAGGGCGTAGTAAGACCCAAACCGAGAGTGAACAAAACCGGTTTTCCGAAAAAAAAAATGTTCTCACTTTTCTTACCTATATCTCCTTTTTGTTATTTTTTTATGAACGTCCCTCCTTCGGAGGGTGCAAACAGCACATGAAAGTACTTGTGGGAATTTTTCAACGCAATATCTCAACAAAGAATAAAATTGCAGAAAGTATGGCGAAATTTCAAAAATTTTGCTAAAGGATATCCTTGGTTTTTCACAAAATTTCAGAAAAATTATCCCCAAATAATTTTTTCCTTAAATTCCGCGTAAGAATATGGACTGAATTTGGGACAAAACGCGACAAATTTCACGTCAATCGGATGAATATTCACCTAGTAAAAAATGAAACAGTTTCACACACAAACGAACCTTCCTTTCAACCCTGACAGTGATGAATAACAAATTTATTGAAAATCTTGTGGGACGTATCTGGAGCTCAAATCTCAGCCCAAACTCAATACACAAAATGACGAATGTCTGGTAAAATTTTCAGACCAAAAGACCCAAGGAAAATGGCGTAGTAAGACCCAGACAGAGAATGAACAAGACTGGTTTTCCGAAAAAAAAATGTCCTGGCTTTTTTCCCTATATCTCCTTTTTGTGTTTTGTTTATGGACGTGCCTCCTTCGCAGGGTGCAAACAGCACATGAAAGTACTTGTGTGAATTTTTCAACGCAATTTTTCAACACAAAATAAAATTGCAAAAAGTAGGGCGAAATTTCACAAATTTTGCTAGAGGATATAACCTTGGTTTTTCACAAAATTGTCCTGAAATAATTTTTTCCTGAAATTCCACGTAAGAATCTGGACTGAATTTGGGACAAAAAGGGACAAATTTCACGTCAAACGGATGAGTATCCACCTAGGAAAAAAATCAAACAGTTTCACATACAAACGAACCTTCCTTTCAACCCTGACAGTGATGAATAAAAAAATTATTAAAAATCTCGTGGGACGAATCTGGGGCTCAAATCTCAGCCAAAACTCAATACACACAATGATGAATGTCTGGTAAAATTTTTAAACCAAAATACCCAAGGAATAGGGCGTAGTAAGACCCAGACCGAGAGTGAAAAAAACTGGTTTTCAGAAAAAAAAAATGTTCTGGCTTTTCTTCCCTATATCTCCTTTTTATGATTTGTTTATGGACGTGCCTCCTTCGCAGCGTGCAAAGAGCACATGAAAGTACTAGTTTGAATTTTTCAACGCAATTTTTAACACGAAATAAAATTGCCGAAAGTAAGACGAAATTTCAAAAATTTTGCTGCAGGATAGCCTGGGTTTTTCAAAAAATTTCAGAAAAATTGTCCCGAAATAATTTTTTCCTGAAATTTCACGTAAGAATCTGGACTGAATTTGGGACAAAACGCGATAAATTTCACGTCAAACGGATGAGTATCCACCTAGGAAAAAAATCAAAAAGTTTCACATACAAATGAACCTTCCTTTCAACTCTGGCAGTGAAGAATAAAAAATTTATTGAAAATTTCGTGGGACGAATCTGGGGCTCAAATCTCATCCAAAACTCAATACAAGCAATGACGAATGTCTGATAAAAATTTCAGACCAAAAGACCCAAGGAATAGGTCGTAGTAAGACCCAGACCGAGAATGAACAAAACCGGTTTTCCGAAAACAAAATGTCCTGACTTTTCTTACCTATATCTCCTTTTTGTGATTTGTTTATGGACGTGCCTCCTTCGCAGGGTGCAAACACAACATGAAAGTACTTGTTTGAATTTTTGAATGCAATTTTTCAACACGGAATTAAATTGAACAAAGTAGGACGAAATTTCAAAAATTTTGCTAGATAGCCTTGGTTTTTCATAAAATTTCAGAAAAATTGTCCCGAAATAATTTTTTCCTGAAATTTCACGTAAGAATCTGGAATGAGTTTGGGACAAAACGCGACAAATTTCACGTCAATCGGATGAGTATTCACCTAGAAAAAAATGAAACAGTTTCACACACAAACGAACCTTCCTTTCAACTCTGACAGTGATGAATAACAAATTTATTGAAAATCTTGTGGGGCGTATCTGGAGCTCAAATCTCAGCCAAAACTCAATACACAAAATGAAGAATGTCTGGTAAAATTTTCAGATCAAAAGACCCAAGGAATATGGTGTAGTAAGACCCAGACAGAGAATGAACAAAACCGGTTTTTCGAAAACAAAATGTCCTGGCTTTTCTTCCCTATATCTCCTTTTTGTGATTTTTTTATGGACCTGCCTCCTTCGCAGGGTGCAAACAGCACATGAAAGTACTTGTGTGAATTTTTTAACGCAATTTTTCAACACATAATAAAATTGCAGAAAGTATGGCGAAATTTCACAAATTTTCTTGAGGATAGCCTTGGTTTTTCACAAAATTTCAGAAAAATTGTCCCAGAATAATTTTTTCCTAAAATTCCACATAAGAATCTGGACTGAATTTGGGACAAAACGCGACTAATTTCACGACAAACGGATGAGAATTCACCTAGGAAAAAAATCAAACAGTTTCACACACAAACGAACCTTTATTTCAACCCTGGCAGTGATGAATAAAAAATTTATTGAAAATCTTGTGGGGCGTATCTGGGGCTCAAATCTCACCCAAAACTCAATACGCACAATGACGAATGTGTGGTAAAATTTTCAGACCAAAAGACCCAAGGAATAGGGCGTAGTAAGACACAGACCGATAGTGAACAAAACTGGTTTTACGAAAACAAAATGTCCTGGCTTTTCTTCCCTATATCTCCTTTTTGTAATTTGTTTATGAATGTGCGTCCTTCGCAGGGTGCAAACAACACATGAAAGTACTTGTGTGAATTTTTCAACACAGAATAAAATTACAGAAAGTAGGGCGAAATTTCACAAATATTGCTAGAGGATAGCCTTGGTTTTTCAAAAAAATTCAGAAAAATTGTCCTGGAATAATTTTTTCCTGAAATTCCACGTAAGAATGTGGACTGAATTTGGGACAAAACGCTACAAATTTCACGTCAAACGGATGAGTATTCACCTAGGACAAAAATCAAACATTTTCACAAACAAACGAACCTTCCTTTCAACCCTGGTAGTGATGAATAAAAAATTTATTAAAAATCTTGTGGGTCGAATCTGAGGCTCAAATCTCAGCCAAAACTGAATACACACAATGACTAATGTCTGGTAAAATTTTCAGACCAAAAGACCCAAGGAATAGGGCTTAGCAAGACTTAGACCGAGAGTGAACAGGTTTTCCGAAAACAAAATCTCCTAGCTTTTCTTCCCTATATCTTCTTTTTGTGATTTGTTTATGGATGTGCCTCCTTCGCAGGGTGCAAACAGCACATGAAAGTACTTGTGTGAATTTTTCAACGCAATTTTTCAATACAAAATAAAATTGCAGAAAGTAAGGCGAAATTTCCCAAATTTTGCTAGATGATAGCCTTATTTTTTCACAAAATTTCAGAAAAATTGTCCCGGAATAATTTTTTCCTGAAATTTCACGTAAGAATTTGGACTGAATTTGGGACAAAACGCGAAAATTTTTACGTCAAACGGATGAGTATTCACCTAGGAAAAAAATGAAACAGTTTCACACACAAACGAACCTTCTTTTCAACTTTGGTAGTGATGAATAAAAAATTTATTGAAAATCTTGTGGGGCGTATGTGGGGCTCAAATCTCAGCCAAAACTCAATACACACAATGACGAATGTGTGGTAAAATTTTCAGACCAAAAGACCCAAGGAATAGGGTGTAGTAAGACCCAGACCAAGAGTTAACAAAACCGGTTTTCCGAAAACAAAATGTCCTGGCTTTTCTTCCCTATATCTCCTTTTTGTGATTTGTTTATTGACGTGCCTCCTTCGTAGGGTGCAATCAGCACATGAAAGTACTTGTGTGAATTTTTCAACGCAATTTTTGAACACTGAATAAAATTGCAGAAAGTAGGACTAAATTTCACAAATTTTGCTAGAGGATAGCCTTGGTTTTTCACAAAATTTCAGAAAAATGGTCCTGGAAGAATTTTTTCCTGAAATTCCACGTAAGAATCTGGACTGAATTTGGGACAAAACGCGTCAAATTTTAGGTCAAACGGATGAGTATCCCCGTAGGAAAAAAATCAAACAGTTTCACACACAAACGAACCTTCCTTTCAACCCTGGTAGTGATGAATAAAAATTTTATTAAGAATCTTGTGGGACGAATCTGGTGCTCAAATCTCAGCCAAATCTCAATACACACAATGAAGAATGTCTGGTAAAATTATCAGACCAAAAGACCCAAGGAATAGGGCGTAGTAAGACCCAGACCGAGAGTGAACATAACCGGTTTTCCGAAAACAAAATGTCCTGACTTTTCTTCCCTATATCTCCTTTTTGTGATTTGTTTATGGACGTGCCTCCTTCGCAGGGTGCAAACAACACATGAAAGTACTGGTGTGAATTTTTCATCGCAATTTTTCAACATAGAATAAAATTGCAGAAAGTATGGCGAAATTTCACAAATTTTGCTAGTGGAAATACTTAGCTTGATCCAAGATAAGACAGTTTCTTCCTGCACCCATGCATTTTTCTTCCAGCACCCCACAATTTGGTAAATTCTGAAACTGACCTTCATCTGTTATTTGAATTCGGGATCTGTGAGTGTGATACGGATTCATCATTCCGGAAGTGAATAATGTTGCATTCTGGATGAGGGGGGTGTTATGGAAGCAAAGTTTGCATTAATTGTTGATTTCTGGATTGTTGAATTCGGCAGCTTAATTTCTATTACGGATTGGTGAATCCGAAATGATTTTTTTCAATTATGGATTTCTGAATCCGGAATGCATATTTTGAATTATGGATTGACGGATCCGGAATGGTTTTTTCAATTATGGATGTTTTGCATTTTTTTATTTTGGATTAACACTGTCATTCATGTACTACCGGAAGCACCAATCCAGGAGATTACCAGACAAGCAAATTCGAAATTTTACCGGAAGCGCCAATCCAAAAATTTATCGGATTTCATAATTTGGAATACAAAAAAAAATGTACAGTTTTATACAGGGACAATTTTGTCTTTGCACAACCTTGTGGGGGTGCAGGAAGAAAAATGTAGTGGTGCAAGAATAAACTGCCCCAAGATAATGGTAAGTCCATTGATGTGTCAGGAGATCGGCCCAAACAACTGACAATTCATAATTGAATTAGTTACAATTAGAGATAATGTTCTACTTGTAACTATAAAATAAATGGATATATTAACATAATATTTTTATGTTAGTTAACTCCTGAGATCAGTGTTATAAAAGGACATCAAGACCCTAAACATAGGTAAGTTTTTGCTGATGATATTACATGCATGTAATACTCTATTCAAATATTCATAGTTGTATATGTTCTCACTGACTTGATCATCGGTCAGAGTCTTGTTATTAGGTGGAGCCTCATCATTTATCAACATCCCAAAGCAATGACATCAAAAAGAAGAAAATCAGTCCAAGATCCACCACCAAAGTTTGATTCAGGTCAGTCGACGACAAAATTAATGTGGACTAAATTAATGTGAAGTAGCATATTCATATATGTATATAAATCACATCTTTATGAAAAATATATATATAATTAAACTCATTTTTTATAAATCATATCATCTATAACATAAAACACACAAATTTCATTTTGATTTAAATGTTAAAAAGTACATGCATTTTATACTATAAAACAACTACCAATCAAATGATAAGAAATGATAAAATCTATAATTCTTAAGAGAGATAAGATAGAAAAAAATTATAATTTTTAAGAGATATAATATTTAATATTTAATATTATATATATATATTATATTATAC
>Ga0123341_1001373_pt1 | contig 18074 bp, 10 predicted proteins | sample Turbeapinknodule_FD_89959 | JGI IMG/M metagenome (GOLD analysis project Ga0123341, IMG submission 89959) | Root nodule microbial communities of legume samples collected from Mexico - Turtle bean Mexico pink nodule | ecosystem: Host-associated > Plants > Roots > Nodule | place: Mexico: Nepantla...
GAAAGAAAACAAATATAACTTCATTAAAAATATAAAAAAAAGGAACATCACTTATTAAAAATATAAACATTTATTTAAAAACTAGTTTTTATTTATTTATTTAAAAACTAATTTAAAGATAAGTGTCATTTGTCAAAAGAATAAATAAACTAATATATTTTAAAACTAAAATAGGTATAAATATTGTTTGTCATGATTTAGGTATAAACCATTCATAGATGCACATTTTTAAAAGATATAATTTTACTGAATCATTTCTCTAAAACTGCATTTGTGGTGAACTTGTTGGTTGGGGATTAAAACAAATTGGACATTCACGCTACACTCAGGCAATTCAGTGAAAAGCTATCTAAACCATTTTTCTCTTTTCTTTATAAATAACCATTTAAAGTACTTGATTATTATCTTCTGTCTGAAATAAAATTCACTTCTTTTAAATAAATGATTTGGAGAATATGGAATATGAAAGCATATAAGTTTAACAAGATGAGCTTACATTGAGTGAAGACATGCATCTACTTATTTATACATATTTTGGTACAAAGATACATACTAAGGTAAGTAGAATCACTTAAAAGGATAAGACTAAACAAACTAAATTTAAACCATATTACAGCAAATTTGAAATTGAAATGACTGAACTTGATAATCTAACACCAATCTATGACCCATTGCATAGATGGTATTTATAAGCATAATTTTCTACATGTATACCATCACAATCATAATATGTAGGAGAAGAGAGAGTTTTAATCTAAACACAACATGCCACACAGCCCAACCAAAAACATGGTCATAGTGCACGGAAACTGTCTCCTCTGTCGAGTCTTGCTGTTCCTGTGCTTGATGATTCACCCATTGGATCAGGAGATGCTGCATTCTGTGGTGATTCCCTATTTAAAGAAGAAGGCATGCCCGATATCTCCTGAAAAATGTTGTGATGCCCATAAAAGGTTGTATAAAAAACATGGATCTACATGGTGCCACAAAGAATCATCAAAATACCAATAACAAAAATATGTTCTTCTACCTTCATCAAATGAAGTCTCAAATTGAATGGTCGAATCTTGCATCCAATACATGCCAGCGCAAATCTTGAATAATGAAACAACACATCAGCAGAAGCTTGCTTATTATCTTCTGTCTGAAATAAAATTAACTTCTTTCAAATAAATGATTTGGAGAATATGAGTATATACAAAATCCTATGTAAAGTTAATGGACAAATCTAAAGTCCCATGTGAAGAAGGAAACAAAATAGTGTTTTGTCCAAATCAGTAAATTGCAGACAACATTTGAATTTACTGTCAATGTTAAAACAAGGAATATTGTATGATTGCCAATGTCAATGTTAAAACAAGGATATTGTATGAAATGCAAAATCAAACCACTTCCCTTACGGTGTCCCCAGTGACCTTCTTTGTTTGATTGCACTGTGCATGCATCCAAACCACCTTTACCAATTTTTTGTTTTCTTTTTCTCAATAGGTGTCACAGCAAATCTCCTTATTTACAGTACTTTCATATCTTGTTTTTTCTAGTGCTCACACATCAATCTTAAAATACACATGTAATGCTACTCCCACTTTTTTCTCTTGTTCCTTTAAAGTCCAAATCTACACCATAGAGAATAGTACTATGATGAAACTACACCATTAATCATCCAATGTGCCAAAAAAGATAGTTTCGCATGACAAATAGAAATCAATGTACACAATAAAATTCCAAAGAACCATATATATCAAAATCCTCACTTGATGGCTTGGTCAGTTTACTGTCCAGCCTTCATATATGTTCAAATTGGGAGAGTCAGTTAAAACAATGGGAGTACCATCCGGCAAATACAAATTCCAATCAGTAACAGTCACTGAACTGCAGACAAGTCTCAGAGTGACCATTGCGTGTAGTTATTATAGACAAGGGTGTATAGATTTCTTCACATGCCATAGAATCATCAAAACCATAGCTTTATCAAATGAGAAAGCAATGCAAATCTTAATCAGACAAACCAGACAAAGACTGACCTCAATCTGTCTTTTAACAGGGAGCATCACTGATTTTAAAAAATGCAAAACCTTTGAAAATAACACCCACTAGTGAAGTTGATCTAGGCTAACTTAAGATACAACGGTATAATAACCTGAGTTGAATCCATAATCTTAATATCATGAAATTCAAACAAAACCCTATCAGACACATGATGCTGCTTCAGATGGAAGCTCTTATAGACACTTTTGAAAATTCTAATTGTTTCTGAATGGGATTTGTTAATGGTACCTCCTCGCTAAAAAGCACCAACATAAATTATCAAAGCAAAATAGCAAAATCCTCAAGTAGTGATGATTTATCTGTGAGAAAATAGACGAAAGCTACAAATTTAGGCCATAAATCAACAGAATCTGGTCCAAGTAGAGACTTTCCAAGCAGATTTCAGCATTTAACAGAGATTTGATCGAAGCTAAACCGTACCACGGTTCAGGAACAACAAACAAATGAAAACAACAATGATAAAAAGAACCAAACTTGGTAACACCAACAAGTTGTTTTGAACATTGAAAGATGACTCTTTACAGATTGTTTTGAAAGGGTTTGAAAATTGGGAGAAAAATAAATTGGGAAGTTGATGATAAAGAAAGTTGAGAGGAGAAAAAATAAGAAAGAAAGAAGGAAGCTTTATTGGAGAAAGAAAAGTACCTCGTTATCTTCTTTGGTTTCTTTCATGGTGTAGGTCAATCTCACGAAGTTCCCGATCCTCCCTTCTCGCGAGTTTGATTGAAGGTATCGAGAATGTGAAACCTTTGTGCTGTGTATGAAAACGTATATAAATAGATACTTATGTTAAAAGGAAACATGGATGGCCCATTAGCTCAGTTGGTTAGAGCGTCGTGCTAATAACGCGAAGGTCGCAGGTTCGAGACCTGCATGGGCCAATGTTTTTGGTTTTTGACAGAATTTGTACTAAATGTTATGGATCGCAACTTCCTTCTGCTATAAAGATTAATATAAGTTTTGTTTATTTAATGTTTTTGTTGAAATTATAAGTGAGTTTTAGGGTTTTAATATGAGAGGTAGTTTTATTTTGTTGGAATGTCATTTACAATTGAAGTCCACCATATGATATTAGGCAAATAATTTTTCACTTAATCATAAAGAAATGAAGTTTATGTCATATATGAAATGGTAATTAGTTAATGAAGTTATCTTGAAGGCGTTGATTTTGTAAAAGATCTGAAATACAAGGATGTTTACAAGGTTAAATTGTTGTGAAAAGGGAACAAAGAATTTGATAACCTTACGGAAAAATGTGTTACTATACATATGCTCTAAACTTGTCTAATTTTCTTACAAGAAAAATTTGTAAAGTTGAGATATATGTTGTTGTTGCAAGGCAATCAGAACAAAAATGTCCCAAAAAAAAGTTATAACTCAAATGATAATAACTAAAATAACTTGAACTCAATGTTTGATGACAATTACCTTAAGGATAAGAAAGAAAAAAGAGATATTGAATTCCAAATTCAATGTTTAAGCTAGAAAAAGAATTATTAATGAGCTACATTCTAATTTAAAGAATATTTTAAACCATTATGTTCTAAATGGTAAGGAAGTGGATTTCATAAAAAATGATAAAATAAGAGTATAAGTAATATGTAAGAAGAGTTTTCGTTTTGAAATACTAGTTTGTATGGTTGGAGGAAAACACTCTTTTTCTTCAAAGACTTATGTGCCAATCACACATGTCTAAGAGTGTTTGAGAACAAAAATGCAATAACAAAATGGATAACAAAAGTTCTTATTTCAAATTAAATGAAAATGATAACTTTGACAAAGATATGTGAAAAGGTTATCAGTGACAAATGTATCGTTGCCTGAAATATCGCATTAAAAATGGCCTCCTGAGCATGGTGCCTCCATCATCTACCATATTAAAACACAAATACGATCATTCAAGAGAGAAATTTTAGGGTTTTAAGATACCAAATTGCATTAAATTAAAAAAAAAAAGTGTACGTAGAATCAAAAATTTTAAAACATGCATAAAGAACTATCTCCCTACGCCATATAATGGAATTATAATATATCAATCTATCTATCTATACATTATATGTACATGGATTTTATATAGACTATATTAATAGGACAAAATTTAGGAAACATTTTTAATATATGTCGCACTTTACAAGAATAAAAACGCAATTTACTCTTCTCTTTTTTTATTTATTTTATATATCAATTAATCTGATAACACCACTAATTCCATTTCACGTCATTAAAATTTCTTCTAGAGATGGAAAGACATTTCTTTATTTTACACAATGGACATATATCCCCTAAATATAAAAGTGTTGTGCATCATGGTGTATCACCCGACTCAATCTGAACTTGAATAATAATGACATGCAATTAATTTGACCAATACTATATTATACGGCAATGCCCAAAAACAGTAAATCATTCAATTTTAAGTTAGGCCAACATCTAGCAAGAACAATTCATGAGTTAAAGAAAAGTAACATAAACCATGTCTCTTTAGAAAGGGTATTCTTTGCAGCCTCAACAACCCCGTTTTCTCTGTTTCAATCTTAGACACAATGGCATCAATTTTAGCTTCAGTGAGTACAGCCACAACCTAGCAAGAACACTGCTCACTAAACAGAAAATCATGTCTCCTTCGGAGGGGCTTTCTTCGCAGCCTCAGCAGCTGCTTTCTCCACTTCGATCTCAGCAACGATGGCATCAATTTCAGCTTCCTCCAGTTGACGCAGACCATGCTCCTTTGTCATCACAGCAACTTCTATATTCTTCCCTCCACTCTCAACAACCTAATCACATACGATGTCAAATAAAAACCACAAGTACATAAAATCATGTTCCAAATGTATAACAAACTATTAACAGATTGATCTATTTCAGAGATTGATTGTACAGGCCAATATACAACTACCAGATTTATCAATTTGCTCTCACAATATTTGAGGTGTTCAAAACATTATCAAAAGTATTAGTGTGGATATCATGTTACGCAGCCCAAAATTTTGCATTTTTAGTGGCAAAAGACACAACGTACATAAAGGCTTTGAATGCAAATAAGTCATGTACAGATGTACATTTACTTCAACAATAGTGAATATTTTCAAATCAAAAGAACCAGTCTGCAGCACTGCAAATGTCAGTCTTCAATGGGATAATATTGCCCCCAAGATATTTTTCCTTTAATAGGACTAGTTAAGAGTTCTGAGCCTAGGGCATAAAAAATACAAAAAGTATAAACATTGAAATCCCAAGAAAAACATTTTTCCATTTTAAATAAAATTAACTAGTTAAGTGCTCATTGAAGTAAAATATATGGTTAAACCATTAACCAATCTTACAACATTGTTAGCCATTTGTTTGGTTTATTTTTCCCAAGCAATAAATATTTAACCATAAATATCTAAATTATAATTCTTTTCAGAACAAAAAGGGAAAATTATGTGCCAAGGATTGTGAAATAAGCAAAATAAGCTTCACTTTAAGTTTCCCATCTATAAATAATCTAATTAGCACATAATAGTGTCCTAAATTTTTTTATTTATCTCTGTAAAGATGAAGTTCGCTAGCATGTATGCAAAATAAATTCATAAAGGGGAAGAAAAAGTACATCTTAATTAAGTACCCATAAATATCCTCATCCCTTCCAACTGTCTAGCCTAGCTCTCATCTTTTATTTTATACTCATTTTTTTCAAATGAAGAGCTTTTCAACCAAGTGAACCAGAAGTACCACATAAATGTATTGCATAGTTTTAGTTTGGCTTACATTACTACATACAATTACACAAAATCACATAGACTTCAAAGGTCATTGTTATACATCGATACAAAAAATGTGAAAGATCTAAACAATTAGATTAAATATCCGAGAAGCTATCGTGACAGTCTACAAAACTGTTATTTTGATAAATTAAAATAAATCTGATGGTTAAAGTTGAGGTTGAATGTATGTTTATTTGCATAAAGTATAGAATAATGTACCAGATAGCTTACAGACATGTATCAACAAAATCTAGGTAAGAACGAGTCACATGCTAAAAATGGTTTATGTTTACAACTGTAAGACTTTAATAATTGCATAAGGTTTGTGTTTTGATCTTACAGAAAGATAAATATTCCAAAAGAATAGTACTATATATGTGTGACATAGCAAGTTCTATAACTATATTAACCATTGTTTGTTAGAAAGAAAATGGGTCTACATCAAGAATAAAAAAGAGACAAAATCTATGTATCAACATGGGTACTTTAGGTCAGTCTAATCTAGTGAAAATGTTACTTCGACTCAACTGCCCAATCTATTATAAGGCATATCAAACTCTAGACAATTAGGTAGCTTATACAGATTTTGTGCTCAATCTATTATAAGGCATATCAAACTCAAGACAATTAGGTAGCTTATATAGATTTTGTGCTATGTTCGGTGCATTTTAAAAACTCTTAAGTTTTGAATCCACTAAAAAGGTAGAAGAAATGAGAACACATCAGAGTAGACCATTCCAATCCATTTTGTCTTCCCATCAAACTCTACCTTAAAGTTCTTCCCAAGCCATAAAAAACGTTAAAAGGCAGAACATGCAAAATGCAAGGCAAGAGTTTCTAGATAAACAATAAAACCGGGTAGGGAGGTATTCATTCACAAACAAAAAACCAAAACGAAACTCACTTCAAGCAATGCACGAATAGCCAATTTCACAGTCTCCTGCCCAGAGGTCTCCTTGTAATTCTTCTCCAGAAACTCCCGAATCGAATTCGAGTTTCGGCCGGTCGCGTTCGCCTTCCACGCGGAAAACGTGCCAGAAGGGTCCGTTTGGTACAGTGAGGGCGAGCCAGTGTAGGGATCAAACCCAACAATGAGGGTGGAAAGCCCAAAGGGGCGCACACCACCACTCTGCGTGTACTTCTGCTGAAGCCCCGCAATGTAACGGGTGATATATTCAACAGTAACGGGATCCTCAACGGTGAGCCTGTGACTCTGACACTCCACACGTGCCCGGTTTATGAGCACACGTGCGTCGGCCTTTAGCCCCGCGCAGGCAAGCGCAATGTGATCATCAAGATTCACAATCTTCCTCACCGTCCTACGAAACGACAGAGATTCAATTAGGGAGTAAGCTAAGTCTAGTTTGAAACGGCGTCGTTGTCTAGATGATCCCTAATCGAAGGGAAAGGGATCTGAAATAAAAAGGGGGAATTGGAAGGGAACCTGGAGTCTTGGAGTTTAGCGGTGGATTTCTTCTCGACTCCGAGGACGACGTTGTCGGTGCCTCGGACGCCGACGGCGGCGTTACCTTTGCGGACGGCTTCGAGGGCGTACTCGACCTGGAAGAGGTGGCCGTCGGGGGAGAAGACGGTGATTGCTCGATCGTACCTGGCCATTGTGCCGTGCTTTGTGTTTGGTACTTTGTTTTACTTCTGAGTTGGGATTGCTACCTCTCTCTGTGTGCTCCTCTATTCAAGCTTTTTCGCTTCGCTGAATAGAGTGAAGAAGAAGAAAACCACGATGCTGCAGCTGCTTAGGCAACAAGTAGAGTAGTAACGTGTTGGGCTCGCATTGGGCCTACCCATCCAACCACTACTTTACTATTCCCACCACGGTTTTCCTAAGTCACCATCCATTATTTTAATCAACTTTTTTCTACCACACTACTTTTTATCATACACAATATCCTATTCATACTTCAATGATATTGATTCTCATTGTTGAGACTTCTTAATTTATGAGTAACCAATATTAATCCATAGCAAGTAAGTGTAATAATACATTGTGTAAAAACTAAAATAGTACAAATAAAATCAAACCAAACGTAAAATAATAGAAAATAATACAATTTGTTTATACTCCTTCTACAAAACTAAAATCAAAATAAAGATTCACAACATGTTGGAGATCCCACATCGACTAGAGATTAGAGTCTTTCACTTATATATAAGTGGGTGCAAACCTTAACCTCATGAACCGGTTTTATGGAGTTGACTTAGGCTTAAAATTCACTTCTTAATATGGTATAAAAACATTGCAAACCTCAACCTCATAAGTCCATTTTATGAGGTTGAGTTAGACTTAAAGTCCACTTCTTAATACAACATCACATATTTAGTATGTGTTCAATATCTTAGTCAAACATGAGACACTGGAAATTGATCCTCATTAAGTCCAATAAGAAATTCTCAATTCCTAAATAAACATTTAAAACATATACTTACGTAATTATTACAAATCATTCTTATAATGAATTAATGTAGTATCGATATCGTTCCTAATATTCATATTTGTATCAATATCGAACACTGATAGTGTAAAATGTTTTTATATAATCATTTGATAAGAAATTTTCATGTATAGTAAATTTACTAACTTTTACAATCACTACCTGAAAAGTCATATCAACTATCCTTTTTTTAGCGATTTAGTGTTTACACTATTTTGCACATTGAAGTTCAACTCAAACTATAACAACATTTTCAATTGTAATTTGTTTGTTATATCTATCATATGGCGTTGTCAATAGAGGAGAGGATCAACTACTTGTGTTCAAAGAGTACATAGGGAAATTGAAAGCTTGTTTTTTTGTCAGCATGGGAAGCAATGATATTTGTGGTACCATTCTGAAAGGTAGAGTAAGATATCGAAAAGTATACAAGTATGCTGATTGAATTGTCTTCCAGATTTCTACAGGTATGCTTATGATGTGAACATGTTAAAGCTGTTATCAATACTTGAATTTCAATAAAGAAATATGTATCAAATCAATAGTGTTTTCTGTTCTACTGCTGCATTCTATTTCTATCATTATGCCATAATCAATTGAAACATTCAGTTCTGACTTTTGATAACAAAATGTTCTGTTAAGATGAAAATAAAGATAAGTATAACATAGGACATTGGTTAAATCATATTAACCCTATGTTGCATACTTGTCGTCAAATAATGTTTTAAAAGGGACAATGTTAAGTCCTCTTTAGTTTTTTCAATTGGTCAAGATGTTAGCATTAACATCCATTTTATTAGAAAAATTCACATTTTGATGCATATGCCAGGAATCTAATGGAAGGAACTGGATCAACTGGGAGCAAGAAGGATTGGAATAATTGGTTCCAATCCAAAGGCAGAGAAAGGAATTGTGTAGAACCAGTGAACCAGGCATCCATGGTCTATAACTCCAAGCTTTCTTCTTCAATTATTACTCCCATGCTTCTCTACCTTGAAAACTATAGTGAATACAGTGGACTTATCCACCAATACATCAGTTTGGTAAATTTCTCCATCTATGTGATTAGTTTGCACTCTTAAAGTTGTATTAATTATAGTATGCAGCTTATAGTTGGTTCCAACAGGTGGAAAAATGGAAGAGATGACAAATCTAAGAGCACACACAGCTGGAGTGTTAAAGAAGGAGAAAATCAGAAATTTAACTAAATGTACAACCAATGACATATTGATGATTAAGCAAATTTTATGTTAACTGCGTACTTCAAAGCTCATAGTTCAGCTTTTATATACAGATAAGGTAATATACAGACAAAATGTTCTTTCTTATACAAAATGCTGTCACATTCACATAGAATTTGGCCTCCTCTGTATAGTTAAAGAAACAAAGAGTAACAAGTTTCAGTCCTTTGCTGTACAAATGAGTTAATTCAGGAAAATTGGATTACCTTTCTGTAATTCTATGTTAAGCCATGCTTCTTGATGTTAATATCTGGTAAACTTGTATACATTTCTAGGATGTTTAAGACAACCCTTTAGTCGCTTCATTACAGTGTCAAAAGTCAGAATTTCCTTCTTGTGAGTGAAAGAATGGTGGACTCCATCAGTTTGAAGTCAATTGGCTTTGTTAAATAAGCATCCATGCCAACCTCTAGGCACTTGGCTTCGTCACATGACATTGCATGGGCTGTAAGAGCAACAATTGGAATGTGCAAGCCAGTTCCCACTTCTGATTTCCGGATTGCTTTTGTTGCCTCATAGCCATCCATCTTTGGCATCTATTTTACAAAAAAGAGAAGGAATTGGAACATGAAAGCTAAAATGCATTATGACATTGACTTTTTGTAGAAAAGAACTATTTTACATATTCTGAGGTTCTGTTTTTGTTCATAAAAAGTGATAGAAAGAAGAGACACTCCCAATAATACTGATAAGGCACCAATGACATGCAAGGGCTTCCAAATGATTACTGAACAGACCCTTTTCTGTGAATTGCATTTTATGATGGTAATTGCTTATGGTTTTTATCCTAGATCTATATTATTTAAATTGAAGCATTGTTAATATTAATATACTTCTCCTAGTTCATACCTGACAATCCATTAGGATCAAGTCATATGGAGGGAAACTGAGAATCTCATTTTGAGATGATCTTGTGTTTCTTTCCTTAGACTCCCTTCTACAATCTTCAAGACCAGGCGTGCTATTCAGAGCATCCACTGCTTGTTGTCCATCCCCTACGGCTACAACAATGGCTCCCATCTTTTCAAGCATTATGGTTGCAACCCTTTGAATTACTGGTGTATCTTCTGCAAGCAATATCCTCAGACCTTCAAGAGATTTCTTTCCACTCACTGTTCTGCTTGAGCTACTGGCCCTTCGTGTTTCACCATATTCAGAATCTTCATCTTGAGTACCTTTTGCACACAATGCTTGTTTGGTGGAGGATGATTTTGGTGTGTCATTCGCAGTGACATCGTTAGAGTTGAGGCTGCTCTGACATAACTCTTTCTTCCTAGGATTATTATCTTCCATATATCCATTTGCTAATCCAACCAAGTTATTTATCTGGTGTTGTGATGATGATTCAGATCTCACTACCTTCTCTCTTTGTTTATCTCCACTTTCACAAACAGGATTAGAACCTCCCGTTTCAGATATGTCAGAACCATCTGAGCTTGCAACATCACATTGAGTATAATCAATCTCAAGACTCTCATGCAAATAACCCTCTTTCACTGTAGCTCTTGGAGTAGTAATAATTTTCTTTTGTAGCTCATCACTTCTTTCCTTTATAATGGTTTCCAAAATATGAAGCATTTTTGTTTTGTAGAGGGGTTTGTTCACTGTCAGTGTATGTCCTTTCTTGCAAAGCTCCGTCTTTATGGTATTGGAGGAGTCATGATTTAGTATCCACACGAATTTTGCTCTCCCAAAGTATTTGTGAAGGAAATTAAGCTGTTCCTTCCATATATCTGTGCTCAAATCAAGTAGACCAATGTCAACAGCAATGACAAAAACTGGGTTCCTCAATTCCTGTATGCTCAGTAGTTTCGACTTTAAATTTTCATGCACTGAATAATTTGCATCAAAACCATTATTATGAGCTGAACTTCTAGCATGAAAGAGTACCCTAAGAATTTGTGTTAATCCATTCCATTCTGATGCCTCCATAGATATTACCCCATTTTTCTGTAACCACTTAGATGTAACAGATCGACCCATACTGCCATGGAGTGCAAGAAGTACCTGCATTGACACATTTTATTTGAAGTCCTGCTTATTATCTTTGTAGTCACTCAAAGCCAAGGTGATTCTACTCACCACTAAGCCTTTGTTAGCAAAATCTACTTGACAATGTTGTTCTGTGGCATCCAGAGGTGCACTCAGACGCAAGTATAACCGCATCAGTGTTCCTGGGCCCTCCTTTTTGACAACCTTGATTTCTCCACCCATCTTGTTAACCTACCACCACAGATTAATTGAGATGAAATGAAAATACATGCAACTAGGAGACTTGTGTCATTTTAGAAGAGAAAGAACAAATGCAAGTGAATTTAAAGACCTTGAGAACCCTTTTCAACTAAACTAAGAACATGGAACTGATATAAGTTTTATCAATTTGTGTGATGTGATTACATGTTTGGGAAGGCAGAGATGGACACGTTTTCACTTTCATCAAGAACATGCATTATGAATGGTTAATTGTTCTTGACTTGGTTGAAAGTTTACATATTAAGGTCTTCTTGACCCGAGTGGATGTTTACATAATAAGGTCTTACTCACCAAGGTTCTGACGATGCAAAGACCAAGACCCGTGCCTCCATGCCTGAAACGAATAAAGGTTTCATAACTCTTGAATCTTCAGTGAGTAACATATAAAAGTGTTGGAGTTCAAGTCTTAAATTATTGCTAGATATATGTTCAAATTAATTGGAAAGTTCAATGGCAATCTCATATGACTGAGATAATGAGGCCATGTTGATGTGCTAGCTAAAAAGTGATTTCTAGAAGATTTATATCTTGTCTTTGCTAAAAATTCAAGTCACTTACAGTCTAGTAGTTGATGGATCAGCTTGCTCAAAGCTTTCAAACACGGATTCCCATTTACTTGGATCAATACCTATGAAGGGGATGCATGTGAATATGAGATAGCCATATATACATGTCAAAAAAATCAATAGCCTGAAAACTTATTTCTTTTGCCACAAAAGCGATGGTTTTCAGTACTGTTTTTCCAGTCAAGTTTTTGAAACATACCACATCCTGTATCATCAACTTCAAACCAAAGTACTATTTTGTTATCTCTGTTGGAAGTCCTCTTTGCATGGTTTTCATGTTGTTTTGCTCTGTTCTTCTGTGAACACCGTGATTTCTTTTGCTCTAGTGGAAAATTTGTATCGTCACTGCAAGCATTTGGGTTTTCACACCATCCTCTCAGAATAATGTGACCGGCTGTAATTCATTTTAAAGAGTTAAGATTAGTCTTCTGAATGATGTAACTCAAGTTTCCTTTTCTACAATCACTGCTGTATTGAAACTTTATATAAGAAAAAGGTTTGACTTACATAGAGTAAACTTAATGGAGTTGTTGATTAAATTTGCAAAAATTTGAACTACCCTAGCAGAATCACCTCGAACTAGCTTTGGCATATCATCTGCAACAAATTAATGCATCAGACACTTCTTGTGATGATTTTTTTTCAGTAAAATTAAACTCTTAAATCAGACAAATGAGATACATACCAGACAAGTCTAGAACAGTCTCTACATTGTGGTTAATGCACTGCACAGAAAACATATCTACCAGCCCTTCAAGTTCCCGCCCCAAATCAAATTCTGCATCTTCTAGGACCAGTTTTCCAGATTCCACCTATTTTCTATAAAATATTAGAAGTCTTTTTTGAATGAATGCAGTTTTACAGCAATGGTGAAATAATTTTGCATTAGAATTCATTTCAGTAAAAATTGATATAAGTGTGGGATTAAACGTTCTTGAACAAAAGGCTTATTATTATTAGTAGCGTATACCTTGCTTAGGTCCAGGATGTTATTAAGTAGACGAAGCAGAGCAGTTGAGCATTTTCTAATTTGAGTAACTGTTGCACATTGCTCATTTGTGAGACGGTCATCAGATATAAGAATGTCGAGTAACCCGATTACTGCTGCCATTGGTGTCCTCAATTCATGACTGTAATGCACCCAAGAAAAAGCTATTTAAGCACATTTGTGAACACACAAAAGCAAGGATTTTCTCATACATGTGAACCAAATGGCACAGACTGGTAATCTACGTCATAGGCATGTTACTAATTCTCTTTGATGGAAATGAACATGTATTTTTATTTAGAGTAGCTTGTGTACAGGGTATTTATATTATTAAATAAAAAGTTTAACTAAAAAAATTCTCAACCTGATACGTGAGACTATATATTATGGGTGGTCTGATAAGTTCAATAAATTTTTGCTAGAATAAGCTCTAAATCGATCTGATACCATATTAAGGAGGAGACTTTAAGCCTAACTAAACTTTATAAAAACCAACTTATAAGATGAGATTTGCACCGCTTATATACTATGAAATGCCCTTACAACAACATGAGATTTTAGATGTTCGCTCTCTGTTTCATATGATTTCATATAATTAAATTTCTTTAAATTCACACTGGACTTCGAAAAAGCCAACCTCATATTTGCAAGAAATTGACTTTTATAGTTGCTTGATGCCTCTGCTTTCCTTCTTGCTTCCAGGTGGCTGATCAGTTCTGCTCTTAGTTTCATTTCCTTTGACACTCCATTTGTCAGTATCAAAATGCAAACACATCCAATGACAATAATACACAATGATGCAGATATAAGAATGACCAATGTTTTGAATGCTCTTTCATCTGCCTGCCCCATGATATGCTTTCTAGGTATGATGATTACACCCACCTGCACAAAGTTTAAGTCAGTAACTAGTAAGCAAGCAACGGGTATAAATTATTTTTAGTAGAGCAGATGGTCAGTCAAAACAGTAATAAAGTAAATATCAGCAGAAAATTGTCGTTGAATTTATATTTAGCAGAAATTGCACTACTTGATCATCTATGGATCATTGTAAGATCTCAAAACAAATGTTAATGTCAGATAAAAAGAACATGTGCAGTGTCTTTAAATGTACCAGAGGAAGTCTCTTCAAGTTCAGGAAGAATGAGTCGATGTAATATTGCTGGGGACCTAGCTTGACATTCTCTACATGAAGTTCATGACTTTGAGGGAAATTGTTGCCATAGGTTTTCTGTAGCCACTGAGCTCCCTCTCTTATTACTTCATTTTCACAGTCAACAGCCATCTTAAGCTTAGGAGGCTTTGTAGAATTTGACAGTAGAGGTGCATTTGTGGAAGTTGCAAGTAAGTAACCCTCTTGGTTGGTCAAATACATATGACCACTGTGCAACTCAACTAGCTCTTTCATGAGCTGCCCCACACTATAAAGTGCAGTTGTGACACCCACAACTGCCACAATGCTTTTATTTGAGGAGTCCCAAACTGGCAATGCTGCAGAAAGCAATGGTGAATCTGTAAACTTGCTAACAGCAACATGCCATGAAGCTACACCATCAGGTACTTGGGAGAGGCCTGCTATATTGATTGAGTCTTCTGGTGCAATTGGCATTACTTTTCCAATCTTCTCTCCACTGACTGGATCAAGAGGTTCCCGATACCAAATTGCAGACTTGTTTCCATGAATATTGATCTCATTGTGGGCAGTGGCAGCCATGGAGTAATTTGCAATATCAGAATAAATGTAAAAGGTGTTGTTTTCCTTCAGGTCTCTATGGAATGCTTGGACAAATCCATTCTTGTATTTGACAGTTATTGAATTGAGAGCTTTTTTACTGGCAAACAGTGCCCACGTCACAGCTCTCATCGCATCATACATCTGGCAAGAGTTGGAACATACTCAAACTTGTAAGTGAAAATGGAATCAAACATAAGAATAGCATAGCAGGAGTAAAAACAATGAAACAAATGAACAGTTGAGTCAACCTCAACTTGGTCTGCTTGAGTGGCAAGGTTGGTGGTGTGGCTTCTGATCACATACTGAGACAGCTTAACCTGAGCAGTAGTAATTTCAGCAGTAGAATTCAAAATGTTCCACATCCTCAAGATGGGGCGTTGCAGAAGTTCATAACGCAGGTCATATGCCAAGCTATTAAGAGATTTTGTTGTATAAATCTTTGTGAAATGCCATGTGAGAAAAGTGAGCAGACCAATCAAGATGGCTAGCATGGCCTGGACAAAGCAAGACAATAATAGATTAGTCCAACAAATCGTGACATCAATCATCAATCATAGCAACACAAAGGGTCTAATCTTTCAATTACAACAGTCACTTTTAAAGCATTTCAACCATGTTGTAACTGCAGCTACAACACTCAATCAGAGACCAAAATCATAATCATATAGAGAAAAATTAACTGACCATGATTGCTAGACGAACCACAAAGACACTGTAGTAGGATGAGAGACATTGAGTGTTGGCATACTGGAATTCCTCCTTTTCCACATCCCTGTGGAAAATCCGTCTGCCGGTTGGCGTGGTGCTTTTTTTCCAATAAGTGGCAAAACTCAAACTCTGTAATCTGTGAAAAACGTGTCTGCAGTTGGCACCCATTGGTTACCTTGAACCAGGTGACCATACAGAAGTTTGAGAAGAAGTTTGGTGTTTGTCTTGGATCACATAAAATCACTGTTGTGTTATTTGAAACAAGCATGAGCATATAAAGTAGCAGTTGAATTAAACTGTGTTGTGTGCTTGGTTGAGAGGGGAATAGCTTTAGGCCAAATTTGATTGGATAACACTTCGTTATTTAAGTCTTCAACCTATCTAGGCTAAGATTGCGTACATCTATCCTTCCTAGACTCTCCTTAGTTGGAAGTCTTGTCACCCTTTTAACACTTCTTTAATACTATCAATTATAGGTAATAAAATGTAGTAAGAAAGAAAGAAAAAAGATATGAATGAGGTGTTTAAAAGAAAGAGTTGGTGAGAGATGATTGATCCTTTGAATTATGGTGGTTGTACTTTGATGTTGTGGTAGTGTGAGTAAAAGTGAGAGAGGGGATGTGGTTTGTTTATTATTCCTTATGCTTTCCTTATCCATATTTATGCCACATTTGCCACTTCCTAAGGTTTGGCCCAATTGGAGTGTTGGCACAATTTGAACCATAAATGTGGCCATTACATTACATTAATGGGAACAAAGGCACAAAGGGAAGAACCATTGCCGAGGAACATACTCGTGTCGTGTTTGGGTTTGGATACCATGAATCGGGTGCAGTGGCGCCCACACTCTCTTTTTTCTTCAATCATTAACCTTTCGCCAGGAACTAATGTAAGGGTCAACGAATCCCAATTATCTTGTTTTCATTTCTATTTCTAATTCTATTGTTCCAATTGAAAAGTTTAAGTGGTGGTCGGAAGACATGATATTTACAATTGAGTACGATAAATAGATATTTATGTCATTTAGTGTAAGGTTTTATGTGATATTTTGCTATTGATTTATAATGGATATTATTATTTTATTTTCAAAGTTTCAAACTTTATGATTTTGATCATTAGACGTGAGTGAAAATTACTTTTGAGTATTTGACTTAAATGATAATGTTTATTATATTTGAATGTTAGGAATAAATTTGAAATGTTAATTGTCTTATAACATTTATTTGTATTAAATTTTTTTTTTTATAAATATGCGAGAAATCAATATTTAAGAAATAATATTAATATTTTTGTATGCGAGAGAAAGTGATATAAATGATTTTTATATGGGTATCAATGTCAATCAAGATGAAATTTTATATGTTTTTATTCATTAAAACTACAAATCAGGTTGTTGGGTGATGAACTGGGGTTCCTCTCGTCCTCCTGCTTTTCTTTCGGTACTCGGTCTCGGGTGAACACCGGATAGTGGGGTACCTGCGAAGGTAGTACTCTGGTAGGTGAACAATAATGAGTGACGTACCTTTTTCCTCGGGATGTGTGCTATTTATATTATTCTAATGGGCCTACCTTGTTGGACCCGTTTATTGGAGTGGATCTTGCTTAGGGTTGTATTACCTAATTCTAAATAACGAATTAGCTTCACTGACCTTAGTTTGAGCGTTAACGGTAGTATGGGTCGGTCGGCCGACTGTGGTGATTCTACTCGTCTCGGCCAAGCTTACCTGGCTTCAGCTAAGTCTCTTAGGTCTCAGCCGCCTCGGTCGAGACTCCCAGGACACGGTCAAAACTCTCAAGACTCGGCCAGATTCCTCTAGTCTCGATCAAGTAGAACAGGTCTCGATCAGAGAGTCCACGTGTCGGTCTCGTCCATACCGGTACAAGTAAGAATGATTAACCTCATTCCCAATTTTCTTAATTGAATTATTTTATTCGTTTATTTTGTTTTTATTTAATTTTCATATAAACTTATAATTTTATAAGAATTGTAAAATTTGCAAAGTTGTACTAGATTTTTGCCTAACTGTGCTAGATTGTAGTTTTTCGTCCAACTGTGTTGAGTTGTAGAATTCACTCAACCGTGTTGGATTGTAGATTTTCTTTCTCTGCGAACATAATTAACTTGTCAAAGATTTGTCACATTTAAAAAATAGAAAAGAAAAGAGTGTTTGACTTCCAGAAAAATTGTTTTTGCAATATTTAAAATTTTATAACTATTACAACTAAATTTCAAAATATTTTCAATCAAAAATTATTTTTATCTTCATTAAAGATAACGCTTTCTCTTCTTATAATAAAGTTGTATAATTTGAAACAAAAGTATAATTTTTATGTTAAC
>Ga0123341_1001374_pt1 | contig 18071 bp, 17 predicted proteins | sample Turbeapinknodule_FD_89959 | JGI IMG/M metagenome (GOLD analysis project Ga0123341, IMG submission 89959) | Root nodule microbial communities of legume samples collected from Mexico - Turtle bean Mexico pink nodule | ecosystem: Host-associated > Plants > Roots > Nodule | place: Mexico: Nepantla...
ACCATCTAATAATTTAATAATTCTACTCTAACCTAAAGATAAAAATAATATAATTTTTAAAAAAATAAAAATTGTAATAAATAAAAAATAAACAAATTAATAACATTAAAAAAAAAATTAAAACACCACCAAACTTGCGCATGAAGGCAACGATGGTGGTGAGAATGTATTAGCATCTCAAAATTGTGTCTTTGGAAAATTTGGACTTGGTTTTAATCCACAGTGCAAAAATAGTGGCATTTCAAAACCTTTTTCAACCATTGCAGAAAAACAACCGATTGAAAGGTCGAAACAACTGGTTGTTTCTTGCTTTTATTGTATGAGAAAAGACCATTATGTCAGGTTCTGTAAAGTGAGGAAAGTTTTTTGTTCCCAGGGGTATTTTAAAGTGGGTTCCTAAGAATCTTAAGGGTTCTTATAACAAATTTAACTCCAATGGACCCAGATTCAAAGAGGGACCAAATCTTTTCTGTTAATATTTGTACCTTGAAGAGATTCATGAATGCTTAGACTCCTTGATGAAAAAGATGGTGCCTCAATTGAAAAAATAAATCTAGTGTGAATGCTTTGATGGCTAATCCTATGAATAGATACATTATGTGATGTATGATACTATTGTCATAAGATTTAAACACTCAAATATTTTAATTCTTATCTCTCACCATGTGTACTTGATTCATTATGATTTGATGAGACATTAATTGAATTGTTTCTCTTGTGCACATCTGTTGTGAAATATATCTCTACTTTATGGTTTATGAAATCATCAAAATGTTTGTTTAACACTGCCAAAGTTTTTTTTTTAATTTGTAAAGATTTTTTTTCAGTTGCAGAAAAACAATCGACTATTTTTACGAAACAATCGATTATTTTTACGAAACAACCGATTATTTTTACGAAACAACCGATTGTTTTCTCTCTGTCAGTTTTGTTTTAAAGCTGTTTTGAAACCTTGTCCTTTGGTACAACAGTTTCTCTTAATTCCAAACAATATTGGGTCAAAGTTGCATTTATTATTGCTTTGAAAATAACCTGATTGGATGTTATTTTTGGTCTTAAAGGGAATATATTCTATAACTCTTGGAAATTTAAGAGTTTTTATGACTAGTAAATTTTCCATGTGTTGGTCATGTGAATTATGGTCTAAGGCTGACGTGGGTCAGTTATTTCTCTGAACAAATTCTTTTTCTTGATGAAATCAACCCACTAAAAGCCAAACTATGTAACTGCTTTTACTGTTATATAACCATATTTGTGCAGTTGTTTTTCTTCACAAAATCAACTCATTGATTACTTCTCTGCCTTCATATCAAATTTGTTATCTTCCTCCCTTTGCTTATGTTATCTCCTTCTTCCTCCATGGATTCCACACCTCCTTCCTCTAAAAGGATGAATACTCGTGGAATAAATAGGGGTGGGTGCTTAGAAGGATGGTTCTCGAGAGAGAATGAGAAAATTGAGAAGTATCTCCATAAAACAAGAAGGAAGATGATCAACAATCCAAAACTTGTCACCTTCAACTGGCTGAAGGAACATAAACTCATGGAAGTGAGGAGTCTTTTGAAGGAACAAATGCTAAAAAGGTTCCTTGAAATGTCTGGGAACATCAACCCAGATTTGGTAAGAGTCTTCTACATTGATTTCTAAATCATTGGTAACAATATTTGTTCACATGTGAAAGGGGTGGACATGGAGATCACTCATGAAGTCTCGACTGCAATCACTGGTTTAAAACATGTTGGGTTGAGGATCAACAAAGGAAATATAGGTGTTATTGAAGAATTCAACAAGATGCAGTTTTACAAGAGTTGTTTAAAGAATCCTCAATCAAGAGTAAGAAACTTCTCTATGGGAGGATTGAAAGTGAATAAAAGGCTCATGGCCTTCATTATCTCATGGATGCTAACTCCAAGAGGCAGCAATCATTCAATGCTAACTGAAGAGGACCTTGTGCTCATCTACACTATTATGAACAAAGTGAAAGTTAACTGGACTCACATCATCAAGGAGCATATGCAAAAGTCAATAAGGTTAAGTGACTACCATTACCCTTATGTTGTCTTAATTACTAAATTTTTGCACTATTTTAAAGTGGATCTGGAAGAAGAGCAATTTGAAATTGTCAAAACCTCAAGTGAAATCAATAATGGATCCCTGAGTAAAATGGGATTCACAAAAATTAATGGAAGATGGGTGAACAAAGATGGTGTCCAAGTTGGCTCATCAAATGGAGCTCACAATGGAGAAGAGAATGAAGGGGAAGTTGTTGCTACTAGTGATGAACCTGTTGGTGCCCATGAAGCTGGTCCAAGTGATGTGAACATGGAAGAACAAATCACATCCATGTCTCCATTTGAGAGGCTTGTGTTGAATAGGTTGGACAACTTTGCACATGATCAAAGAACTCATCATGAGTTTTGTGTGGCAAGATTTCAAAGCCTGGATGAGCATATTGAAGTTGTGCAGAACCAACTATTTGAGTTGCAATATGGCCAAGAAGATTGAAGAAAATTTTAAGCTTTTTTCTATTTCTGGTTTATCATCTGAACAATTTTTTTTGCTCTCTTTTTAATGTTGTTCTTTATCCCTCCTTAAAGTCTATTTGTGAAGACAAATAAGGGGAGAAGTTTAGGGTTTGCATGAGCTTATATTCTACTTTAAAACTTAGTTTATATGATGCTTTATTCTGATTTGAAAACTGCTGCATAAACTTTGATTTGCACCTTGTTTTCACTAGTTTTTACACTGATTTTGCTGATTTTCCTTATGGGAATCACTAAGTGAAAATTGGTTACGTGGTGCTAATGATATCTAGAAATGATTACCTCTGGTACATGCACATTTTGTGTTTTGCAGGTATTGTCAAATTGAAACAGAACATCCTAAGCAAACCAGGGATTTTTCTTCATCAAATAGGGGGAGATTATTGAACTTGAAGCTTTGATGTATCCAAATCTGTCCCGACCAGTCCTCGGCCATCAACCCAGAGACTGACCTCAGACATCTTGCATCGATGTTTGGTGATGGAAGGGGGCCACGTGAGATGGGCCCCAGACACACCTACCAGGGAATTGGTTAGTCTTTGGTATTTGTACCCTAAGCCCCGATGATTGGAGATCGAGATCGGACCTCGCCAGTAGAGGGAGAAGATCGAACATAGGTCGTCTGAGCGTTGTAAAGGGCCACGTAAGGTGGGCCCTAGAGCTTTGTTAAGATAACAGTTAAAGACAAGAGATATGTGGGAAGCCTAAGCCACGAGGGATCCATGCACGTGGTGTGTATGACGCATGAAGGCGCAACATGTATGAATAATCCTTGGAAGCATTAAGGCCCATGATGGTTAAGGTTTCCAGGGAAAGATGCATGCATGGCACGTGAATACTTAGGGCACGTGAATACTTAGGGCACCCACGAAGCAGATGTCGTTAGAGATTAGGTGCACAAGTTGGTACCCAAGCGGCCACTTTGACATTCGTTGCACTCCAGTTAAGGGAAGTTTGTGTGCCAGATACGCTAAGATACTATGAATAGCGATGCAAGGACATTCTCCAAGGAACCCTAGTCAAGGGTAACGACGTAAAGGTAAACCCTAGTTTCAGCCTATATAAAGGGTGCCCAAAACCCTGGTAAGGTACGCAGTTTCTAAGACTGAAGCTGATATACACTCTTGGTGTGTCTTTGCCGTAATACTGACTTAAGCGTCGGAGTGTAAATGGCCACTAGGGCGCCCCTTTGTCTTTGCAGGTGAGAGGTTTCTTGATCAAGAAGGCACGATTCTCAGGCAAGATCAAAGGACCAAAGCAGCTGTTAGAGTCAACCGGCAAAGAGAGTCAACCGACAGGAACATTTGGTGCCCACTGTGGGGCCCGTTAAAACAAGGTCCACTCACAGTCACGTTAAGAGCCTTTACCAACAATATGAGGAGTACGAGGCAAGCAGCTGCTGGATCCGCAGGAAGAGTACCCTCCGGAGGGGACAACGTTACCACACAACAAATCTTGGATACAATGCGTGCCCTCCAAGCGGAAGTAACGACTTCCCGAGCAGACAATGCAGAATTGCGCAGAGCCAATGAAGAACTGCGTAGGGATTTGCAACAGGTAGGGGAACGCGTGACAGAGAAACGAGCCCCACCAGCACCAGTTAAAGCACGTCCCATGTCATTCTCATGAGCAATCATGAATACAACGTTACCAACAACGTCCCTGGGCTCGAAAGTCTCCTTCACAGGAGTAGAGGACCCGGAGGCCCATCTCACAGTGTTCCACACCCAGATGATGCTCACTGGAGGATCCGACGTCGTGTACTGTAAAATGCTCATGAGCACGCTATCGGGCATGACGTTGGAATGGTTCGTTAGCCTCCTTGACAGACACATCACCAACTTCGACCAGTTTGTCGCACTATTCAAGGAACAGTACCTTGTGAACAAGGCCCCCACCCGACTTTCTTATGACGTCTTTGATGTCAAACAATACCAAGGGGAGTCCATGAAGGATTACCTGAACAGGTTCGGGGTTCAAGTGGTAAGGTAGAAGCCCACTGATGAGGCTATGATAGTACATGCCTTTGTCAAGGGAATGTTGGCGAGACCTTTTAGTGAGTCACTACTAAGGTTTTACCCAAAGACGTTCACAGAGATTAGACGTCGTGCGTTAGCACACATAGTCGCAGATGATCGAGTAACGCAGAAACAAGGTCTTGTCGGCCCCGCCCGACCTCGAGCGGCAACACGACCTCCACCCATGTGGGTGCACGAGGCAGCCACGGAGAAAAAGGGGGCGGAAAAGCCCTATGAGCGGACCCATACAAGAATGCGCGCGCGAAGAGATCCTCCCCTAAGGCATAACTTTCGCGTGGAGCTCAAGGAGTTGATTGCCATCCCGAACATAGCGGCGAAATTAAAGGTACCAGCAAAGACAGATAAGAAGATGGGGCCCAACAAGAACGCTTGGTGTGAGTTCCACCAGGTGAACGGACACCACTTATGCAATTGTCTGGCCCTGGCACATCAACTAGATGAACTAGTGAAGAACGGTTTCTTGAAAGATTACCTCCAAGAACCGCAGGACGACCAAGTTTTGGTAGCAGCGGGAACAGATCAAGGGCACGAGGTGCCTATCCACAGAGAGGTAAACACTATCTCAGGAGGATTCTCAGGTGGAGGGAGCACTGCCTCTCAGCGAAAGAAGTACGCGCGAGGGGTGACGGCAGAAGAGGTACTACAAACGAACCTGATCCCCGACGTCGACCTCACCTTCACGAAAGCCGACCTTCAGGATGTCGTACCCCACGATAATGATCTCGTGGTAATCTCGTTAGTCACGACAGGGAGAAGGGTGCGCCGCGTCCTCGTAGACCAAGGAAGTTCGGCAGATGTTATGTTCTTGACAACCTTCAAACAGTTACGGCTGTCCATGGACCAGTTAAGGCCCTACACCGGATGCTTGTATGGGTTCGCGGGGGACGAGGTTGTGGTTCGTGGACACATCGAATTAAGGACAATGTTCACGGATGGCACGTCTTCCCGCACTGCCAACATCAGGTACCTCGTTGTCGACGCTCCTTCTGCATATAATATATTGTTAGGAAGACCAGCTTTAAACAGGCTGGGAGCGGTACCCTCCACGAGGCATATGAAGATGAAACTGCCTTCCCTTGGGGGAGCACTGATCACCATCAAATCTGACCAGAAGGAGGCGCGAAGGTGCTACAAAAACAGCCTCAAGACAAAGAAATGGGTGTTTTCTGTTACTACCAAACCACCGAGAGAAGACGGAGTGACCTGCGAAGAGATCGTTCGAGAAACCCGACCCAAGCCCGTCGGAGGTGTAGTAGAGAAGGAGATCGGAGGAAAGATGTTTAAACTTGGGCGGTCTTTGAGTAAGGAATCACAGTATCAGGTTGCGGGGGTCATAGCACGACACCTTGACGCGTTCGCATGGACCAACGCCGACATGCTCGGTATTGACCCTAATTTCTTGTGTCATCGTCTCACTATGGACCCCAAAGTTCGACCTGTCCGCCAAAGAAGGCGAAAGTTCAATGGAGAAAAGCGTCAAGTCATACGGGAAGAGACAAAGAAGCTACTATAGGCTGGCCACATTAGGGAAATCCAGTATCCCGAGTGGCTTGCCAACGTGGTACTAGTGAAGAAGGCCAATGGAAAATGGAGGATGTGTATCGATTTCACAGACCTCAACAAGGCCTGTCCGAAGGATTCCTACCCGCTACCCAGTATTGATGCCCTGGTGGATAGCGCCTCTGGATGTAAGTTACTAAGCTTCCGGGATGCATTCTCCGACTACAACCAGATTATGATGCACCCCAGAGATGAATGCAAGACCGCGTTCATGATGGAACAGTCTTGCTATTGCTATAAGGCCATGCCCTTTGGGCTAAAAAACGCAGGAGCCACTTACCAGCGGTTGATGGACAGAGTGCTAACATCCATGTTAGGGCGAAATGTCCAAGCACACATAGATGATATGGTGGTCACTTCTCAGCAAAAGGAACAACACGTAGCCGATTTGGAAGAGCTATTCACCACAATAGCAAAGTATAGGCTAAAGCTGAACCCGAAAAAGTGTGTGTTGGGATAGAAGCAGGAAAATTCTTAGGATTCCTACTCACTGAACGAAGAATAGAGGCCAATCCTGAGAAGGGCGCTGCCATAATAGTTATGAGGAGCCCAATCTCAGTAAAAGAAGTGCAGCAGCTAACAGGGCATATGGCAGCTCTGTCCAGGTTCGTATCGACAGGGGGAGACAAGGGACACCCATATTTCCAGTGCCTGAAAAGGAACAACAGGTTCGTCTGGACCCGCAAGTGTGAGGAGGCATTCGTAAAATTGAAGGAATACCTGGCCAGCCCTCTAGTGTTGTGCAAGCCGAAGTTAGGTACCCTGCTCTGCTTATACTTCGCAGTCACGGAAAGGGCGATTAGTTCGGTCCTATTGTAGGAGCAAGACCGGGTCCAGAGGCCGATCTATTTTGTCAGCAAGGTATTGCAGGGGTCGGAGGTGAGATACCAGGCCTTAGAGAAAGCAGCCTTAGCGGTGGTATTCTCAGCAAGAAGACTCTGCCACTACTTCCAGAGCTTCACTGTGATGGTGATGACAGACCTTCCAATCCGCAAAGTTTTGCAAAAACCGGATGTGGCAGGAAGAATGGCGCGATGGGCGGTGGAACTATCGGAATTCGACTTACACTACGAACCTAGAGGCCCCATCAAGGGCCAGATCTATGCTGACTTCATAGTAGAACTCTCCTCGACAGCCACACACCATGAAGGGGCAGATTTCAGGTGGGTACTTTCTGTAGATGGATCCTCAAACCAACAAGGTAGTAGAACAGGTATAATCTTGGAGGGACCGGATGGGTTGCTAATTGAGCAGGCCTTACGGTTCGCCTTCAAGGCCAACAACAACCAGGCGGAGTACGAGGCCCTGATCACAGAAATGTTGTTACCTAAGGAGATGGGAGCAAAGGGGTTGTCGACAAAGAGCGACTCCTTGTTAGTTACAAGTCAGGTCACGGGGGAATACCAGGCTAAAGATCCTCAGAGGGCCGCATACCTAGAATAAGTCCAAGTCCTGAAGGAGTCGTTCGATATGTTCGAATTAGTCCATGTACCCAAAGAACAAAATGCCCGAGCTAACTTGCTTGCAAAACTCGCCAGTTCAGGCAAGGGGGGCAGAAAGAGGACGGTTATTCAGAGACCCTGAAGACACTTCGAACCTCCACGGGCAATACGACAGAAATCCAGCAGATTAGCACATTTGAAGGGACGAGAAGGATTCATCGATCGTTAATGCAAGAAATAGTGAAAACATCCAGAATAAGCAGGTACCCGGTTGCTGGGGAAATAGCGCTGCAAGTTTATCAAGTTGACTCAGGAGAAATTTGGATGACGGCCTACCAACGCTATTTAGCCGATGAGATACTCCCGGTAGAGCCTGCGGAAGCTCGGAAAATTAAGAAAAATTCTAGCAAGTACACCCTGATCGACGGGAAACTATTCAGACATGGATTCACCCATCCTATACTGGTATGCGTGGATGGCGAGAAATGCACGCGCATCATGGTGGAACTACAATAAGGGATATGCGGTAGCCATATCGGTGGCCGATCTCTCTCGTCAAAGGCCATTCGTGCAGGGTATTACTCGCCAACCATGAGGGAAGATTGCACGAGATATGCCCAACGGTGCAAGCAGTGCCAACAACATGCTGATTGGCACAAGGCACTCCCAGAAGAGTTGAGATCAATTTACAACCCATAGCCATTTCATACTTGGGGAATCGATATTCTAGGGCCTTTCCCTTTGGCGGTATGGCAGATGAAGTACCTCGTGGTTGCCATAGAATATTTAACGAAATGGATCGCGGCTGAGCCAGTGGCACAGATCACAACCCATAAAATTCAGCACTTCGTATGGAAAAATATAGTGTGTCGCTTCGGAATCCCGAAGAGGTTGGTATCCAACAATGGTACCCAGTTTGCAAGCCAGCAATTGGGTAAGCTATGTACGGAGTAGAGCACCCCCAGACTAACGGACAGGTCGAGTCGGCCAACCGAGTTCTGCTCAGAGGTCTGAGGAGAAGGTTGGACAAAGCCAAAGGGACCTGGGCCGAAGAAGTTCCTAGAATCGTGTGGGCCTACAACACTACCCCTCAGTCCACAACCAAGGAAACGCCATTTAGCTTGGTGTACGGTTCAGACGCTATGATCCCAGTAGAAATCCAGGAGAACTCACCACATTTCCAAAATTTCGTTACCAAGGAATCAAACGAGGAAAGAAAGGTGAACTTAGACCTACTGGATGAAGTGAGGGGGAAGCAAGGATTAAGGCATAAGCCTTGAAAATGAGGGTGGAGTACAAGTACAACTCTAAGCTGAGACCTCGACAGTTCCAGGTCGCCGACCTGGTGATGAGGAAGGCCCACCCGTACTAGTTAGAGAACAAGCTATCTCCCAAATGGACCGGTCCTTTTAGAATAACGGATGCCCTTGGGAATGGAGCATACAGGCTCGAAACATTAGAAGGCGGCGCGATCTCTCGCACTTGGAACGCGACCAACCTAAAGTTTTATTTTAGTTAATCTTGCATTGTACATGTTAAGGAGACACTCTTTTTCCCTTAAGAGGGTTTTTTAACGAGGTCGCCCGAATAAAATTTATTCAGTTAAGAAATGTGCATTGCAATGAAATGAACCTCTTCCCTGAAGTGATACACGGAGAACAGAGGTAGTTTGGTATTCCCAATATGCCCCTCTCGTGTAAGTTCAGTAGGGCGAGTATGGTTCGTGAAACGAAATGAACCTCTTCCCTGTAGTGATACACGGACAGCAGAGGTAGCTTGGTATTCCCAATAAGCCCCTCTCGTGTAAGTTCACCAGGGCGAAGAATAATATGGTTTGCGAAACGAAATGAACCTTTATCCTTGAAGTGATACACTGAGAACAGGGGTCGTTTGGTATTCCCAATAAGCCCCTCTCGTGTAAGTTCACCAAGGCGAAGAATAGTATGGTTCGCAAAACGAAATGAACCTCTTCCCTGAAGTGATACACGGAGACCAGAGGTAGCTTGGTATTCCCAATAAGCCCCTCTCGTGTAAGTTCACTAAGGCGACGAATAGTATGGTTCGCGAAACGAAATGAACCTTTATCCTTAAAGTGATACACTGAGAACAGGGGTCGTTTGGTATTCCCAATAAGCCTCTCGTGCAGATCCACCAAGGCAAAGAGAAATATGGTTCAAATACCAACGACTCGTTCCTTGACTTTTGTGGCATGATCGAGATCAGCCACCCCTTGGCTTTTGTACCGACCCGTCTTTGGGCGTTGACCAAATTCAACATGTGGTAGGACCCACCAGAGGCTCCAAGAGGAAAAGTCAATTTGTTGACCGCTTCGGGTGTTTATAGGCCTTGGGCGTCGCCAGGTTCGGGCGTCGACCATTGTAGGGCCTCGATTGCCATAGGCGTCGCCCACCTCGAAGGCGTAACCAGTTGTACTGAGAACGTGCTTTGGCCTAGATGGAGACCTAAAGCAGACAAACAGTTCACAAATTGACAAGAGTAGACACTAGCAGAATCAAAAATTGAAGAGGGTGAGTGGGGAGTAGTTCCCATACTAAGGTATTGGATGAAGGCTGCAGAGTCATATTCACGTTCTATCAGCTCAGCAGTGTCTAAGACCCCCACGCTGGCCAAGACCAAGCACACCTCTCGATCGGTAGAGGGTAGTTCATCTAGGGATTTGGGCTTGGTCAATCCTGGCTCCTTCACCCAGTATAGAGGGAAGTCGTCCAGTGTTGTGCGGTCGTGGTCAGTACAACACACTATGAAAAACTTCCCTCTCCATCCCTTATAGGATTGTTGGAACACGGATAGAAGGATTCTCCCGGCGATGCCGCTGAAGCTGACCCAGAGGCTTTTCCCTTGTTTTTTGACCTCAAAGAAGTGGAGGAATATGTCTACAGAAGGGGGCTGGCCAAAATATCCATAGAGGATTCCAAACGCCTTGACGAAGGCCCAGCTATTAGGGTGTAGCTGGGCAAGGGCGACGTTTATTTATGTGAGGAGCTCCCTCTCAAAACCCGGGAAAGGAAGACGCAGACCTATGCGTTTGAATACAATCTCGTAGAAGAAGAAGAAGGCCTCCCCATCGTTTGACCGATCGTCCACACAAACGGGCTCACCCGGTGTGCAAGGACGAACGAATATGTAGGCGTCGTGCCTCTTGGTGAAGGCGCTGAATTTGTAAACGCTTGGGTCGCCTACATGGGCCCGCCAATCAGATAAGGAGGTTAAGGTCGAGGTCTCAACAAGCAACTCGTCAGAGGCCCAAGGGTACTGGGATTTGTAGTTGAGGCTGGGAGGTGGAGGGTTGGCGGTGCTTTTGGTACGCGCCATGATGCAGCAAAGAAAGCTGAGCATAAAGAAGAACAAGGGTTTAGTAAACAAAGGGTCGTGGTGTTGAAATGAGAGGAAAACCCAGAAACCCCTACCCCTGCGAGAAGATCAGAAAACAGAGGAAATGAAGGAACGAGAGGAAGGGCGTAAATGCAGGAATTTAAACAGTCCCAAGTAGTTTACAGTACAAAATAGTAAGATTAAAGGGCAAGCAATGGGTAAGAATCGTACCTTTGATGCATTGATTGTTGAAAGGCGCGAGCTTTGTGGGGAAGGAATCGCAAGAGCTTTAGGAAGAAGATGAACATCCCATCACCAGCACTTAAGTTGTCACGTCACAAGCACAGGAACGTCCCATCACCAGAATGCCACGTAGATGGTAGGGCGAGGCCTTATTCTTTTCACTAAAAACAAGTTATCAGCTCAAGACTTGGGGGCTTGTGTACCGACCCATCTTCGAGCGTTGACCAAAGTCAACATGTGGTAGGACCCACCAAGGGCTCCAAGAGGAAAAGTCAATATGTTGACCACTTCGAGTGTTTACGGGCCTTGGGCGTCGCCAGCTTTGGGCATCGACCATTGTAGGGCCTCGACTACCATAGGCGTTGCCCACCTCGAAGGTGTAACCAGTTGTACTGAGAACGTGCTTTGGCCTAGATGGTGCCACCCCCGATACCCACAGGTAGAAATGACCGTGGAGGGGGCGGCATAGAAGAAGGCGGCACGGTAGAGGCCTGGAGACCTCGGGGCTCGGTATGTCTGGAAGCGAGCATAGCTGAGAAAGGTGGATTTAAAGCCACACCTTCAGTACCAATAAGAAGAGCCCCAATCCACGATTTATCCGCGCATGAGGTGTAGGAATACGGCAGACCGCACCACCGTTGATGCCCTCTGGAGCAGATACGACCTGTAAGAGGCCACGCCCCAGAGGGGTGTCTACATGCAGGGTACGTGAGCAACTCAAGGGAAGTGACTCAGAGACGGGTGCATCAGTTGGCTCCCATGTAGTCACCCCTAGGCGCGCCAGCACTCCAATAGGGCTACCGCACGCGCTGGGGTACTCCTAAGTCTGGAATGCAGCGTCGTGAGGTGCGCTCGTTAGTAAGCTTAAGTCAGAGAAGCCACGTGGCAGAAATGTGGGCAAAGTTATATAAGGAACAAGAGAAACAACATAAGGTACATTTTCCAGATACTCTGTCATTTGGCAAACTGCACGCACTTGTGAACTTGAGAGGCAATAAGAGAGAATTCAGTTACGCACTTCCAAGAGCACGGTTGTTGCCCTGTTCTGATACGGAGGTGCACGGTATTTTCTGCCTCGTTTACTGACTTGAGCGTCGGAGTGCAAACGGCCGCGAGCACGCCATTTGTCTCTGTGTTGCAGGAAATCTTCACGGGAGAAGGAGCAGGTTCGAAGGTTCGCGTTCCACCGTTCGAAGAGACGCACGAAGGTGCTCAAGTTTCTGGTAGGAACAACTTTATACCGCAAGGAATCATTCACTCGGGTTTGAAACACAAAGGGGGGGGGGAGACATGCGTTCCCTCTTGCGTATTAACCCCCGAACCGAACAACATACGAAACGTGCTCCCTAAAGGGCGAACCCAAATCAAAGGCTCTGTATGGAGAGCGAAGCAAGTAAAAACGATGGTTAAACTGAAGATAAATACATATACAAGTGCACGTGGAAGAAAGTTAGTTCGTCAACAAAGAAAAAATTATAAAATAGAGTCATCATCGTGGCACAATTTGCCCGTCAACGACGCATTTGGACTCACAGAAGGGGGTAAGATCCACCTCGGGGTGCGCGCAGACAAACTGAGCAATGGCATCTTGGAACCCCTCACCATAAGCGTCAGCAACATCGTTCGTAATCTCCGCCTCTGTCTTTTTGAAGGACCCGATTGTCCCAGCCAAAGACTCGGTTTTCTAAGCCAACTCGCCCTCAACTCGCCCCAGAAGGATCTCGCGCTGTGTGGCCCTCTCCTTCAGATTGGCCACTTTGCCCTTCAGTTCGGTCACCAGATCCTCGAGCTCGACTGCACGGGTATGGAAAGGCAAGATCTTCGCTTCTAGTTCAACTACCTCTTGGCCCTTATCATGAAGGGCCTTTTGGCGTCCTTCTCAGATTGGCGAAGGCTTGCCAGCTCCAAGTACATGGCGGTTTCGCGGTTGGTGAAGGTTTTGGTCCTAGCGATGAGTTCCTCTTTAAGGTCCTCGGCCTCTTGGGTCTTGTTGAGCGCAAGGTTGGAGGCAATCAAGAGGTCCCCAAGGACATCGACCATACGACCCCGAAGGAGATTGCCACTTAAACCCTCTGCCACCTCTTGACCTTGGAAGCGGTTGAATATTTGTTGGAGCAGCAAAGGGAGTGGTGAAGTGGAGGGCGTCTCTTGGCCTTCGAGGGCACTCTCCCCTCCGCCCTCAGGCGCGACAAGGGGGAGGGGAGAGGAGGCGATGGGAGGATGGTCCATAAAGGCTGGGGACCCTCCCGATGCAAGAGCCGAAGGAGCCACGACCTCACCAACTCTTGACCTTTTGTAAACGAGGCCAGTGCACATCTCCTCGTCGTCAGTATCGACGACCACCACCCCTCCTGGCCTGTCAGCAGCGGAGGCTGGTTCGATTGGGTGAGGGGCTGGAGCGGTCGAGGTTGAGGGGGCAATGGGCATTGAAGTACCCTCCCTGACAGCGATCGCCTTTCGCTTGGCCAGTAGATCGGCCAGTTTCTTCTTTTTGTCGTTACTGAAGCCCATATCTGCACATAGACAACAATTTAACATGGGGAATAAACGACCAGAGAGACCGCAATCAAAAGTGAGACGTAAGAAGTAAAAGGGGAATACTAGTATACGCCTTAAGACTCTTTGGGCTAAAGTCATGTTTGAGCAACTCCAAAGTATTGAAGGGGGCAGAGAGTCCAGAGAGGAACTCGCACACCCCCTGCTCTTGAGGGGTTATGTCCTCAAGACTTCGGGGTCTCTGAAGATTAGGTTTTTCAGTCCAATACAAGGGGAACCCATCAAGGAGGGCGGGGTCCCTCTAATTACTCCTAATTTTAAATAAGCTCTTCTTGAACCCCTTATATGATTGTTGGAAGAACTTTAAAAGCACCATCCCCGCCACCCCATTAAAGCTAACCCACAATTTCTTCCCGAGGTCCTTAACTTCAAAGAAGAAGAGAAAAACGACTACCGACGACGTAAGACCAAGGCCATGACAGAGGATGGCGAAAGCCCTTACAAATGCCCAACTATTGGGATGTAGTTGGGCAGGGGCTACGTTTACCTCGGTCAGGAGTGTGCGTTCGAAAGGAGTAAGGGGTAAACGAAGCCCTAGTCTTCGAAAGATGGTGGAATAGATAAAACAGAAGGGGTCGTCGGGGTCAGAAGCTTCATCGGAACATATTGGCTCACCCTCGCGACAGGCCACTACCCGCACGAACTTGTCATGGTCTTTGCCAAAAACACGTGACGGGTGGCAGGTTTTCCTCTTCCTATAAGCCGCTATGCTCCCCAAGGTTGTGAAAGTGGATGTTTCCTCTAAGAGGTCCACCGGCGCCCAGCGATAAAGGGATTTATAAATGAGGCAGGGGGAGGAGGAACTGGGGAGGAGGTTGGAATTGGGGATGAAGCCGAAGTGGAGTTGGAGTCTGACGGAGAAGCCGGTTCGGGAACTCGTTTGGCTCGTTTGGTCATCTTGGATGAGAAAGCTAAAATGGAGAAGAAAAAGAGAAACTTTAGAAGGTCAAAAATGGCTTAACTCGACGAAACCAGAAGAGAACCAGAAAACAGAGACTCGAAGCATGAACAGTAGAAATGAATGTGCAGAGCGATACAACAGAGATCATAAACAGTCCCAGGTAGATACAAGCATATTACTAGCAGTGAAATCATGAAGGACGAGATGATCGGGAACAAAAATCATACCTTTCGAAGATTGAGCAACGAGGGTTTGAGCTTTCGAGGAAAGAGAGGAGAGCGTTTTTCCGCAAATGCCAATTGAAGGATCGAGTAAGCAAGGGTGATGAAATAGTGGTGAAAGCGTCAGGGTTAAAGTGTTTAAACAGTGCACGAAGAAGTTCGAGCGCCAACAAGTCTCAGCCATCGATCCCGACACGTGTACGTTGATTGATGAAAAAATGATGGGATGTCACTTCGGTGTACTGTTCACGCCCGTCACCCAGCACCACGTAGGTCGCCCAGCGTGATCACTTAGTCTCTTTACTGAAACAAGTTACAGATCGAGACTGGGGGGCTTGTTTCCCGACCAGTCCTCGGTCATCAACCCAGAGACTGACCTCAGACATCTTGCATCGATGCTTGGTGATGGAAGGAGGCAACGTGAGATGGGCCCCAGACACACCTACCAGGGAATTGGTTAGTCTTTGGTATTTGTACCCTAAGCCCCGATGATTAGAGAACGAGATCGAACCTCGCTAGTAGAGGGAGAAGATCGGACATCGGTCGTCTGAGCGTTGTAGAAGGCCACGTAAGGTGGGCCCTAGAGCTTTGTTAAGATAACAGTTAAAGACAAGAGATATGTGGGAAGCCTAAGCCACGAGGGATCCATGCACGTGGTGTCTATGACACATGAAGGCGCAACACGTATGAATAATCCTAGGAAGCATTAAGGCCCATGAGGGTTAGGGTTTCCAAGGAAAGATGCATGCATGGCACGTGAATACTTAGGGCACCCAAGAAGTAGATGGCGCTAGAGATTAGGTGCACAAGTTGGTACCCAAGCGGCCACTCTGACATTCGTTGCACTCCAGTTAAGGGAAGTTCATGTGCCAGATACGCTAAGATACTATGAATTGCGACGCAAGGACATTCTCCAAGGAACCCTAGTCAAGGGTAACGACGAAAAGGTAAGCCCTAGTTTCAGCCTATATAAAGGGTGCCCAAAACCCTGGTAAGGTACGTAGTTTCTAACACTGAAGCTGATATACACTCTTGGTGTTTCTTTGCCCTAATACTGACTTGAGCGTCAGAGTGCAAACGGTCGCTAGGGCGCCCCTTTGTCTTTGCAGGTGAGAGGTTTCTTGATCAAGAAGGCACGATTCTCAAGCAAGATCGAAGGGCCAAAGTAGCTGTTAGAGTCAACCAACGAAGGGAGTCAACCGGTAGGAACAAAATCCATGAAGATTGCTTGAAGACAAGGTTGCTGCTTGTGGGCATGGGTTCTGGGTAGATTAGAATTTTTCAATCCACTCTTAGCTTAATCCAAAATTGAATCAATCAAGTTCTTTCAAAAGAAAATTGTTTTTCAAAGTAGTGAAAAATAACCTGTTGATTTGTCGTTTCAATCGGTTGTTTTACACTTGATGGTTTTGGAAAGGATTTTAAAAAGCTAAATTTGGCTGAGCTCATAGTCAAGGCCAATTCAATAGGTTGAATCGAGCTTTCAATCAATTGTTTTTTAAATAAAGCACAGTGAAAACCCAAACACCAGTGTGGCAATGAAACAGTGGTGACCTTCGAGCAATGGCAAAATAGATACATATAAGAGAAACAAAAAAAGTACAAAAACCAATGGTCAACAAGAAGTAGAGAGCTCAAAATGAACTTACCAATGACACGAAGAAGAAAACGTAGGCTCGAGGAAGCATCAAAGCAGAAGAGTAAAAGAGAAAACGAAGCGCCAGAGAAAGGAAGTATGAAAGCGTAAGTGGCGCGCTCTGTGTTAGGATAAAAAAAAATTGTATAATAGAGCGGCTATTTGGTATAGTCGCATTCTTAAACAAAGCTTTTGTTTTAAGAATGTGACTATACCAAATAGCCGCCTTCTTAAAGAAAGTTAATTTCAAAAATATCACAGCGTTTTAAATGACATCGTCTAGCCGTAAAAATGCCTAAAATGTGGGGTCGTGGTTTTGATATTTTGTACTAGTGATTTATTCGTCTTATGTTTTTAATATCAGTTTTAGTTAATGTTTTTAGTTCTATGAAATTTTGACATTATAGATTAATTTACATTTTGATTTGATGTGTTAGTTATTGTTTTGTATGTTTTTATGTTTTATTGTTCAATCTAGTTGGTATTTTTTGTATACATGTTAATAAAAAGGGTAAACGACAATTCAAATCAACATCGTCGTCTATGTGTCATATAAACGACGGTTAATGCCACAAACATTATTTATGTGTGCTAATAGACAATGATTTCAACCCCAATTATCCTCAATCTTTGTGAATAGTTTTGTGTATCTAATTGACAATAAAAATAACGATTTAGTCAAAAACATCATTGATATTCTTGTATGTAAATAAAAATTTATGTTAGAAACCTCATCTATTAATAGATAATATGTTAAACCGTCATCTAAATTTAATAATTTTAACGACGATTAGAAAATTGTTTGGTAGCAATATAGTAAGTCTTTTTAAATCGTGATCTATACAATTTTTTAGTTTTATGAAAAAAAAACTCCTTTTATACTTTTTTTTTTCAATCCTTTTTTTGCATATTCCAATCTCACCTAAATTCTAAAGTTCTTTTCCATCATGTCACGTCACTTTTATATTATATTATTTATTTTAATATTATAATATTTATGGTATTTTTATTTAGAAAAATAAAATAATAAAATGTTAATACTATTAAATAAATAAAAATTAACACAATTATAATTGGTAAGGAGGCCTACCTAATGCAACAAGAATGACTTATGTAAAATTTATAAACTATAAATTAAAATACGTTGTAAATTTTGTTGTTCTTAAAAATATAATAGGTTCTATCAATCAAATTAGAATGACCATCAATTGTCTATGCAAGTGTCACGTGTATGCAAGTGTCACGTGTATTGTCAAATCAGAAGAGAGCAGTACCTCAATAACAAAATATCAATTAAAATGTGGAAGTGAAATTCGTACAATTAATTTTAAAAACGGAACACTAAATTGGTGATACAAAAAAAGTATGAAAAGAGATTATTGGAGAATAAAAGTGCAATTAAACTACATTTTAAATTTATCTCTAATCCTTTATTTTCCTTGTACATTGTCTTGTTCGGCTGTGACATGAAAAAATGAATAAAAGTGAGTTAGTTTGGTTTAACACCTTTTTTATCTCTTAAATTTTTTTATATATGTATAACATTAATATATAAATATTTTTTATTATTTTAGTTTATATATATATATATATATAT
>Ga0123341_1001376_pt1 | contig 18065 bp, 11 predicted proteins | sample Turbeapinknodule_FD_89959 | JGI IMG/M metagenome (GOLD analysis project Ga0123341, IMG submission 89959) | Root nodule microbial communities of legume samples collected from Mexico - Turtle bean Mexico pink nodule | ecosystem: Host-associated > Plants > Roots > Nodule | place: Mexico: Nepantla...
ACTGCCAAATAAGGACTGATTTCCTCCAGAGTATTTATATGCAGCTTGTGCATCAGCCTTGTGCAAGAAAACAACTCGACAAGTTGATGAGTTCCAAAATTGACGGAAACCTGATTGATCCATCGGGCCAAAGCGAGCAAACCTTGCTTTCAGCTCTGGAATAGACGGAAGTGTTGTTTCAGGAGGAAATTTGATCATCAACATTGTGGGCTCAACTGCCTTAGCCGGAGAGTTCGTCTTCTTGACCGAGTCTAGTTTCACTAACTTGGATGGAGCCTGGGACATGGATTCTATCCCATCTTCTCGTGGGGCTTCAGAAGTTTTCTGATTGGTCACTGCTTTTTCTGAAGCCAGGGCCTTTAAATCCTTGATTTTCTTCAACCTCTTGACAGCAATTTCATCTTGCCGATCAGAAGGTGCCCTTTTCCTCCCAGCTTTTGTAGGATCATCAGGCCGAACAATATGTTTCACAGGTTTTACAATCTGAGAAGCTTTGACATACTCCTCAGGATTGTCAGATGTCCTGAGACTGGAAGGAGATTTAGTGAGGCGGACTTCAGGAATGTCATTCTCTGTTGGTAGAGACACAGACAAGCTTTTCTGGTAAACAAGAGACCTGAAACGCAGAAAGAATAGCTGAGCAGCTCCAGGGATCTTTCTTTCCATGCCATGAAAAGGGTTCAAAGCAAGGGCCTGCAGATCACCCAAAAGTTGTGGCAATTCCACATTAGCATTTCCTATGGTATCCATGGGCAGCAAATTACGGGCATTAGCATCCACCAGCACATGATCTGAAGGAAAATCCTCTCTTGGAGTCAAACCAATTGAGACAGTTTTTCCTGTTGATTTTACAGAAACTGATTCCCCAAACGTAGAATGCTTCTCGGGAAAGCCTAAGGTAGGTTGTAAATTTAAGTCCTTTTTCTTTTTCTTCTTTCTCACTCCAGCAGCAGAAATCTTAGACTTCAACTCAGCCACAGGCCTTAAATTCATGTCCTTTTTCTTGTTCTTCTTTCTCTCTCTAATAGCAGAAGTCTCGGAGTTCAACTCAGCTGCAGATCTCTTGTTAACTTTAATCTTCTTCACCACACTAATTTTGTTATGCTTTGCTTCAACAGGTGAACCATATACATTATTTTCGCTCTTAAGCTGATGCATGTCATTTGCTCCAACAGCGACAGTCAGGGGTCCCAACACTACTTGGTTAAAATCATCACATGGTCCAGTTGCATTCCCTTCATATTTAACATCAACAGAAACTTGGTTATCCAAATGTGATAGTCGAGACATCTCATCAACTGCGACCAACTCTCCAGATAAATCAGACCGGACCATGCTTTTACTAAAAGCATTATCATGTTCAAAGTTGTGGGTCATTTCTTCAAAAGATTCCTTTCCCTTGTCAAGAAGAGGCTTTGCATCTGCAGAAATGGCAGAAGAATGACCAGAGCCATCTGCTTGAACCTGACCTTTTAAATGTTCTTTAGCATCTGAAATTGAAGCAGCACTGTCATGACTAATAAACCCTGTGTCTGCTTGTTTTTCTAATTTATGAGGTGTCAGAGGCACAGCTGGTGCCCTCTTCTGAAATACATAACTATTTGCGGCATCGAAATTGTCCTCCTCGTATGCTAACTGGACAGAGTTATTTGAATCATCTCTCCGCTTAAGCAGGTATCTATCCTTCTTTGAAGCCTCCTTAACTTTAAGAGATTTGGTAGAGCTCTTCCCACCACCCAAAGCTTCTGCAATCACCAGTGGACCACTCAAAGGAGCTGAAAAAAAAGAAAACAGAAAAAAAATTAGCATTAACTTTGAAGTGGCTTTGAATGTTCATTTAGCATAAATTAGCATTCTTATACAAGCCAGGGGATAAACTACAAGAGCTTAAAATATAATTAAAAGGCTAATAATGGTCAATTTTTATGTTCTGTCTTTTAAATTCGCGGGAAAGTAATTTATTTCTTGTAAGAAGGAAAAATTAGTAAGCTTCAACTCGAGGGAGAGTTAGAAATATGAGAAATATCAGATATTATCCCAGAATATTTTAGAGTATCTTAATAATTATTCTTCTGTAATGTTTTATGACTTGTTTCCTTATTTAATTAGGATCTTTATAGTTTTAAGATACCTAAACAGATTCAGATTATTTACAATATGATTTATACGCATACCATACCATGTATATAGAATAACATCTATTTTTATATTTGTATTTATTGAATCAACAACATACATAAAATGGACTTTGTGTGTGTAGTCCATACACAGTTTTGAGCATCACTTCCATCTATTTCTCTCTCTTTCAACCTAAAGTTAGTTAGAGACTCAAAAACACAAATAACAAACATTTCAGCCACCAAAACAAAAAACATCACAACTATTCAACCCTCTGTAGTTTAAGAATGTTGACTAAAAATCTCCACCACAACAACGACCAGCAGATAATTAACCACAGCATAGTTTATGCAATAAAGATCTCAACACTCGTATCTTCATTTCAGAGTCTAGTGCTTAAACATCTAAGAGTACGCATTAAGTCCCAAGACTTGTATATTCCTAACAACTCAACTTCTTTATCCCAAAACCACAAAGATCTAGAAAGATTTGGTCATTAAATTCATTGTCAACAATGACACAGACAATACATAGAAGAAAAAAAATGAAATACAATGTCTCCAATAACAAATAAACCTGAAAGGAAGCACTATATATGTATATATACCTCTAGGAGCGTGCCTCACGGTCCCAGGCTGATCGAGTGGACCTATACGAGGATGAGTAGCGCGCACAGGCTGCACACCGAAAGCCTGGGCATAAGTCTCATCAAACTGCTCAAACACCGCCTTCCGATAAGCCGAAAGGGTAGCCTTATTGTTAGAGAATTCAATGCTCCCGCGGCCACCATCATGCGGAGCAATCGCCAATTGCTTCACGAAAGCAATAGTCTCACTGGGATTAAAACTATCCCTTGCCTTCGTAATCTGGCTATCAGAATACAACCCACCAGGCTCATAATCTTCCACATCAACACAAAAATACCCTTCAACATTTGTAGGCCTAAAATTTTCAGTATTCCTACACCTACAAGCTAAACCAAGCCCACGCCTCCTGCAGGCCTCGTCAACCGCCTCCTCCACGGCCCTCACAAACGTCCTCGAATTCGTCTGCTGCGATTTCTCAGCGAAATTTGCATCGAATGGAATAAGCTCCACCGGTTCAAACCAGCCGTAGCTGCTATCCCCGAAGAACGCCACCAACACGTGTCCCTCCCGCTTCAAGCGACGCACCGAAGGGGACGCAAACACTTCGTTGTATATTTGCCCGGGCCACCACGGGTGAGATTTCACCTTCCCCCACACCATGTCACCGACCTCGAACCCAAACCCTAGATCCCGCGACACGTGTCTCTCAGCTGCCACGTACTCATCGAATTCTGACAGCAGCGATCTGCTGTCGGAACCAGGAAATTTGTCGCCGTCATTTTCCGAGGTGAATCGATCGAACGTGGACGATGCGCTACCGTCGGAGCATACCCTAACGCTGAACTCTTCCGATGAAGCGCCTTCCAGTCTGTGGTTTCGCGAAACCCTTGGAGAATCGGTAACGGCATTGTCTTGAGAGTGCAATTCGGTCATTAGTGGCTTCGTTATTGCAGAAAATGAGAATTTCACGCAACAAAACTCTACCAACGTTGGCCAGAGTTAAAGGTTGCACCTGCATGGGAGAGAGCTCGCCATTTCTATGGCATCCTCAGAAAAATAGATAAATGAAAAATATAGTGCTAAATAGATAATTAAAACCCTAATAATTAAGTTTTTTTTTTAGTTTTTCCTTTTCAAAATCAATCATCTTTAAGTTATGTAGTTTGAAAAATAATCAATGATCCTGATTATACTTCTAACAATTTCAGATTATTTTTATGACCATCTCCCTCATATTTCACCACATTTATTTTGATTATAGGATTACAACAAGTTTCTTCTTCTTCAAATAGATATTAAAAAGAATTTTAAAAAAATTTAAATCACATTTTTTGTAAGACTTACTTAACTCAAATTTAAGGAATAGATTTTTAAAAGGAATTTATTAATGCTTGATGACATGTTATTATGACCAAGTACTTAATGTTTAGCTTGAGAGAGACTAATACATAGAAATAACTTGATAAAGTATAAATAAATTAAGTTTGATAGAGTAAAAATAAAAAAGAAAGAAATAAAGTAGAAGTAGAATATGTTGAATTGAAAAAAAAAAGTTAAAAAATTAATTATAATATTTATTATGGACTATAAATGATTGTTGTTTTACATAAGGGTGAAAAATAAAATTCAAACAACTTTACATGTACAGATGCAAATTAAATAGACTTTATTAAATGGTTTAGGGGGAGGGGAGAGTAAATATTTTCTAATGATGAGAAATGAAAACTTTAATTTAAATTAGCAAAATTAAGAATAATGTGCATTTTTATGTGATTATTTAATCACTAATTAACTTATACTTTTGATTATTTATATGTGAGTATGTGATTCAAACTTATAATTATAATCATGTATATATATGAATTCAAATATACTTATAACTAATACTTCTTAAAATATACACTTATATACTTGTTAAAGTTATATATGTTTATTTTTACTTTTGATCCTTCAAGCTTTAGTTATATACTTGTTTCAGTTGCACAAATCCTTCTATTATAGAAATTATGTGATTAAGCTCCCTGTAGTCTTCTATATTATATACTTATCTGACATTGTAATTAACAGAAACCATGATACTTAATGGATAAAAATTTGTACCTAAAGTCAATTGCTTAATAACATGTTGATGTTTATAATTATTTTTTATATAAGAATTCACATGCATATATACTATTAAGTCAATTGCTTAATTACATGTTAATGTTTATAATTATTTTTTATATAAGAATTCACATGCATATATACTATTAGTAACATCTACTGCTGATAAAAAAAAAGAATACTAACATGTACTTCATGAAAACTTGCAATTTCTTTTTAAATGAAAACAAAACACCAACATACTTTTTATAACATTGAAAAACAATACTAAATATATTAAGAATGATGACAATATATAAAATTTATAAAGTATAACATAATATGTATGAAAAACTACAAGTTATTGCATTGATTTTACTTTAATTGTTGGGTGTGAATTTGTAATTACAATTATAATCCAGTTAAATAGTGTTAGAAAATACTTTGTACTTTTTTTAATAAAATAATCACATAAAAATTGTATTACCAGTTAATTTGGAGATTATTCTTGAGATAATCTTGAAATAATTTCTAATGAAATTACAGTGCAAGATTAGGCAAAAAAAATTCAATTAACTATGTCATGCAAAAGTGGTCCCCAACAGCTCTTTGTTGGTTGAATGAGAAAATGCTAAATCAAAAGAATTTCTATATTTTTCATTCAATAATGTATGTCACTTTGAATACAATCATCAGCAAAAATGGCGGCAAAAGTAACATCTACTATTTATACCATCGTCCTTATCCTCAGGTGTAGGAAATTTTTTGGTCAAACAGAAGCTAAATCTTGTTTACATCACTAAAAAGAAGAACTGAATCAATACACAGTAAGTATTGGAAATAAAATTGGTTAAATGAAACCAAAAGTAATGCAGCACTGCTATTCAACTAAGAGGTTCACGCATCATCTGCTCTCTGTCAGGAGGAGGAGTACCCGCAAGCCAACCCCACACACCACCTGAACTCTCCCTCTGTTTTGCATTTAAGGCAGCTTGCTCTGATGCAGCCTTCTGCCTCTGGAGGAGCTCCAGCTCCTTCTGTAATGTCCCAATGGTCTGGAGCTTCTGACCTAATTCAGCAACCTCCACCTACATTCTCAAATATTATTTTTCAGTCCAACAACAATAACAAGTACAAATTCGTTCATATAAAAAAAAGTGACAAATAACAAAATTTTAAAGCAGACTAGGTGGTAATTAGATCACTTCAAAAAAATATTTGCCCATAATCAGTGTTATCATATGTTATTAAACACTTGAAACTGTCACCTAGTTTTGTAGACAATATGAATTTTTTTGAAAATTAAATTTTTGTCACATGAATAGTTTACATTAATGTTTTATCCATCAGATTAAATGGTGCACCATGTTTGTCCAATAACTTTCATTCAATCACCTACCTAAATACAATCCAATTCTAAAACACTTGAAGACCAACATGGACAAGACTCAAAAGCACTATGCATACCTCCAGTTTGAAACACCTCGATTGTTCAGAAGCAAGCTGACCACGAACTGACTGGAGCTCCTACATTATCAGCACAAAATAAAAGTTTAAGGAGACTATGGAGGAAAATAGAAAGCAAGAGATATGACTGAATCTATGTATCAGTATATATATACAGTAGAGTGTATTATTCTATGGTGTGGGTAATAATTACAAAGAAAATACCAAATTATGTAATCCTAACTTGTCTATTTATATCAATTAAAATACCTAACAATATCTAATAACTGCCTAATTATTATCATTAAACATATCAACATTTCCTTAGAAGTTTGAGTATATAAATTGTATGTACTGAGCTTGATGCAACATACAATCAATTAAAGGACCAGTAAAATATTTCAAGACATTTAACGACTGGTGTTGACAAAATCAATGATATCACATGATAAGATCATCTCTCTATTGAAGAGAAATCTACTTCAATGTCTTTATTTGTCTCGTGGAATAATAGATTTCAAACTATGTGCTACATACACAGACTAATTATTACAAATGGGCATTATTTATGCAACATCTCTCCAATTGAATGAAGTTTTTACTCAATACTCAACTTCTGCACTAGATTGAGCAACATTATTTTTCTTATATCTTTCAAGAAATCAACTAACCCTTATATTACATAACTTGAGTATAAAACTTTTTTTCCTATCGTTTGCTCCTCTAATTTATTTCACAACTAAATGATATCTATCACAAAGTCTTTCACAACAGAAGTAAAAAAATCAACATATTCATTGACTGCAAAGGAAATATCTGGTCAGGTGGCAATGACATAATTCAGGTTCCAAAGTAGTCACTTGTACTTCTCTGGATTTAAAAGTGGCTCCTGTGATGTGGTAGAAGTTTGGAATTGGAATCCATGGCCATGTCAATAGCCTTAGCTTCACCAGTTTTGTTTTCACCAGAGTATCCATTGCATACTTTGGTAATTGATAATAATGCTACTTTCGGTTTGTGCTGCTACCTATATCCCCAAGAAAGTAATGGAGTACTAGGATCTTTTGTTGAAAATGGTGACATACTTTAATTAGGTGGACCTGATCATTACCTATAATAACAATGTTGTCAACTTAAACAACAAGTAGATAGATACATCTTGCAGTGAAATGGTGATAGAAGGCTGAGTGATAAGAGATACCGAGACATGCATGCTCAACTACGAAACCATAGTACTGAATCTACCAAATCATGCTTTGAGAGAATATTTGAGTCAAATTTAGGAATTTGACCTATAGACTCCCCAGAATAACAAATCTTGGAGGTTGTACCACAAACTTCAAAGGGGTCACCATGGAAAAAGACATTATTGACTAAGTTGGTATAAAGGTGGATGACAAATATCAGTTATGTACAAGAACAAACTTGACAAGAGACATTTTATCTACAGGAGAAAAAGTAATAACATAATCAAGTTTGGACACCAATAACCTTTGTCACCAAGTGAGCAATCAATTGCCCCATCGAGGTCAATTGTGGTAATGTTTCTCATCAGTTTTGGGGTGATGTTCTTTTTGCTTGTTATCTCACTCACTAACCGGATACCCTCTTTGATGTTCAACAATAAAATACCTCTATTTTATTTTCCCATTAAAATCTTCACTCTCTAATTCCTCGCTCTTTGGGTTCACAAGTTTGTCATAATCATAGTCCTGATCCTGCTAAAATTGCTACTTGTTCTCACAATGGTTAGAATTACTCTCCTTCACATAGTTGTTACCTAGTCTCAACAAATATTAATTTATTTTAATCTATTTCTTTCACAGGTTTCCACCTGAGTTTGAGTCTGTTTTAAAGCCTTACTTCCTAATCTTCCTTTTCTTATTTGAATCATCTCTACCCAACCATATATATCTATTGGTCCACCTGATCCACAGGAGAATCCATCTCTTTCACCTACATTGCAAGTGTGTTACTGTCGACTTCATCCTCCTCCTCCTCTACTTGATGTTGGGAAAACTTTTGACTCACCCCAGGCCTCCAGCCCTCTTACACAACACTAATCTTCCTATTGCTTTTTGGAATGATATTTGTTCTACTTGTAATCCCTCACCCCCATCATGTCACATTAAGCTATCATTTTCTGTTGCCTCCCCCCTATATTTGTCTCTGTCTCTATTCCAAAGATGGCAGGTGAAACTCTAATACCATGTTGCGAAAGAAACCAAGAAGCATGACTAAATCCGTTTGTAAGCACACTACAAAATGTATTACTATTAAGTGGCTAATAATTACAGAAAAATAATTTCCATAACTAAGGATATCTAACAATATGCAAAAGTTACCGTAATAAATTTATCTAACTAGCACCTTTTAAGTTCAATGATATAGTTCAGACTTCATTAATAAATATAACAGCCAAGAATTTTCCCATTCAGTGGAGCTCAAAAATCTGAATCAAACAACACCATAATATTCTATCATGAATAAATAATGGACCTGAACCTTATTGATAGAAAACATTTAATTTTGGCTTATACAATGATAGGCTAAGACCCTTAATTAGTAGGATGTATCAAAGGAGAGCTAGGAGAAGGGCAGAGGATAATAACCTCAGAAGTTAGTAGAAAGACAGGTTGAAACAGAATGATGAGCGATGACTAACTGTCTATTATTTTAGTTAGTGATAGGAAGAAATAAATAGGAGAAGAGGAGAAGATTGAGTATCATATCACATTGTGGACAAATGTGGGAGAGGTCTGGATCTTTCAAAAATATCCAGGAAAATCTTTATTCGATCTATTTATTACCTGATTTTTTACTGTTTTATACTGGATCGGAGAGTAGGGAAGTAGGGTTTCCTTTCAATTTTTCCCTTTCTACTCTGAATCAACCAGTTCAATCATACACCCCATTCTGCTTGGGTCTCTGACCCAACCGACTGATCCTAGAGACCAAGAGACAAAATAAAGCAGTATAGTTAACAGATAATGGAGGGAGTGTTGCCCAGTAACTCATAGCTCTGGAAAGAAAAAGGGCAATGGAATAGTTTCTCTAGAATTCTAATTTTTATTTGCTGTTAATCATTAGCCACTTCAGTGCTTGATTCCTCAACTGAATCCATTCCTGACTAATCCAAACTAGAAAAGGAACTTCAACCACTAAGGTAGTTTACCTTGTAAAGGTCGGTGTTACGAGACTCAGCTTCTGCCAGCTCTTGCTTTAATTGAAGAGCATGCTGCTTCTCCTTGCCGAGTGATGATTCCAACTCTTCTTTCTCAGCCTTCAGGACTGATATAACATCACCTTTGGATTTCTGTATGACAGCAACATATGAAAGCAGTTACTGACAGGAAAAAAGATGAAATGGCATAAATTAGAATATGATATGCTTTTTGGGGATATAAATGAGGGGCTTAGGCAAGAACTAGACAGGAATAACATGGAAGAGGCCAAGTGTGTTAAATCATGAAATGCATACCACAGATTGGAGGGGGGCAGTCTAAGCAATTCGGACTTATAATGCAAAAATGAGCATAAATTTCAAGTCCATTAGCTACTTGAGGAGGGAAAGAGAATACATATATATAATTGTATGCATTAGTGTAGTTTGAACTTTGGAGTTTGTTACGAACTAATATTTCCTTCTTCATTATGTTGGCAATAAGAGAAAAATCACGCACTGCCACAATAACATGAGCATACTATACTGTGTTGTTACTTTGTGAAATTCAAAGTGACAAAGAAACAAATGGATTTATAATTTAGCAGGCTAGGGTCAGGGTTTTATGACAAAGTCAAGGCTAAGGAACTACATGGGTTGAGTTGGGTTGAAGGTTTCTTTAGGGTAGGGCAGGGAAATGATTGGTTCAAAACCTTACGATGATGATAAAAGTCCACAAAGTGAGAAGTGTTGGTGCCGTAAAAAGCAAACTGAAAGGCATGTCTAACTGAATTTGGCCAATTATACAATTAGAACTTTGTTAAAAAAACCCTTTAATAGAAGTCTAGATTCAGTGCAAGGTTATAAATAGAAGAGAAAAAAAAAAGAGAACAATATGACAAGTGTTTAGATATTGGATTGTGAGCCAAACACATGCAAACAGAAAAATAGATATCTTGTTAAACCAAATTCAAAAGATAATAATATTTATAAAGTAGAGAACCACAATTTAAATTTCAAACAAACATGAATGCAGGAACAAGGAGCTTCTTAAAACCAGAAATAAATAATGTAATCCTTTGCAGTAATACATACAGCTGGACCTACACTGTCCAAGACAACTTCCCAATTTTTCCCTTCATGGCCAACTTCAAATTCAGACTCCGCATCTCGGGTAGCATTTGTGGCATTTGGGATAGCTGAAACACTATCTGGTACTGAATTTTCAATTATTGTGGATTGCAGTGTTGATTTGTGGCTTGGTTTAAGAACATATACCTGAATGCAGTAAACCAAATCAGATGAGGAAGAAAATATAAAAGCAAAAGCAAAGGAGAACAGAAACAGAGGCAAAGGTTTGAAATAATATTTACTTCATTGTTGTAACGTCCATTATACCCTCCAAAAGATATAAGTACATCTTCGCCATTATTCGAGCTTACAACCAAACTCAATCCCTGCAACAGGAACCATCTTAATTACCTTAATCCAATGGCAATAGAAACATAACCTTATGTTATGAAAGCACAGCATGCAGTTAACAAGGATCAGTACTCTAGTTAGATTTTGTATCACATACAGCATTGTTAAAATACATAGATAAAATACCTCACTGGCAACAGGAACTCGTCCTTGAACAGAAGTTACCACTGACCAAGCCAGTGTAGACATATTCAGTACAGCTGTTTCAGAGACCCCTGCAGAATAACATGGAATATATAATATATAGTGAAACAAGACTGCAACATAAGTGTCCTGAAATCCATAACATAATAATACGTAAATTTACAACCAAGGTAACCAACTAAGCCATGTAGATGCATAAAAACCAGCCCAGAATTTATTACTCTTCAGTGATCCCAATAAAATGGCAATGCTTTCCTCTATAACTTTCTTTCACAATGAAACAGTGCATTAACTTTCGCATAAATAAGCACTTTTGTCATTGCGTCAATGCATGCTTAATCAAAGCTTTTACACTCTTTACGCTTTTACACTCTTTACTGTCCTTTCAGTGCCATAAACTCATATCTGTTACCCTATCTTCAAAGTATGTTGCAAGGATCAAGAGAAAAAATGTGTCAACTAACCTCCATCTATGCAGGAAATATACAAAACCGGAGAGAAACTAAAGAATAGAAGGTGAAAACTATAGCAAATTGGCACATGTGGCAATTGTAAGTTTGATTTATTTACTATCTCTATTTTCCAGAAAGCATTCTGAAGGGGCCTCCAAGAAACCACTTTGGGGAATAGGTAGGGGGCTAGATCATTTTGCTGAAAGGCCAAAATACATTACGAAGCCACTATTTCGACAGAAGCAACTTCTTTAATACCCAAATGCATTTTGAATGTAATTGATGTAATTGTCCTTACTAAAAATGTATTTACACAGAAAGCCGTGTATTTTATATTATTTTAACAATTTCACACTCGAGCAATATTAACTAATCTAAAATTATAAGTGAACAACCCCAGACAAGATAAAAGCAGAGTATATTTAGCGAGACTAAAATAAAAACTAAATAAAAGTGATGTGCCACGTTGAGGTAGCTATCTTTTTCTCACTTAAGCAACATTATGCAGAGTGCAAAATCATTCCTCAATTGTAGAAAGTATAGTTCTAAGAGGCAAAAAGGCATACCACTCTTGTTGTCACCACCACCAACAATGAACCAGTTCTCCCCTACTGTCACACCAGCATGTCCAGCACGTGGTGTTGGTATTTCACCCAGCTGTGTGGGGTGAGACCATTCCATCTGTAGAGTTCACACAAATGATTAGATGGAGACAGATTTTCCACTCCATCATCTTATAGAACAAGCAATGGCCTTACAGTTTGCAAATCAAGAACATGTAAATCATTGAAGCATGTTGCATGTGAACCCCCACCAAAGATAAGTAAGTATCGCTCCACATGAACAGCAGCAGTATGATCGGACCTTGGAGAAGGCGGCACCCCACTGCCAGTTAAGACTTAGTTAGCACCAAACATCAATGTTATTTTTTCATTTTCCTTTTCTCTTTATATTGGCATGGGGAGAAAAACAACACATTCACAACTAATGAAAGGAGTAACATAATTTACAATGTATAATACCCACATCGTGGCATAAACAAAGATGACCCCACTGAACACTTTTTATGACAAGTTCTCTCCTTTTACAACATAAAACCCTTTACATTCCCCAAACCATACAACCTTCTCATCCCCATAGAAAAGGTAAAATTAGATACAAAGGAGTGTTTCAGAAAAACTACTTACACAGCATCAATTTCATCCCAGGTCATGGTTTCCAAGTCAAGAATATGCAGATCGTTCAAAAGAGTCCTCTTTGCATCTTGCCCACCAAAAATTACCAAGGTTCCCCCTACAAGGGTCACTGATTGGCCTCCACGTGATGCCTACAAAGTATATATGATTGAAGAGAACTAAACAGACCTTTAATGTACTTTTATTTCAAAATATAAAAAAAAATAGAAAAAGAGGGGGAACTACTGTCCTCCACTATTCAAAAATCATAGAACCTCCACAGTACAAATGCGACATGTCACACACTTCTAATGAGAGATAATATATAATTCTAGGATTTTGGGATCAATAAACATAAGATAACAACAGATACATACCGGAGCTTTCCCAAAAGTCTTTAGAGTTGACCATGTAGCAGTTTGAAGATCAAGCACTTTCACTGGCACAATACATAATAGTAATAAGGATACTTAGTTTTAACCTTAATAGAAAAAACAACAAACATAGGAGTTGGAGAAGAGTCACAAATGGGGTAGGGAGGGGAGCATAATTAACAGTCATGGATCAAATCAATAAACTAAGGAGAATGTTACTCTTAGAAAGGGGCCTTTAAGCCTAATTCAAAATTAGAAAAAATATTTGAAGGCAAAAAAAATTATATTACAAAGCAAAACATGGGCCTAAATGTTCAACTTAAATATGCATACAAAATTTATCACTACCAGCAATTTTGATTGGTTTTTTCCTTAAAAGTGAATGAAGAGACGGTATCATGCTTTAGTTTACTGAATAGAATAGAATACAGAACACAATTTGAGTAAGTATGCCTTAGTTATGCTTATTGTTGTCACTAAAATTAATGAAGTTTATAGGCCAATCCAAAAAAATAAATCCTGATGAAACTTCTTAATGTATCTCATTTCCTCATGTATTTATGCACAGAATGATAGATGAAGAGAACTCATATCGACAATACTGGCTAAAATAGAGCTTATATAAAGGCTTGGAGAATGCTCATCTTATAAAGCTAGATTCGGGGGCTGAGTTAGATCCAACCCAAATTCATGATAACATAGTATGACATCATTATTATACCTTGGATACTTTCAGAAGGATCTTTTGAGTGCCCTGCAACAGACAGAAGCTTATTTCCCCATGGAATCTGTAATTGAAAAAAATTCCATCACCAAATCCCACAAAATTTCAGAATTAGTACTAGCAGCCAACTACAAGCAGATTGAACACGGCTTAGATTATGCAGTTTTATGTTCAATACAAACCAAAGAATGACCAGCGCAAGGGATTGAAGTTGTTGGGGACTCATCTCCAGCCTTAGCTTCAATCTTTGACCAAGTCCAACTTCTCAAATCCAAAACCTGTATTTGTTTCCATATAGATCAAGTAAACAAAACGTAACTAAGTCAACCTGAGAGACAGATAACAAAAATCCTTTTGGTCAAGACACAGTATATAAATTGGTGGTTTCAGTCAACCTCAGAAGACAAATTGTAACACAGTCAAAATAGATGGCTTCTGGAATATGTATATTGAATGTATGCTTACATGAAGATCATTAAGGTAACGACCATTGTGATTTCCACCATATATGTACAATTTATCTTGCACAACTGCAGCTCCATGCTAAACATACAAACAACTAGACTTAGGGAAGGAAAAACCAATAGAGAATAGATCATAAACTCAAAAAATGGCAGAAAAAAAAACTAGTTTAGAATGGAATTTTATAATTTTCATATTTCACAAGAGCCAGTACCTCATATCGGGCTTTTGGACATTGTCCAGATACTGGAGGCGCAATCCATTGATCGTATACTCCAACTGAACTAAAGCCTTCCACAACAATATCTTTATCCTCTGTTCCAACTTCACTTCCATTTTGAGTGGAAATAGTCTTTGTCTCTGGATAAGAGTTTCCATTCTCAATTACTGGTTCAACTTTGGAATTGTGCTGTCAAACCAGCAAGATGGAATTGGAAAGCAGGAAAAAAAGAAAAATAAATCACTACTTTGACGGTGGCAACAAAAGTGGATAAGAATATAGAGGAAGGTGTTCTTATTACAATGGTATTGACAGCTTGACACCACTTAAGTTGACATGCCTCTTACATTAATCTAAATTTTAAACCTAACTATCAAATCCTAAATGTCAAATCATGGAATCTTGTAAATGACTTGCAACAAAATCACTGACTCAATTAAGTTGCATAAGAATTGCGTGCATGTCTATTAGGTATGATATGAACTGAATACTGCCATTGACCAATTGTCTTAAGGACCCAATAATCAAAAGTTTACAACATGAGGCACAAAGTTGATGCAATGAGCTCATATATAGTTTTATGTATTGAGTAAGTGTAATAAGATGGAAGGAGAGATTTTTGGAGCACGGAGCTGGTTATGTGGGTGGAATTGATTGTGTAGAGGTATGAGTAAGTTATAGATAAGTTGGTAATCATGGGAAGGGGGCATCATTTTGGCGGGTTTTGGTTTTGGGTTGGAGCCATTGTAGAGAGACTTCTCTATAAAGAGTTGAGCTCTTGGGAAAATCTCAGCCGAAATCGTTCTTCCTTTATTAATAAAACCTCTCCCTATTTCTATTTTTATTATTTCATATCCTACCAGGGTGAAAGGTAGTAAAAACACATTATTGAAATTATAAATTATATCAAATTTTATTTTCCAAAGAACGTCTTTCTTTTTTTAAATTATTTGACCACCACGAATACAAACAACATTCTGATCACTCGGTACTTACTCTATAAAGTTATAATACACGAATATAAACATATAACAAGTAAAGCTCACTGCAAGCCAACAGCATAACTACTACTACAGACGAAACTTATGAATACCATTTGAGAAAAACATCATAGCATTAACAGGACTCTGTATTATATATAGCTTATACTCTTAACAACACTCACATTCATTTGCACGTCTATAACAGGTTCTATAACAGGTTCTACAACAGAGTTAGATGCTCTTGAATACCAACCAGGATCTTCTTCCTACGCAACAAAAGAAATTACAAAAAAAGGTAATCAGCTAACAGCTACAATATACCAAGGAAGAGTGATTATGTAAATTACTTGCATGACCTCCAATATTTTCACAAAAAGACGCATGGCTTCAGTGGAAGACATGGTTCCAAGCTGGTTCCAACTGCATCAATAATTACTATCTTTAATAATATTCTTGATAAAATAAGATTAGGAATGCAATAGTGCATATTGCTAGTATAATACCATTAAAAAATATAATTGATAAAAGACAGAGCAGTATTCATGACAAAATATCTGCAAAATGAAAATGCAAGAAAAGCAAGGTAAAACCTTAATGACGTCAAGCAGATGCACAGAGCAAGAGCATACAGAAAGTTAAAAGCAGCAAGTGTGTTTTAAGCAAACAAACCTGGCCCATTTGCCATGCTCCACCATTTTCCATGTACTGGGTTCTGGGACGTTACAAGGTCCTACACTAGCCTGAAATAGCAAATGTTCCAATAAATTAATACGAAAGTTGTTATTTTCACTCCAGCAATATCAGCACATTTCAGAAAAAAAAAACTAATTAAACCATTGGCTGAAGAGGTAGTAATCACTAGTAAATCATCATTCCATTCCTTCATGTTCAAACTATGACATCTCTAGCTTCATCAACCTCTAGTGTGCCAAATACAAGCAACATTTTGATCACGCATTTTATCTAAACATATGTTTATCCAAAGGAAACCCAGAAAAAACAACAACCAAGCCTTATCCAACTCTATTATTTCGTAGCCAACAATTCCATTGACTTAACACCAATCAGAAAAACAAAAACACCCACATAGATCAACACAACATCCAATGTTTCCACGGCCAGTCCCCCAAACAACAAAATCATCGCCAAAACGTAACATCTAAAACATTCAACAATAAATCTAATTCACACACCACTCACATGTCATAGCCAAATTACTTGTCCCACACCCCACAAGATCAATCAGCACGAAAGAACATTTCCATAAACTATTAACGAGGTTACCATGGAGTCATACAAATCCTCTCCATTTCAATCCAATCCATCAATCCCATTCACCAACGAAACCAGATCTAGTGACAAACACAAAATCAATCAATATAGAATGGCATCACCGACAAGAAGACAATGAAGCGAAATCCAAAAACCAAAAGCGAAATCCATATTGAAAGAGCGTGCAAGAGGCATAATGCAGTGCAGATGGTGAAGGTTATTGAGGTGGTACCTGCTGGTATAAGCTGTATAGAAGAAGAGAGGTAGACTTAGCGAATTTGGAAGTGAGGGTTTTGGTTGGAGAGGTGGATCCATCAAATCCCACGTAAGAGGCCGCAGCGTAGAACCGCTCTGGGTATTGCAGACCAGAACTTGCTCTCGCCATCCCCATCGACATCGCAGCTTCAGATCCACCAATTCGCTTCACTTGGGACAAAATTAACTCCTATAACATAGATTCAACCACACAATTGCATAAATGGCTTCAGATTGAGGATGCAGATGCAATAGGAAGGTGCCACTGGCTTATATATATCAACTTCTTCTTTCTGCGGACGCACTCTTCTTCGCAGATCCACACTCATTCTTCAACTTTCGGAAATAGCCACATACCCCTTCGCTTTTTCTTAATTTGCATGCACGTTTTTCTAAAAAGGGTTCAACACTTTCTTTTATTTTTATTAAAGGACTATGTTTTTTTCCTTAAAAAATTGTAGGATTTTTTTTTCTAATATAAAATTTTCAGTCTTTTCGTAAATTAGTTGAAGAAAAACATATTTATCCTTTTACATTTACTTTGCTAAATGTCTTCGCCAATTATCCATGTAATAAATGAATTTACTGTAATGTAAGACTATATATCCACATATATTAGCTTTTATTATTCATAAATCTTTATTAAATAATAATATTATCAATATTTTTTATTAATTTTTTTCTCTAGACAATTAAATTATTGTGGATGAAAAAACAATTACTCCTGCAACAGCTAAATGTATAAATAATACACTTCAATGACCTAAAATAATGGTTATATATGATAATTAAACTCCACATAATGCACACTAATACAGAGATTAATCATGATTTCTGTACTAATTTATAGACTCATGTCTAATACAATTTATTTCCAAAATACGTATTTTTTATTTTTTATTTTAAAAAAACTAACTTAAATATTGGAAAATCTTATTACAAAACAAAGGTTAACTTGTGATATTTTTATTTTTTAAAAGTAATTGTAAACTTTGTAAGAACTAATTTCTGTATATTTATTTAATGTGGTAAAACTTTCAGACACTAAAAGACAAAACCCTTTTGTTTTATATTACTAAAAGATAAAAATATTTATTCATATTTTAATTTAAAATTTTAATATATA
>Ga0123341_1001378_pt1 | contig 18058 bp, 14 predicted proteins | sample Turbeapinknodule_FD_89959 | JGI IMG/M metagenome (GOLD analysis project Ga0123341, IMG submission 89959) | Root nodule microbial communities of legume samples collected from Mexico - Turtle bean Mexico pink nodule | ecosystem: Host-associated > Plants > Roots > Nodule | place: Mexico: Nepantla...
AGCAGGAGGGCGAGGCCAAGCGCCGGATGGCCGAGGCCGCCCTTGAACTCGTCGAGCCCGGCATGACGGTGATGGTCAACGACGGATCTATGGCGTCGGTGCTCGGGGAATTGCTGCCACAGAGGAGGCCGCTGACGGTGATCACCAACAATGCGGCGGTCATCGATCGGCTCAAGACGGAATCAGGGATCAACCTGATTGCAGTCGGTGGACGCTATTCGATGAAGTTCAATGGTTTTTTCGGCGTCGTCGCCGAACAGGCACTGTCGCGTCTCAGCGCCGACATCGCCTTTATCTCAACGCCGGCAGTTTCTGGATTGCGCGTCTACCATATGGATGATGACGTTGTCCGCTCAAAGCGAGCGATGATTGCAAGCGCCGCGCGCCGCTGCTTGCTCTTAAACCATAAGCGCTTCAATCATACTGCTCTTCATGTCCTGGCCACCATTGACGAGTTCGAAGTTATCATCACCGACCAGGAGCCGTCAGTCGACGTCCGCGCGGCTTTGGAAGGATCCAATGTGCAGCTTAGAGTGGCATCGCAGGAGAGGAAGTGAATATGGCCAACGATCCTTCGGTAGATGCCGCGCAAGGCGGCACCTGTCCCCGAATCTCAAGTTGGGCCCTTGATGGGGGGAGCCCTTCCACAATCTTCTCCTGTGGGCGTCTCCTATGGACGTTCAACGCGATATCTCAGATGGACGGAGCCGAGGCCAGCGGCTTCGGCGCTGATAAACGTGAGCCTCGGCCCGCCGGCAAGCCCATCCTCGCCGCCCTCAAATATGGCCGGTGTATTCGACTTGCCTCCGATCGCAGGGAAGATGACTAGGCTGACCTCGTCAACAAGACCCGCATTCAAGAAATGGCCATTGGTTCGCGCCCCGCCTTCCAGCATCAAGCGCTTCACACCGAATTCGGTGCCGAGAACATCGAGCGAGTTTTTCAGATCGACGCCATCTTTCTCCGAGACGATATAGGAAACGCCAGCCTGGGTGAGGCCCGCCAGGTAAGCATCATCCACGTCAGATCCTGTCAGGACGACAAGGTGAGCTCCCTCAATGTCGTTCTTGTCCCAGCTTAGCCGACCGTCCTTATCCACGATGACAGCGAACTCGCCGGCGTCCGGGTTGGCGATATGGATCGGTCGCGCGGCTGTGCCGGTTGCTTGATAGGGGCGGTCGACGGCGTCCGCGAACTCTTCTCCCGTCGCTCTTCCCGAAAGCCAGGCGTCGGCGCCGATCTTCTCATGCAGGCCGTCATAGATCTTCACGAGCTCATCGGCCGAATGGCCGGTTGCCTCGGCCCAATCATTGACGATCAATCGGCCATCCAGCGGCGACATCATGTGACAGATTACATAGGGTCTGGGCATTGGATTACTCTCCTCTACAAACATTCCACCGTCAGTGGCCTGCCTTCAACCAGGCTGCGAATTTATTCATCCAGTCGGGGTGCCAACGTGAAAGCGCCGGCCGGTTCAGGATCATGTCGTCGGCCGCCCAGCGGATCCGTCTGGCATCTATCTCCGACGTAACCGCGTTATCAGGACAAATGATGTAAAAATCTTCGTCGAGCAGACGGGCCAGGAAGTATTCCATCACCTGTTCGGCGGTCCATGCCTCATCGGGCTTGGCAGCGCCCTGCGGCTTGAGTGCGATGTTCATGGGTGTCCACGTGTAGCCAGGGACGAGGAGATGAGCCGATACACGACCTCCCGTCTCCTTCAAAAGCTCGTGCGACAGCTGTTCGGTCAGCACCTTGACAGCTGCCTTTGCAACCGAATAGGCGGCATTGCCTGGAGGAGTTGTAATTCCTTCCTTGGAGCCGAGGTTGACGACCGCCGATGGTCGGGCTGCGTTGATCATGTAGGGCACGAAGACGTGTTGTGCGGCTAGAACACCTCCGAAGTTTACATCGATCTGGCGTCGCCACTTTGCAGGATCATCCCAGGGGCCGGCTCCTTGCGTAATGCCCGCGTTGTTTACAAGGATGGCCACGTCGCCAAACCGAGAGGCTGTTTCGTCCTGCAACCTCTTCAGTGCCGACATGTCCGAGACGTCGCCGCTCACAACCAGAGTGTCCGTATCGAGTGACGAGGTAACATCCTCAAGTGCGTCGGTGTCGAGATCCAGCAACGCGAGCTTCATGCCGCGGGCCGCGAGAGCCCTCGCGATGGCTAAGCCGATGCCCTTCGCTGCTCCCGTGATGACCGCAACGCGGCCAGGAGCAACGATACTGTTCATTCTCTCGCTCATCTTTGTCTTTCCCGTCATTGGACCGTCAACGTTGGAGGGTGTGCCGGACACGCCGTCGCGGTGGAATTTTTCTCCGAGAAGCGTGCCGGCCGATGGCACCAGCGCAGAGAAGTCCATCAACACTACTCGGGCGCTTGGGTCGTCGGACCATATCCGCTGGCTGCGAACGACCGCTCGATCGTCCTATAAGAATAGGGTATCGCGACGGCTACTTGAAGTGAGCGGGATCGCACGCGCCGATGAGCCGTGTTCACTCTCAAGGGCCTTCGTGACGTAGGGAATGCCTGACCAGTTTCGACCGCGGACGCGACCAAAAAGGTAACACACTCCTGGTCTCTTCCAGATCGGTGGATGATTTTCACTCACCGCCCCGATCGATTTTGCTCATGTAACCAATCGGCTCCACGGGCATTTGGTCACCAGCGCCTCGAGGCAATCGTGGTGCTGACAAAACCAAAGGAGTGAAATCATGACAGGGAATAAACCACTCGCAATGGTCACGGGCGGCTCGTCTGGAATAGGCTTCGAGCTTGCCAAACAATTCGCCAAGAACGGATTCGACGTCGCCATTTCAGGCTCAAGCGACAAGGTAAACGGCGCCGCCGATGCGCTACGAAGCCTTGATGCCGAAGCATATCCGTTCAAAGCGGATGCCTCGACATACGATGGCGTCGAGGGGTTCTGGACCTTCACGCAGGGGCTGGGGCGCCCCTTGGAAGCCGCGGCTCTGAACGTCGGTATCGGTATTGGCGGCGCCTTCTTCGATAACGATCTCGAGGATGAGCTTCGCCTGCTTGCGATCAATGTGACCGGGACCGTCCATATGGCCAAACGCGTCGTCCAACATATGGTCAAGAACGGCCGCGGCAGGATTCTCATCACCTCCTCGGTTTCGGCGACCCTGCCCACGCCATACGAAACCGTTTACGGCCCGTCGAAGGCATTTGGTTATATGTTCGCGGAGTCTCTGCGCGAGGAGTTGCGCTCGACCGGGGTCACGGTGACGGCACTCCTTCCAGGCGCCACCAACAGCGACTTCCACGCGAACGCTGGAATGGGCGGTACGAAGCTCGGTGGCCAACAGAAAAACGACAAGACGCTCGTCGCCAAGCAGGGGTTCGAGGCTCTCATGAACGACATCGACCATGTCGTCGGCGGAGACCAGGAAACCAAGCGGCAGGTGTTGGAAAACCGGACAACCCCCGAGCCTGTCAAAGCCGCCCGGCAAGCCGAACTGACCCAACCGCAGTAAGGAGCACATCATGTCACATCTGAAAGACAAGGTCGCCATCGTCACAGGAGCTTCCTCGGGCATTGGAGCAGCGACCGCCAGAGGATTGGCGGAAAAAGGTGCGCGCGTCGTCCTTGCTGGCCGCAATGAGGAACGCCTCAGTCAGATTGTCGAAGAAATAGCCGGCTCGGGAGGTGTTGCCAGCTACCAGGTTGCCGATGCGACGGATTTTGAAAGCACCAAGACGCTCGTCGCGTTCGCCACAACGACGTACGGCCCGGTGGATATATTGGTCAACAATGCCGGCCTCATGCTCTTTTCCTATTGGAAGGATGCCGCGGTCGGCGATTGGAACAAGATGATCGATACCAATCTGCGTGGCTATCTGCATGCGATCGCCGCCGTGCTGCCGTCGATGTTGGAGCGCCGGTCCGGCCGCATCCTGAATATGAGCTCTATCGCCGGCGTTCATGTCGGCGAGGCGGCTGGCGTTTACGGAGCCACGAAGTTCTTCATACGCGGTATCACCGAAAGCCTCAGAAAGGAGGTGGGCGTGGGAAGTGGAATCCAGGTGTCTATGATCAGCCCTGGCGTGATCGATACGGGCTGGGCCGACAAGGTTCATGACGAGACGGGCAGAAAGATCGCCGGAGAGCTTAACAAACAGGGTATTCCGCCGTCGTCGGTGGCTGAAGCCGTGGTCTATGCACTAGAGCAGCCCCCGGAGATCACGATCAACGACATTGTCGTCCATCCAACCCGGCAGGACTGGTAGCCGGCGTTTTCAAAAGCTCAGAACTTGAACCTCCGGGACTGTCAGACCGCCCGCGCGGAGGTGTATCCGTTCCAACCGGTGCCGTCTCTCGTGGCTGTGGACAAGATGAACTTCATTGCATGACCATCTAATCCCGGAGATCTCATTATTCAGCGACCCTGCCCATCTCCCGTCGTCGCTCCCAGGATCCAACATGGATCAATTGAGGTCAAATTTTTGACTGCTTCCCTGGTCATCACATACCAAGAAGGGTTAGTTGAATAAGGATTGAAGACGCCAGCCGCCTGAAGCAAGGTCGGCGTTGGCAAGGACGATCTTATTCAGTACAAGTGCGAGTATCCATCACTCATGGTATCGACGCGGGCCGATCTGGCCGACCTTGAAACTTTCGTCGCGATCGCGCGGGCGGGGGGGTTCCGAAAGGCCGCCGCGCTTCGCGGCGTTTCGGGCTCCGCTCTCAGCCATTCGATCAGGGGTTTGGAGGCCCGTCTGGGCGTCCGTCTGTTTCATCGGACAAGCCGGAGCATCAGTCTTACCGCCGCCGGCGAAGTGCTGCTTGCCGAACTGGAGCCCCGTTTCCTCGGCATCCAGGCTGCGATGGACCTCCTGGACAGCTTCAGGAGCGGGCCCACGGGCAGGGTAAGAGTGACCACGTTGCGTGACGCCGCCGAGCTGTTGATCGCTCCTCGACTGCACAGTTTTCGCAAGAGCTACCCAGATGTCGAGGTCGAGGTCAGCGTCGAGGATCGCTTTATCGACATGGTCGCCGAAGGTTTTGACGCCGGCATTCGCTATGGGGGAACCGTTCCCGAGGGGATGATCGCGTCGCGTCTGTCAACCGAACTCGAATGGATCGTCGTCGGTTCTCCGGCCTATCTCAACGAGCGAGGGCGGCCCGCGCGGCCGGAAGATCTCTTGACGCACGAGTGTATCCGGATCCGAACCGGTACGGATCACCTCTGCAAATGGGAACTTGGCGACGGCGATCGCATGGTTGCTCTCGACGTTCCGGGACTGCTCACGCTCGGAGATTCGGAACTGTCCATCCGCATGGCAGAGGAGGGAGGCGGTCTCTTTTATTGCCTCCGGGCCCGGGTCGAGGACAAACTCGCGGCTGGTCTGCTCGAAGTGGTACTGCCGGACTGGTCGTCTACTGGGCCGGGTTTTCACGCATACTATGTTTCGCATCGACAGGTGCCGTCCGCTCTCCGTACGTTTCTCGACCACCTCAAGGCGCCGGTTGCGGACGGACGGCCCCACGGCACAGTCTTAGCGGCGGAAGTTTGAGTGCCGGCAGAAAGCGCGCTCGCAGCCAGTTCAAAATTACGGGCAGATCGCCTGGCGTTCTTTAACATGCCGGGAGCGTAAAAATACGTGAGCGCCACCGGCCGGTCTGAGCCTTGCCCCGCAATTTTTCTCAAACAGTTTGTGATTGTGTGTGCACGGCGAGCTGCCACCGAGTGCCGATATCAGCTGTCGTAACTCCCTCACCACCATCGCATACACTTACGGCTCCACCTTTAGGAGGGGTGTCGGATCCCTCTCTGAGCCGGGCCATCCATGATGGGGTCGAATGATGGGAGTGACCATGGCTTCAAAGCACCCGCTTATCGCCCTCCTACTGCTAGCGACAACAACCGCAAGCGCCGCGGATAATCCCATGTGGCGCAACGGCTTGCCATGGACATGCACATTCTCGTCGGTAATTCGCTGTGAATGATCGACTGACTGCTCCGCGCAACCGGATCCCGGCAAGATAAAACTGAGCTACCCGGAAAACAGTCTTGTCGATCAAACGGGGCGGAGCCATCCCATCAAGCGTCACTATGTCCAGACGGTCGCGGGCAGTCCGATCGGAAGCGAAGTGAAAATCGAACTAGCGACCAACGACGGAGTCTGGCTTTCGGCCGCTGACGGGGGAGGGACCTTTTCACAACTGGACCGCGGCCATGGTTTCGCCGGGCGTTGGTGGGATCGTGCAGGAGCTACGGCCATTGTTGCGCGCCAGAAAAGTGACGGTCAAGTCTGCGCTGGTTATGGCGCAGCGTCTTTCGCACCGAAATCCAGATTTTTTACGAAAATGGGCTTGTCGTCAACCTGATCCAAGGGGCGGACAATTCAATATCACTGGATGCCTATGGCTCAACTAGAGCATTCGAGCCGCCCGCCCGCTTCGCCGCATGGCACAATTGTATAGCTCGATGCCTCCTGTACCGACCGGTGTCTCGACAACCGCTGTTTGACAATATCATTGATCGCTTTCGGGTCGATAGCGCGCTTTGAAACGTTGCCCCAGCGATCGATCGCCCGAAACACACTGCCACTATCAATTCTTGCGGCAACAAGCCAAGCATTCAGCGCGTCCATCATAATCGACGGACGCGTTCGTATTCTTGGTGAAAGACATGCTCTCCATTTCCCTACTCTTGAGGATAATCGCGTCGGTTACGCCCGGCGCTTAGCTGTGTAGCGGTCATTACAGATAGGCTGTGTACAGTGATCGCTACAGAGCGTCGAGTTGGATGGGCCGATTCTAACCGATGGGCCGTGATAAAACTCCACAGCATCAGGCAATTTCTTTTACAAAAGTATCGTGATTGACACAGCAAAATGTCATTAACGCACAGATATTGCTCAATAAAATTGACAAATGGTCGGCGCTGCAAACTTTCTCAATTGTATGATTTTCGATTGACTCTGACTGATTTTCAGACAATCTGTCAAAAAAGATGCTGTTGCCTCCCTGATATTTGTGGAACGCGGATATTGGGGAGGCAACATGTAGATAGCGGCGCATGGGAGGAGTGTGCATGCAGCTTCAAAAATCGACGGCGGGAGCCGTCAACTTAGACCGACGCGTGCGCCTCGAGGCGCATGGCGTCACTAAAGCGTTCAACGGAGTGCCGGCGTTGCGGGATGGCAAGCTCTGCGTTCGGGCGGGTTCTGTCCACGCCCTCTGTGGTGGAAACGGCGCAGGGAAGTCGACCTTCCTCAACATTGTCATGGGCGAACTTCGACGAGACAGCGGGCACGTGCACGTCAACGGCCGGGAAGTGGATTTCCACACACCGGCGGAAGCGTTGGAACACGGCGTCGTCATGATCTCGCAGGAACTCCTGCCAATACCGGGAATGACCGTTCCGGAGAACCTCTACGTCGGCCGGGAGCCTCGGAGAGGAGGGGTGTTCATAGACCACGACAAGATGAAACGCGACGCAGCTGCGCTGCTCGCCCGCCTCGAGTTCGAAGTTCCGGTTGACGCGAGGATGGAAGAACTCAGTCTCGCGCAGATTCAGCTCGTTGAGATCGCTAAGGCCTTGAGCCGCGAGGCGGACGTCATCATCATGGACGAGCCGACCTCTGCGATCGGTGAGCACGAGGCACACATCCTTTTCAAGGCAATCCGAAGACTTCAGGCAAACGGCAGCGCGATCATCTATGTCTCGCACAAGCTCACGGAAATTTTTGAGATCGCTGACGAATATACGATTTTCAGGGACGGGCAGTTTATCGAGAGCGGCCAGATCGCGGATATCGACAGAAGACATCTTGTGACACTGATCGTCGGGCATGAACTTGAGCCGCAGCAGTCGAGCGAATTGCGGAACACGGGGCGGACGATCCTTCAGGTGCAACAACTGTCGCGGAGCCGTTGGTTCGAGAACATCTCCCTGGATATCGCGGCGGGCGAGATCGTTGGCATCTACGGCCTGCTCGGTTCGGGACGAACGGAGTTTCTCGAAACCGTATACGGGCTTCACAAGCCGGATTCCGGTCAGGTCATACTTGAGGGCAAAGTCCTCGTTCCGGGCAATCCCAAAGCGTCGATCGAAGCCGGGATGACCATGGTGCCCGAGGATAGAAAGCAGACGGGACTTGTCTTAAACTCGTCTATAGCGAACAATATAACGTTGTCAGCAATCCCAAAGCTCTCAGCGCGCGGCTTCGTTAAGCGTGGCCTGGTAGCCGCTATCGTCAGCAGGATGATCGGTGAGCAGCGTATCAAATGCAGTTCGCCCGACCTTGCTGTCGAGAGCTTGAGTGGCGGAAACCAACAGAAGGTGGTTCTGGCGCGCTGCTTGACCACGCAGCCAACACTGCTCATCTGCGACGAACCCACCCGGGGTATCGACGAGGGTGCCAAACAGGAAATCTACCGGTTCCTGCGTGAGTTCGTTTCCCAAGGGAACGCAGTCCTCCTGGTTTCGTCCGAAGCGCCGGAAGTTCTGCAAGTAAGCGACCGTATTGCGATTTTCAGGTCCGGCAAGCTGCATGGCGTCGTCGAGGCGTCCGGAGCTACGCAACAGCAGATTATAGATCTGGCAGCGTAGAGCGCCAAACACACCTTCAAAAAAAGCCGTTTCGATTTCATGACAGGCCGTCGCTCCGATCAGGGCGATGCCGTCAACTGTGAGGATTTTATATGATCGATCAAACGCTTACGAGCGATCCAACAAGCTCCCGTGGAATGAACGGATCTCTGAAGTCCCTTATGCAAACTTTCGGGATCGGTCTGGTTTTCGTCGCGATCTGCGTGTTTTTCGCAATTTCCAGCGAGTTCTTTCTCAGCTGGAACAACGTTTCTAACGTGCTTCGCCAGTCATCCATCAATGGAATTCTGGCAGTCGGCGTGACATTCGTAATTCTCACGGGCGGTATTGACCTGTCGGTCGGCTCTGTCATGGCGCTCGTCGGTGTCATAGCGGGAAGCATGCTGACGCTGGCGGCTCCGTTCCCGATGCCTTTTGGGATCATAGCGGGGCTCGCCGTTGGCTGTATCTGCGGCCTCGTCAGCGGGGCACTCGTCGCGTATCTCAGATTACCGTCGTTCGTTGCGACACTCGGCATGCTCAGCATGGCGCGGGGGCTCACACTTATCTACACGGATGGCCGCCCGATCCCGAACCTGCTTCCCGCGTTCAAATGGCTAGGCGGCGGCAATGTCGCCGGCATTCCCGTGCCCGCGCTGATCCTGCTCGCGGTGTTCGTCATCGCTTGGGTCACGCTCAAGCACACGTCCTTCGGACGATATGTCTACGCGGTCGGCGGCAACGAACGCGCAGCCAAGGCAAGTGGCGTTTCCACCAGGTTCGTCATCTCCATGGCCTATATCGTTTCCGGTCTTCTGGCTGGCTTGGCAGGGCTGTTGCTGACCGCCCGTACGACCGCCGCTCTTCCACAGGCCGGCGTGGGGTACGAACTCGACGCGATCGCTGCCGTGGTGATCGGGGGCACAAGTCTTGCAGGCGGGCGCGGCACGCTGGTTGGATCGCTGTTCGGCGCTCTAATCATCGGCACGCTCAACAACGGAATGGATCTGCTGGGTATTTCTTCGAACTACCAGCAGTTCTTGAAGGGCGCGATCATCATAGCCGCGGTTATCGTTGATCGTTCAAAGAAGTAAAATCAACACATTAGAGGAGGATGTTGATGTCTATCTTGAAGAAATTCAGTTATGCTCTTACCGCTGCCGCAGTCATGGGAGCGACCGCGCATGCCGAGGATAAGCAGTACCTCGTCGGCGTAAATTCCTTCGGTGAATCCGCCGAGTACGCCCACACCCTTACCCAGGAAATCCAGGAACACCCGTGGGTCAAAGATGGCAAAGTCAAGATCGTCGTTTTCGACGGCAAGTTCGACTCCCTGCTGCAGTCCAACGCCATCGACACGATGATCACGCAGAAGTTCGACGCGATTATCATGGAGTCTTTCGACAAGGACGCTTCGGCTGCTCCGATCGAAAAGGCGATTGACGCCGGAATCCCGGTTATCGGCTCGGCGCTCGAAACCAGCTCGGAAAAGATCACGTCCCAGGTCATCGTCGACGACCCTCTCGGCGGCAAGATGATCGGCGATTTCATGGCCGAGCGTCTCAAGGGCCAGGGCAACATCGTGATTCTCGAAGGACCGATCGGCCAGTCGGCTCAGATATCCCGTCGCCAGGGCATCGACGCGTCGCTCGCGGCCAATACTGGGATCAAGTTGATCGCGTCCAAGTCGGCTAACTGGAGCCGCGCCGAAGGACAGGCCGTAATGGAAAACTGGCTGTCGGCATACTCCGGCCAGATCAACGGCGTCCTATCCGAAAACGACGAGATGGCGCTGGGCGCTATCGAAGCCATCAAGAGCGCCGGCCTTGACCCCAAGGACATTCCGGTCATTGGCATCGACGGCATTCCGGATGGAAAGCGGGCGGTCCAGAGCGGTGAGATGTACATGTCGCTCTATAAATATGCAAAGGCAGAAGGGCAGGGCGCGCTAGACCTCGCGCTCCGTCAGTTGGTTGGCGAGAAATATGAGCCGCAGTCGGAAATCTGGAAGTCTCTGAAAATCGATTGGGCAGGCGGTACGTCAAAGCATTACACGGTGCCGTGGCTTGTGCTCAACCATGAGAACATCGGTAAATACATCGACTAAAGGGTCGTCTCGACGGTTGTAAACCGAAGGATCGCCGCACACGTTGGTGAGCGGCGATCCTTCAACACGGCCATAGCACTGGGGCGCATGCTGTTACAGGCGTGCATCAGCCGCTTGCTTTACCAACCAGTCGCGCATAAGTTGTCGAAAATTGGGGGCGATAATGGCCAAAGCGGCGTGGAACGCGTTCGTGATGAAACGTCCAGGCAAGGGTCATCTTGTCTCCGTTCGAACGCTTTCGTTGAATTTCAGAAAGCCATCTGACATCTCGCCAAACAATCAGAAACAGTGGCCGTTGCTTTGGTAAAAGAGGCAATTGGGTCTGACTTCAAAAGTGACTGGGCGCACATATCGGAAACAGGCTCAGGTCACGCTATTCGAAATGGAAAACGAATAAAAACTGCCGCGGTCACCATGTATCTATTCGCGTTTTCTGACCCTCAGGACGCGACGATCGCAGCCACGTATTTGCGGGCTTCTTCGTCCACACCGAACACAGCGCCCGTGCCGGAGTTCGTATCGTTGATCACGGGCTCGGAGATCGACATGTCCGAGTATGCCGGTTCGCCAAGGCGTTGAGATACTGAAATAAAGAGGGCATGATGATACCGGATTACGCTCGGACAGGGCGGACCCGACGGTTATTCGGTCCGCGAGCCGACGCGAAGCGGAGGCCGCGATCTTATAAAAAACGGTTAAAGTAGCCGGAAGCCTGCACTGGGTGAAACCGGCCGTATCGGAATATTGCTCTTCGACCTGACGACCAGCCTCATTCATCAGCAGACCGTCGAGGATGTATGGGGCCTCGCTGACAGTCGCGGGAATAGTCTGTGACGCGAACGGAGCGAACTGGTCGTTAACGCGAGTGTAGGCCTTGAGGCCGGGTTCGTTTCCATACTTGGCGTTGACCATGTTCCTCGCCTCGCCCTGCCGGGCCGAAGGGAAGAACTGGCCATCGCTCGATGCGGTCGTTCCCATGCCCCAGAACCGGGACATTGGCAGTCTTGCCTGCGCAGCCACCACGATCGCCAGCGCCTGGTCCATTGCGTCGCTTTCGACGTGCGAAGGGGCAAGGCGCGATAGCTGCCAGTAATCATGCGGGTTGGTGGCCTCCGCCATCTTGCGCAGTCCCAGGTTCAGCCCTTCCGCGAGCAGGACGTTGAGCAGGCCGATCTGATCAGCGCATGGAACCCCGGTTATCAGATGAGTGAAGGCTTCGGTGAACCCGAGCGCAGCATCGACCTCCAGCAAGATGTCGGTGATCCGAACGGGCGGCATCCGGCGATAGAGATCGAGTATTAGTTCTTCGGCACTGTCCGGAACGTCAGCCGTCAGCCGGTCGATCCGCAACGTTCCATCCTCGATGCTGCCGTGTGGGATCGTTCCGTTGCGCGCCGCGCGGGCCAACTGCTCCAGACGGCCAACTGCTCCAGACCATCGGAGAGACGCGCTTTTCGATCCGTCAGCCAAACCTGCGGATCAAGGGGCCAGACCTTGATGCGGTCGTCGCCGTCAAAGGACGAAATGGACCGTCGATGACCCTGCTCGACATCGTTGCCCAGTCAATACCTTCTCTGGAAGAAATCGTTTCCGCGCTGGGCTACGCCGGGGTGCGGATTGACGTACACCTAACGCCCGACCGTCTTTCTTGGGCACCCGAGGAACAAAACCCTGTCGACAATGGATACATGGTTCGCGGCTTCTTTGCACCTGAGGGGCGAGCCTTCATGCTATCCGACATGCGGATATAGTCGCTTGATTTCTTAGAGTGTCATTCCGCCCCCAGCCGGAACCGACCCCAGTCTCGCAGATCACGGGCACCCCGACCTACGAAGGTCTTGTATCCGTAGATCTCGCGGAATGCCCGCATATGCTCCTGGCGGGTCTGCCGTCATGCGGCATAGGTGAGAAGCGCATCGGCTGGGACGCCAAGCTGGACCCCGATGAAGGACAGGACTTCATGTGGGATCACCTCGCCCGGAGCCAGCGCGCGCCCTGGATCGCAACGCGCAAAGCTGCAGAGCGAACCCTAGCCTGTTCTCCGGCCTACGGCGGTTCCTGGATGTGTGCGAGATCGTCGTCGCCCAGTGTAATGCCCATGACGCTCTCAAGACGCTGCGTGAATGGAACAGTCCGAACTCGAAAATGTAGCCGCTAGCGCCTGTCGCTGATCCCGGCAAAGCCGAGCGGTAACAAGCGCAAGGCCTAGAAGTTCGACCTCGCTTTGTTGGAGTGGAGGTTGTTTCCGGGCGCGGGAATATCAGACATTATCGAATGTAGTAATCGTCAAATGCATCTTGACAGATGATCATACAATCTGTCAATTCGCCTCTGCTGGAGAGCATGAGGAGGAGCGATCGCCGTTTAAGGATGACGTCTGGGGTTTTTCGCATCGGGCTTCACCGCCCTGCCAGAAGGAGCCCAGGTATGTCGGCCTTGCGGAGACGGTCAACGCGTCTACGGTTGTCACAAAAGGTTGACGCTACTACGCCCGCTGAGATTAGCGACGTGGTATGAACCACGGCTGACCGGGCACTCATGTTGGTCTCCTCGCGCCAAAAAACTTTAGGGAGCGTGAGCATGACGGAAGCGGTACAAAACAATTATCCCAAGCGCCGACTGGGCAAGTCGGATGTCAGCGTGACTTCGCTGGGTTTCGGAACTGTGCCTTTGGCAGGTTTCAAAGCCAAAGCGTCCTATGTGGAGTTCGAACGGGTCATCAAGGCTGCCTACGATGACGGTGTCCGCTATTTCGACTGCGCTCCCATGTACGGCTTCGGCAAGGCCGAATACTATCTTGGTCATGCACTCCGGGAACTCGGAATTCGCAACGACGTCGTAGTCAGCACCAAGGTCGGCCGTGTTCTCAAGGCCGCGAGCAAGGTCGAAAAGCTCGACACTGTATATGGCATCGAATGGGTCGACCCGCTGCCATTCCTGGATACGTACGACTATACGTATGACGGCATCATGCGTTCCTTCGAGGACAGTCAGGTGCGCCTGTCGCTCGACTACATCGACGTGCTTCTCGTCCACGACCTTGGGCGGGCGTGGCATCGGGATCAGGCGGACATCTACTGGGCCCAGATACGCAAGAGCGGTTACAAAGCCCTCGATCAGCTCCGTGCCGGCGGCGCGGTGTCCGCGGTCGGCCTTGGCGTCAACGAAACCGATGCGGTCATCACCGTCGCCCGCGAGTTCGAGATCGATTGCTCACTGATTGCTGGGCGCTATACACTTCTCAATCATGAGCCGCTCAGCGCGGCATTCGAAGAGCTGAAGCAGCGTAACGTCTCCATCATCGCCGGGGGAGTATTCAATTCGGGCATCCTCGCCACCGGAGTTAAAGGCAAGAGCGTCACATATGATTATGGGAGCGTTCCCGAAGCCGTCGTCAGCAAAGTGAGCGCCCTGGAGACTGTCTGCGAGAAGTACGGCGTCTCGCTCGGCGCTGCTGCAATCGAGTTCGTTCTGATGCATCCGGCTGTCGCAACAGTGGTACTTGGTGCACAGAACGTAGACGAGGTTCGCCAGAACACCGCGGCGACGGCGAAGGCGGCTCCACGGGAGTTTTGGGCCGAGCTCAAGCAAAAGGGTTTGCTCCCGGAAAATGCGCCGACGATTCGTCTGGACTGACGCAGCACGTGTCCACTTTCGGCGCGGAGTTGCCTTAGCTCTCGGTCAACGACCTTTGCACTTAGAATCAGAAACAGTTTGGAATCCCGTGTCGAAGCTATTTGAGAAATTGGGCTTACGTGGCGTCACCTTGCGCAACCGGCTTGTCCTCTCCCCCATGTGCCAATACCAGGCGACGGATGGATATGTGAATGATTACCACCTCATCCATTATGGCAAATTTGCCCTGGGCGGCTTTGGCATGGTGATGGTAGAAGCGACCGGCGTTTCGCCTGAAGCCAGGATCACCCATGGCGACCTAGGCCTGTGGGATGATGCGCATATCGAAGGCGTGTCGCGCATCAGCGCAGCTATTAAGAAATTTGGCGCGGTTGCCGGCATCCAGATCGGTCATGCGGGGCCAAAAGCGTCGCTGCTGCGTCCATGGGATGGCAATTCGCCTGTTCTGGAAACGCCGATGCATGCGGGTGAAGAGCGTTGGCCCACTGTTTCTCCAAGTGGCGAGCCTATGGAAGAGGGCTGGCCGGATACGACAGCCCTTGATGTTGATGGCATGGCCAAGGTGCGCTCGGATTTCGCCTGTACTGCACGACGGGCTCTGACCGCCGGGTTTGATGTTCTGGAGCTCCATTGTGCCCATGGTTTCCTCCTGAATTCGTTTCTCTCCCCTCTCACCAACAGGCGCACCGACGAGTACGGTGGGAGCCTGTCCAATCGCATGCGCCTTCCTCTGGAAATCGCCCGCGAACTTCGTGAAATCTGGCCCGAGGACAAGCCGCTTTTCGTGCGCATCTCCGCGGTCGATGGTAGCCGCGAAGGCTGGACTATTGACGATTCCGTTGCATTTGCGTGCGAGCTCAAGAGCATTGGCATCGATGTAATCGACAACTCGTCGGGCGGGTTTGGCGTCTTCGACTATCCCACCGGCTATGGGTTCCAGGTGCCGTTTGCCGCTAAAGTGCGGGAAGGGGCTGGTATCAAGACCATGGCCGTCGGGCTCATTCTCGATCCGCACCAGGCCGAGGCCATCGTCGCCAATGGCGAGGCTGATCTGGTTGCCATCGGGCATGCGGCGCTGAACAACCCCAATTTTGCGTTCCATGCCCAACAAGCTCTGGAAGCGGCGGCCCCGAATGCTCCGTTTTCCAATTGGCCACCTCAACTTGGTTGGTGGCTGGATAACCGGGCAAAGCGTCTGGCAAAGCTCGGCCCGCTGGCGTCTGGCAAGGCCGCATAAACCATCGAATATCCAATCGACGCCACTCGCTCACATTGAAGAAGAGTATCTTGAAGCCAACATTCGTTGACGACGATGCTGTGATCACAGAAACCCTAACAAGTATAACCAGGGTGGGGCCAAGCCCGACAGCCCCATAATGAAGCCCGCCTTTGCCGCAGAGGCCACTATCTTCAGCTCCAACGATGGCGCGCCGAGCGGCGGTGCGATCTCTGGTCTGTTCGACTGCATCGACACCGCTTTCAAGGCGACCCCGGAAAGCCGTTATGCGATCGCTTTCATAGACATCACCGGGACGGCGGCCGGTGCGCGCGTCGATAACAACGATTCCTCGGTGGCCTTGCCCGTGCCCGGCGTTGGACGGGCAACTTGGTTGCTGGACTTGATGAGATCGAGTGCAAGCATTCCAGCCGCGAATACGTTCGGGACGCCGTCCATGTCAATTCGGTCGAAGGTTTCAATTCCCGCGTCCGCCGCACAATTTCCGGCGTCTTTCATCATATCAGCCCGCAGCACGCCGACCTTTATTTCCACGAAATCGGCTTCCGCTGGTCACAGCGCATTGTTACGGGCCAGGCAGTGCGGAAAAGCCGAAATCGCAGGGAACGCATGAAAACCCTTTGGTCGCGGGTGCCGCTGGCGGTGCAATTGCTGCAAGTCTTTCGCGCCGCTACCGCCGTCAAATGCGCAGAAGTCCGGATGGTGGGATCATCGTCAAATCAGCCGTCGCTGTCTTTGGTTGATAAAGGCCGCGTGTCGCCAGGCTGTCTGACACGACGAGCCGGTGCGAATGCGGTACCGCCACGGCTCCCCTCCGAAGCACCCGCTTTTTGATCTCTCGATATTTGAATGTGCGACGAGCAGGCAAAGCTATAGCGATAGGATCAACTGATACTGGTAACTCTCAGACAATCTGGATTGATATTCAGCGCGAATGGCTGCATATGTAGAGAATGATTTAAGCACGGCGTGAGCCGTTTACAGGTGTTGGCGGGGCGATGCAGACGGACCTACAGATATCCAAACAGAACGCGACGCTGCGCTTTAAAGTTGAGGAAACCTTACGTCAGGCGATCGTCAGCGGGCGGTTCAAGCCCGGCCAGCGACTGGTTGAGCGCGAACTTTGCGAAATGCTGGGCGTCGGCAGAACCTCGGTTCGTGAGGCCATGCGACAGCTCGAAGCTGAAGGCATCATCACAAGCTCTCCCCATAAGGGGCCGGTGGTCAGCACGATCACCTACGAGGAAGCCCAGCAACTCTATACTGTGCGAGCACTTCTTGAGGGATTCGCGGGTCAGCAGTTCGCCGAGCATGGCACCGCCGCCGACATAACGACCCTTCTAGCCGCGGTGGTCGAATTTGAAGCCGCTGCCGAAAGTGGCGTCGGTACGCGGCTGATACACGCGAAAAACGCATTCTACGACTGCTTGATGGACGGAAGCAAAAACGTGTTCGTAAGGCAGATGCTGACAGCTTTGCATAACCGGATCAATCTCCTTCGGATGACATCCATGACCCAGCCGGGGCGGCTTTCGCATAGCATTGCCGAAATCAAAGATATCGCGAACGCAATCAAGAATCGCAACGGTCCGTTGGCGGCGGCAGCCTGCAAATTCCACATCGACCAGGCGGCGAAGGTGGTACTTGAATACCTGCGCAAGAACGCCGCGCCAGAATCTTAAGATTTCGATTGACAGATTGTCTGATAATCCGTTTAATCCTTTCTGAAGAAAGGTGAGCTTTGTTGCTCGCGTGCATTCGGAGGAAAAATTGTCAGCGACAGTCGACGCAACTCGCGTGGCCTTTATCGGGCTGGGCGCCATGGGCCAGCCGATGGCTCAACATCTCATCTCGGCAGGCTTCGAGGTCGTCGGCTTCGACCTTTCGAAAGACGCCAGGGTAAAGCTCGCCGATGCGGGCGGGCGGGCCGCCGAAACGATTTCCGAGGCCATGGTCGGGGCCAGTTTCGTGATCACCATGCTTCCGAATGGCAAGATTGTGCGCGACGCGCTGCTGGGCGAAAACGCCTGTGGCGGCCTCAAGCAAAATGCCGTCGTCATAGACATGAGTTCGTCTGCTCCAAATGATACAAGGGATCTCGGTCTCGAACTTGCTTCTCGTGGTCTTCGGCTGGTTGACGCCCCGGTCTCCGGAGGAGTCAAGCGCGCCGTTTCTGGCACCTTGACAATCATGGCCGGTGGGGAGGATGCTGATATCGAGGAGGCCGAGCCGCTGCTGAATGCAGTGGGGCAGCAGGTGTTCCGGACGGGGCCAGTTGGCTCGGGTCACGCGATGAAAGCGATTAACAACTTCGTATCCGGTGCTGGTGTGCTGGCGGCGATCGAGGGTGTCCTTCTGGGACGTGCCTTCGGCCTGGAGCCGGAGACGATCGTCGATATTCTCAACTCGTCGTCTGGAAAGAACAATGCCACCGAAGTGAAGATGAAGCAGTTCATTCTTTCTGAGACGTTCGGGTCGGGATTTGCCATTGGCCTGATGGCCAAGGA